>Ga0163154_10001033_pt1 | contig 43382 bp, 34 predicted proteins | sample OliLakLV19MP9P1_FD_148649 | JGI IMG/M metagenome (GOLD analysis project Ga0163154, IMG submission 148649) | Freshwater microbial mat bacterial communities from Lake Vanda, McMurdo Dry Valleys, Antarctica - Oligotrophic Lake LV.19.MP9.P1 | ecosystem: Environmental > Aquatic > Freshwater > Lake >... | reverse complement strand
CCTAATACCATCTTGCCTGCCCAAAAGCCTGCAAAAACTTGTGTTGACGGGAAATTGGGGTAATGAATGGCTAATCACGGATATTTCGTTTTTAGCTTCCTTAACGGGACTCACGCATTTAGACCTTCGCTGGAATCAAATCACGGATTTTTCGTTTTTAGCTTCCTTAACGGGACTCACGCATTTAGACCTTAGCGAGAATCAAATCACAGATTTTTCGTTTTTAGCTTCCTTAACGGGACTCACGCATTTAGACCTTACAAACAATAAAATCACGGATATTTCGTTTTTAGCTTCCTTGACGGGACTCACAAATTTATACCTTTTCGAGAATCAAATCACGGATATTTCGTCTTTAGCATTCTTAACGGGACTCACGGATTTAAACCTTCGCTCGAATCAAATTAGGGATATTTCGTTTTTAGCGTCCTTAACGGGACTCACGCATTTAGACCTTCGCTTGAATCAAATTAGGGATATTTCGTTTTTAGCGTCCTTAACGGGACTCACGCATTTAGACCTTCGCTTGAATCAAATTAGGGATATTTCGTCTTTAGCGTCCTTAACGGGACTCACGAATTTAAACCTTAGTGGTAATCAAATCACGGATTTTTCGTTTTTAGCGTCCTTAACGGGACTCACAAATTTAGACCTTAGCTATAATCAAATCACGGATTTTTCGTTTTTAGCGTCCTTAACGGGACTCACAAATTTAGACCTTAGCTTGAATCAAATCACGGATTTTTCGTTTTTAGCGTCCTTAACGGGACTCACGCATTTAAACCTTAGTTATAATAAAATCACGGATATTTCGTCTTTAGCTTCCTTAACGGGACTCACACGTTTAGAACTTGGTTGGAATCGAATCACGGATATTTCGTTTTTAGCTTCCTTAACGGGACTCACACGTTTAGACCTTAGCTCGAATCAAATCACGGATATTTCTTTAGATTTTCTGAATAGCTTTCCTAAATTGACATATCTTATGTTAGAAAAAAATCCTATCCAGAACATTCCCAAAGAGTTTTTTGATAAATATGGAAACGTCTTGCCTGCAGTGCGCACCTATCTCAAATCTATAGCCAAGATAGAAGACCGCAGGGAGTTGAATGAGGCAAAAGTCGTTATCGGAGGCGTGGGCAGTGTAGGCAAGAGCGAACTCGTGGAGGCACTGAGTACGGCAGGCTATATTTTTGAGCCTGGGCGCAGTAGAACACAAGGCATTCAGATACGCGCTTGGACACTTCCCTGCACGCGGGCAGGCAAGGAGGTGAGCTTCAGGGCAAACATCTGGGATTTGGCGGGGCAGTACGAAAACTACCACACGCATCAGTTTTTCCTGACCAAAAACTCGCTGTATCTTTTTGTTTGGAATGCCCGCACAGGCACAGAGGAGGCAAATCAGTTTGAGTATTGGCTACAGGCAATCACCTTGCTTTCTGAAGGTTCGCCTATTCTGGTAGTCCAAAACAAAGTAGATGATGCTTCTTTACAGGGCGAAATCAACCAAAAAGATTGGACTGAAAAATTTAAGCATATCAAGGGTTTTTACAAAACCTCCTGCAAAACAGGCACAGGCATAGCCGAATTGCGCGGAGCTATCCAAGAAAACCTATTTGCCTTGCCTAATACCCACGAAATTTGGAACAAAAATTGGTTTGCGGTGCGCGAGGCTTTGGAAAACAAAAAGGAAGATTATGTTACGGTAGAAGACTATCACAAACTTTGCACCTTGCATACCCTCAGCAGGCAAGAGGCAGATACTTTGGCAAAGCAACTGCACGATATTGGCGTGGTGCTGTTTTATGCAGAAGATATGTCGCTCTGCGATACCATAGTGCTGAAATCGGAATGGGTAGTAGAAGCAGCATACTGCCTGATAGAAAAAGTAACAGCAGGGCGTTTCCAAAAACATGACTTGTCTAAGGTCTGGACTGATGCCCGCTTCGAATACAAACGCCCTTACCTGATGAAATTGATGGAACGCTTTGAGCTTATTTTTCAATTTCAGGACAGCAAAACCTATATCGTGCCAGAGGGCTTGCCTACGGAAGAACCTAATCACCTCGCCTCTCACCCCTCTCCAAAAGAGAAGGGGGCAAATGGTTCTCTTTCCCGTTATTTGCGCTTCGAGTACCATTATGACTTTATGCCGAAAGGCATTTTGAGTAGGTTGATTTGCAGGGTGCATACGCACATTAAAGGCGAATTGTTTTGGCGTTTTGGGGTGGTATTGGCGTATGAGAGCGAAACCGAAGCGCACATTACGCTCAATGAAGTAAACAAGGTTTTGAAAATAGAAGCGTGGGGGAAAGATGCCGATAAACTGCTCCTCATCATTCGCTATAATATCAATGCTATTCACGAAAGTTTGAAAAATCCACCTCTGGAGGAAGTTGTACCTTGTTATTGCGAGAAATGCGAAACAGACGAAAAACAAATGGATTTTTTCGAATACAGCTATTTAAAAATGTGCATCGAAGAAGGTGATACTGAATTGCGTTGCAAAAACCGCACAAAAGTATCTATCGCCAAAATGTTAGAAGGCATCTTAGATACCAAAAAAGAGGGCTATGCTAACCTGAAAAGGTTGGTGGAAAACAATCAAATCTCCGATTTTTATGAGGAATTAGGCAAGTCGGGTGTTACTAAATATGAGATTTCAGCCTTGCGTGATGAGTTTATTTGTGATGGAGGCAAGTTCAAATATGTGGAACGAATTCTTGTTTGGCTTGGCAAGCATTTTCAATAACAGCCATTTTACCTTTCCTTGCTCATTATCAGTTCATTTGTAAAGGCTTGAAAATCAGTGCTTTAATTATTTTAACTATTTTATCATAAAAAAAAAACGATAAAAAAAAGCCGTTTATTTGCATTCCAACCGCTTTTCTACTAATTTTGAGCAGTTTTTATGATAATGTTACATTAAAGCCATTAAAAAAGTGGATATATTTGAACGAATTTTAGCTAACCCGGGTCCTTTGGGGCAATACGCTGATGAGGCATACGGGTACTTCATGTTTCCCAAATTAGTAGGAGAGATAGCACCCCACATGGAGTTTCGAGGGCAAATGATGCTCAATTGGAGTCTTAATAATTATATAGGGCTTGCCAACCACCCCGAAATACGCAAAGCAGATGCAGAGGCTGCGGCAAGATGGGGCATGGCATACCCGATGGGTGCGCGCATGATGTCGGGCAATAGCGATATGCATGAACAAATAGACCGCGAGTTGGCGGCATTTGTGCATAAAGAAGATGCCGTTCTGCTTAATTTTGGTTACCAAGGCGTGGTATCTACTATTGATGCAGTGCTTGACCGCAAAGATGTAGTAGTATATGATGAGCAATGCCATGCTTGTATCATTGACGGCTTGCGCCTGCACATGGGCAAGCGTTTTGTTTATCAACACAACAACATGGAGAGCCTCGAGAAACAACTGCAACGCGCTACAAAACTATCTGAGCAAACAGGCGGTGGCATTTTGGTTATTACCGAAGGCGTATTTGGTATGTCGGGCGTAATGGGTAATTTGAAAGGTGTAATAGCTTTAAAAGAAAAATACAACTTCCGCCTTTTGGTTGATGATGCACACGGTTTTGGTACAATGGGCCCGACAGGCGCAGGCACAGGTGAGCATCAAGGCGTACAAGATGGTATAGACCTTTATTTTTCCACTTTTGCCAAATCCATGGCAAGCATTGGCGCATTTGTCGCAGCTGATAAGAAAGTTTGTACTTACCTGCGCCACAACTTACGCTCTCAGATTTATGCCAAATCCTTGCCTATGCCGATAGTAGAGGGCGCATTAAAACGCCTCGAATTGTTGCGTACCAGACCTGAACTTCGCGAAAAGCTTTGGGAGATTGTGCGTTATTTACAACAAGGATTACGCGACAAAGGCTTTGATTTAGGTGTTACGGAAACGCCCGTCACGCCTGTGTTTTTGCAAGGCGGCGTAACAGAAGCAACACAAATAACAGTTGATTTGAGAAAAAACTTCCATATATTTTGCTCAATCGTAACTTACCCTGTTATACCCAAAGGCTTGATAATGCTTCGCATCATTCCAACCGCTACCCATACAAAAGAAGACGTAGATGCAACACTCTACGCATTCGGCGAAATAGCACGCAAACTCAAAGATGGTTTGTATAACAATGGACTGATCAATGTAGTGGCTAGCCATCACTAAGCCTTAAAAAGAATCAATTTCACATTTTCATATTTTCAAACCTTAAAAAAAAACTACACTTATGAGCCGTTTCGAACAAATCCGCGACCTCATTTTAGGACTTGAAGGCGACTTCGACAAGTTCTACAACAAGGAGAACCAAGCCGCTGGCACACGCGTGCGCCAAGGCATGCAGTCTTTGAAAGACCTCGCGCAAGAAATCCGCATGGAAGTTCAAAACATTAAAAACGAAAAGGAAGCTGAAGCTGAAGCCGAAAAAGCTAAATAACCAACTTATTTCGTTTAGCACTTTACCTAAGAGCCAAATTCATACAGCGTAAAAGCCTCCATGAGTTTGGCTTTTTATGTTAGGCCAAAGAGATACCAAGAAACACTTTCACTCTTTACTATTTTTTATATGTTCACCGAATTTCCTACCCAAAGCACAACCGAATGGCTGGACGCTATCCAAAAAGTACTCAAAGGGCAATCCATAGAAACGTTACAAACGGCTTTGTATGAGGGCTTTACCATACAACCATTTTATGATGAAGCCCACGCGCGTCCTGCATTGCTCAATGAAGCTGACTTTTTGCCAACGCACTTTTGCCAAAATATAGTGCCAATATACGCGCAAAACCTAAACGAAGACATACAGCTTGCCCAAGAATTGGTGCAAAAAGGCGCAGATGCTATCCAATATATATTCAGAGAAGCACCCCAAAATATAAACGCCTACATCACCAAAACTACAGTTCCTTTTGGTATCAAAACGCGCCACAAAATAGAACCAAAAGAGGGGAGGGGCAACTGGAAATTTTTGGAAACAGCCACGCTCGATGCGACTGCTATCCACCAACTTGCCGCGCCTGACCGAAAGTTGGCGCATGTCGATTTGCAGGTTTTTGATGAGGCAGGAAGTAGTGCCACACAAACACTCGCCTTCGGATTAAATAAATTGGTGGAAACCATAGAAACACTCACTGCAGCAGGACTCTCAACTGGTGAAGCATTTGCCCAAATATTCGTTACCATCAGTACCGGCGGCAATTATTTTGTGGAAATTGCTAAATTACGTGCTTTGCGTGTCTTATGGCGCAATATTTTGGAAGCTTATAAAGTGCAGTTTATACCGCTTGTAATACACGCATCAGCTACCCAGCGCAATAAAGTACGCGAAGATAGCTATAACAATCTTTTGCGTAACACTACAGAAGCTATGGCAAGCATCATAGGAGGGGCCGACGCTTTTATGGCATTGCCTTACAATAGCCCTTTTTCATTTATAGAATTGTTTGATAAAGAGGAAATCACATTCGCGCAACGCATAGCCCGCAATACGCTTGTGTTGCTGAAAGAAGAAGCGCATTTGGATAAGGTGCTGGACATCAGCGCAGGAAGTTATTATTTAGAAGAACTTACCTACCAATTAACGGAACGCGGTTGGTCATTATTCCAACAAGTAGAAGCACGCGACGGATTCTCAAATGCAAAAATATGGATAGATGAAGAAATAGCCCACATAGCAAAAAAACGAAAAGACGATTTTGAAACAGGCAAGGCAGTATTAGTTGGCGTAAACCGCTACCAAAACCCAGCTGATGAATAACTTGCCTGCCCATTTTGGTGTGTAGGCAAGTGCGTTCTATAGGCGACCTTGCCTGCCCGTTTTGGTGTGTAGGCAAGTGCGTTCTACAGACAACCTTGCCTACTTACGCAAAGCTACAAAAAAATCTTTCATGAGTTTGCTACATTCTTCAGCCAATACACCTTCTATAATTTCGGTTCGTTGATGAATAATAGAAGCGGAAAATGCTCGGAACCCGCGCTTATTATCGCTTGCACCCCACACCACCCGCGATATTTGACTCCAGAAAATAGCCCCTGCACACATTACGCAGGGTTCGAGGGTAACATACAGTGTACAATCTTGTAAAAACTTGCTACCCAAATAAATTTCAGCAGAAGTGATAGCCAATATTTCGGCATGAGCAGTTACGTCTGTGAGTGTTTCGGTAAGGTTGTGTGCGCGTGCTATTACCTGATTGTTGCCAACAATGATTGCGCCGACAGGTATTTCTCCTAATGCACTGCCTCGCGTAGCTTCTTGCAAGGCAAGTCGCATAAATTTTTCGTGATTCAAATTGTTTTATAGTTTTGTCTAAAGGCTATTTTTTGTTGTACCCGTTGTATAGCAAGGTCGGCTAACCGCACTGCGTCTTGTGTATATAGAGCCTCTTGAAAAGCATCTTCAGCTACATCTATGCGATACATAATCTGTGCTAAATGTGCTATATCGTAGGTTATTAAAGCGGTTATTTCTTGTATCAATAAACGCCTAAATTGTTCAAAATCAGTGTTTTCCACCACTTTATCCAATGGAAAATAAGCAGCAAGAATTTCTTGTTCCAGCATATTAACGGGGTGTTTTGATAGGGCAATTTTTGCGCTTATCCAGAAATATGTAACTCAAGGACACGTGGCTAAAAAAATACATGTCTTTTGTATTGGGGTCGCCTTGATACAATTTTGTGTTTTGGCTATTGGCAGGAAAGCTGCTGTTGGTGTTTATTCCTAAGTCATCAAGATAATCTGTTGAAGTGAACCTTGCGCCAAACTCCATGTTCAATTGCAACTTATTGGTTATCAAATATTTAATTCCTAATCCAAGCGGCACACACCTTGCCCAAGTATTGTAAGTAGGGGAGTTGTTTCGGATGGATTCTAATTTGAACATACCAAGGCCGGCCAAAAAATAAGGGCTAAATTTTTGTGGCTTTTTGGGCTTGCCGTTCCCAAAATTTAGGAAGTTACATTCTATTTGCCCTGAAAATTCAAAAACATTTGTTAGGAACTCGTGTCCACGCGCTTTAGCTACAAGGTCGTGGCTCTTGGTATCTGCTCCGCGAATTTGTCCAAGTGCGGCATTCAATCTAAAACTCCATGCTTCGTTGGCATTGTAACGATAAAAAAATGCCGCGTGCGGTGCAGGTTGTGTAATATTGATGATAGGCGACATGTCGCCTCTATAATTGGCAATACCACCGCCTAAACCTATTTCTTGACTTTGTGCTTGAATGTGTAGGGTAGTGAGGCTAAAAAAGAAAAACAACAGGATTTTTTTTATGAACATAATTGAATGTTAAAACGAATACCCATAGAAAACGAGAAACACAGCCTAATATTTTATTATAACAACACTAAAAAAGAATCCGCTTCCTCCATTTCTGTTAGGGCAGGGCTTTTTACGCTATTGTACTTAACATAATATAAATTATGATAATCATAAATACCTCAAAAGCCCCTACAACAATGTAGGGGCTTTTGGGTTTAAAAACCATTTGGATACCAAAACGTTTGTACAACGTTTAGCATCTCGTGGTGTATATTTCCTGCAGCTAACATTTGTTTTCCAAATATATAATTGTTTCCTCCTTTAAAGTCGGTTACCGTCCCGCCTGCTTCTTGTACGATCAGTGCGCCTGCTGCTATATCCCAGGCGTTCAGGTTGTATTCAAAAAAGCCTTGGAATCTTCCTATGGCTACATAAGCCAAATCGACAGCTGCCGAACCCATGCGTCTCAACCCGTGTGTTTGATACATCAATCCTTTGATAATATCCAAGTAAGCGGGGAATTGATCGAAGTCTCGGTATGGAAAACCTGTAGCCAATAAACTATCTTGCATTTGATAGCCTTGGGAGGCATAAATTCGTTCTCCGTTGCAATAAGCACCTCCGCCCTCCCATGCATAAAAGGACTCGTTTCTATTTACTTCATGTACTACGCCAAGCACTACTTTGTCGTAGTGCATCAACGCGATACTGATACTATAAATAGGTAAGCCATGTAAAAAGTTGGTAGTACCGTCGAGCGGGTCTATAATCCAGTGGTAAGGCTTTTCAGTAAGTTTTTTATAGTCAGGATTTTCTTCTGCTATGAATTCGCCTTCTGGAAAAATCAGTTTTAATTGATTGACTATCAATGCTTCTGATTCTCTATCCACATACGAAACAAGGTCGTTTTTTCCTTTTATTTCGATTTGGGAAGGTTTAAAAGAGCGCGCTTGTTCAGTTATGAAAGCACTTACTTCTGCTGTTACATTGAGTACTTTTTTGCAAAGGGATTCAAGGTTCATAAGAATAATAAAAAATAATTGTAACTTTGCGTCAAATATATAGATTTTCGGATAATATTACTAATTTTGCTGTATGACTGCTATAGACCTTGATACTATTCAATATTTGCGAACCTTATCGCAAGAGCCATCCTTCATGCAGGCGGTGATAGAAGCATTTATACGTGATACAGAAGTAGAGATACATCAATTAAAAGAGGCTTACAAGATAAAAGACACCGTTATGATGCAACATATCGCGCATAAATACAAATCGAGTTGCCGTAATCTTGGTGCTACTAAGCTGATGGCTATTTGTTTACATATTGAGAATATGGTGCGGGAAGGCGATGGTGCTTCTCCTATCATAGCAAATAAGTTAATTTTGCTGGAGGAAGAAGCCAAAAAAGCAGTAGATGAGTTGAATAATTTGAAGTAATTTTTGGCTTAGAAGATGCCGATACTGTGCTTATAATAAAAGTAATAGGCGATGTCAGCATAATTGTATTGCTTGCCTGTATAACGGGCGCCGTGTGGGAAGGCATCTACTTTGCTCCATCGCGTTATTTCTGTTTCCGTTTTGTCAAATCCACGATTGTAGGCGGCAGCCACGAAGCGTATTTTATGATCTGTTTGAGTAAGTTGGGAAGGGAATTTATAGGTCATTATGGCATAAAAGGCTCTTAAATAACGCAGTTGCCATTTCAAGGTTTTCATACGGGAAATACGCTTTTGCCGAATTTCCGTTTCTTCTGTTTCGTTAAACTTCCAAACGTCAGAAAACATAGCCATTTTATTGTCTTCTAAATAGGCTTCTACTTTTTCAATAAAAGACGGCTTCATTTGAAAATTGCCGATAGAAAAGTCGGCATATTTTGTTCCAAACTTTACATACAAGACCTCTACAGTAGCCGATTCGAACAGATTGCTGAGTTCGGAATAGCGCACCATTTCGGGAAAGGCGATAGCTGCTATAGCTCTTACATCTCCCCCATCTTTGTTTAGTTCTTGAGCAAATAAAATTTTGTTTTGCTTCAAAAAATTGAGGGCTTCGTAAAAATCGCTTTTGTAATTTTTTTCGTATTCTTGAGCTGTTTTGGATTGTGCAAAAGCGAAGAAAAGCGTGCCTATATACAAAAGCACAAATAGTATATATTTTAAATTCAAAATCATATTTTTATTTTCTTGATAAACGTTTTTATTTGTCTGTCAGTATAAATGGGTGCATTTCAAAATCCTTTTTTAAGACCTTGCCTACGTGCTACAGAGGCAAAGAAAATAGTTTGTTTTTGCGCTTTTCACACTTACTTTAGCACATATTGCCTATCTTTGCAAGCGTATGGAAAAAGTATATTATACCAAGCCTTCCATTTCTGACCTTGAAATCCAATATGTAGAAGATGCTATTCGAAACGGATGGGGAGAGAAATGTTATGATTATATCAAAAAGTTTGAGGCGGCTTTCGCTCAATACTTAGACCTGCCTTGCGCCCTTGCTACTTCGAGTTGCACAGGTGCTATCCACCTCGCGCTTGCCGCGCTTGGGGTAGGCGAGGGCGATGAAGTTATCGTACCCGAAACTACGTGGGTAGCCACCGCCTCGCCTGCAGTTTATTTGGGCGCGAAACCTGTTTTTGTGGATATTGAAGCAGACACGTGGTGCATCAGTCCCGAAAAAATACGCCAAGCCATCACACCACGCACAAAGGTAATAATGGTCGTTCATTTATACGGCAATATAGCCAAAATGGACGAGATTATGCAAATTGCGCGCGAACATAATTTGTATGTAGTCGAAGACGCAGCGCAAGCTCTCGGCTCAGTGTATCATGGCAGGAAAGTAGGCGCGATAGGCGACATGGCTACCTTTTCCTTTCACGGAACAAAAACTATGACCACAGGCGAAGGGGGCATGCTCGTAACAAACTCCCCTACTCTATTCGAAAAAGCCAAAATGCTCAATGACCACGGACGTGCGGCAGGCGAGAAGAAAATGTTTTTCCCGCATCATTTAGGATACAAATACAAAATGTCTAACTTGCAAGCTGCGCTTGGGTTAGCACAAACAGAACGACTGCCTGAGCTTGTAGCTCATAAGGTTTGGGTATTTAAAACTTATCAAAAGCACTTAAACGGCCTTGCCTGCCTGCAATGGAACGCAGAGTCTGCCGACACATTTAATTGTTTTTGGCTGCCTACAATCGCCTTCGATAAAGCATTGAACGTAGAGGTCGCTGAACTTTTTGAAATATTCAAAGAGAATAACATAGACACACGCACTTTCTTTTATCCACTTTCCTCACTGCCTTTCTTTGAAGAAAAAAATACGAACACTATCGCTTACGACTTGTGCCATCGTGCTGTAAACTTGCCTTCCTATTTTGAAATAACGGAGGCTCAAATTATACAAGTGGCTAACTGTCTAAAATTGTTCTTAAAACCATATTTGCTTATGCAGTAGTTTACTTATGCAGTAGTTAGGGAAATGTGCCTTGCCTTACATATAAAATAGCTTTATACACTGATAAAAACCTTTTACTCAATGACAAAATGCCCTCTTTGCTCCTCTCAACACTTACGCATAGTGTTTGAGGTAAATAAAATGCCTGTTTTTCCTAATATGGTCTTTGATACTATAGAAGAAGCACGTAATGCTCCTGTAGGCGACATGAAACTTACTGTGTGTGATGATTGTGGCTTTGTGTTCAATCAAACTTTTGAGCCAAATCTGTTGAATTTTAATCAGCAATATGATAATGAGCAAAAACATTCTGCCTATTACCAACAATATTTGCAAGGTATTATTGACTTGTTGCAAAAAGAACTGCCCAATACCAAAAAAATAGCCGAAATAGGCTGTGGGAAAGGGCATTTCCTTGAATTATTACTCGAAAAAGGCTTTGATGCCATAGGCTTTGACCCTACTTATGAAGGCGATAATGCTAAAATCATCAAAGATTACTTTTCAGACAAGTACTCTACCGAAAATGCCGACCTGCTTGTTATGAGGCACATGCTTTATACTGTCATGAACCCGTTCGCACTCTTGCATACTATAGCCAAAGCCAATCATTACAAAGGCAACGTTTATATAGAAGTGCTTGATTTTGAATGGATTAGCAATAGTCGTTCTTTTTGTGATGTTTGTTATGAGCAAGTCGTGTATTTTACGAAAGACAGCCTCGCCTCCTTCTTCAACAAAAGCACTGTAGGCAGTCTGTTTGGTGGGCAATACCTTTATTTGATTGCCGACCTTGCAGATTTACGGGACGAATATACGCCCAGCACAAAGGGCGGCAAGCATTTGCAACCCGACTTTGAAACAAACATGGCGCATTACAACGCCCTTGCCTACCAACACGCGCCTATAGCTGTTTGGGGGGCGGGAGGCAAGGGCATTAGCTTTACACATTTGATAGATGCAGGCAAGGGCGTTGTGCCATGCTTGATAGACATCAATCCGAGCAAACAAAATAAGTATATTGCGCCTCACGGACAACTTGTATGCGCACCACAAGAAGCCTTGTCGGAAGCAGGTAGCAAGTTTAAAAGTGTCTTTGTGGTAAACCCTAACTATCTTGAAGAAATAAAAAATATAATACAACATGATAGCATAGAAATACTAACTTTTTAGATAAACAGAGCGCAGGCGCGCTCTTGTCTTTTTTATAACTTTCCACAAAGGTACGCAAGCCAATGTAATGAATATTAAAAAGAACAAATGTCCACTAAAACTTACCACAAAATAATGTAGCAACAATACAAAAGCAAACATACCTGCACATGTACCTCCTACCGCGCCTATGCTATACGAATACACGTGCGTTGTTTTTATCCACTGCTTTTCTATTAAAAAAATATTCCAACCAGCCCAAAATGGGAATTGCATGAAATTTATGCTGTTCAATAAAATACCAATAACAAACGCAGGCAAGGTCGTTAAATAGGTAGGCAAGGCGGATTGTTTTGAATCATTTGTTTGCAAAAAAGAAAACGCCAAAAATAGCATGAAGAAAAAACTAAACACATCTATCCAAAGCAATAGTTTGACATTTGCCAATAGTTTTTTGGCTCCTAAAAAAGTAAAATAAATCACCCAAAATTCTACAAAAATAACGCCTAATGCAAACGGAATCAGCCCAGCCCAGCCTTGTAGAGCAAACAACTGTAAAGCAATTAAATTAACATAACCCAATGATACTGAGCCTATAAAACTTACAATAAATCCTGCTTTCATTAAAAACTTTTTAGTTTGCGAACCAACATTTTATTTTCTTGAAACATCTTGATGCCTTCCGAAAAAGACAGGTACGGATGTCCTTGCTTGTAATTATACGTACTTATTTTGAATAGTAAACGCCAATGCTTTAGAATTTCGCGCCAAGCCCAGAAGATAGAGTGTTTCGGGTCATAAATATGTGTAGGCTCGCTTCCTGCACCATTCAATTCAATGATAGAAAAAGCCTTGCCTGCCTGCAACTCTTCCCACGAATTGTATTTTATATCCAATCGCCCGTAATAAAAATCCGGGATTTGTTGGCAAATTTCATCTATAGTTGCCGTGAGTTTTTCGCTTGTCCAATCAGTCGCATCAATAAACTTTGCGCCCCGTGCATGATTGCCGTAAGGAACAAGCGTACGTATTTCGTTTTTAGCCAATACATGTTTTAAGTCTTCCCCGTAGCGGTTTTCTAGTACAGCTAATTGCAAATGAAAGCGCGGGTTTTTCTCTAATAACTGCTTGATGTTATCTTGTCCATTGCCTACTACTGCAAGCAGTTCTTTATAGACAATACCAGAAATGCGTCCGTGTTTTTCATTCGGAAAACGGTAATAAAAAACGCCTACCTCTTCAGGATAAGTGATGAGTTCTTGTATCAAAAAATCGACCTTGATTCTTTGAAGATAAGTAGTCAATTCCTTTTCATTGTCTATCTTTTCTACCGCCATACCTTGCATGCCTATATCGGGTTTTGCTATCAAAGGATAGGCAATCTCTTTGTTTTCAATAGCTGTTATGATGGTACTTATGGGCGTTTTTGGTGCAAACAAAAGCGTTTTGGGATATAATGCCTGTGGGATAATATCATAAATTTCTTTTTTGGACTCCATCAAAAAGCCACCGTTTTTGATGCTTGGGTTAGAAGCATTGAAGAAGAACAAAGACCTTGCACGAATGGCATAATACACCCAAATAAACAGCAAAGGGAAATATACTGCGCCAAAAGACCAGTATTCCCAATGCGTAAGTTTATGCAAATACAACTTTACTTTTTTCATGCACTATATTGCGTTCTGTATTGAATGGTAGAAGGTGCTACACCAAAATTTTCTGAAATATAAATAGCAGGCAAGTCAATAAGTGCAACTTTTATCAACGCCTGATGATGGATACAATGCTCCAAATTATACATCAGTTCGCGGAAGTAATTAGACGAAATTGCTACCACATTGTCTGCCAATTCATATTCCAACAATAAATCTTTATTGGATTGTTCTATATTATTTTGAACCTCAAATAATGCCAAAATAGCCATCATCGTGTCATTTTCTATCGCTTTGTTACGCTCTCTTTTGTCATAATTGACCTTGCCTGCCTCATAACCTTGCAACAAACATTGAAATAACTCAATGATATGGCGCGTATGCTGCCCTATAGAAGCATTGCTCAACATCTTACAAGGCGCGATATAAGTTTGTATGTCTAATTGTTTGAGCAAGTCTATAACTTCTTGCAACGTGTTTTGAATCGTGTTCAACATAGTGAAAAGCCTATTTTTTATTAAATATATTAAAAAAAACTTTGCGTTCTTGGATAGCCAAGATACCGCAAGCGAGAAATACAATAACCGCGTAAGCAAACAACTGCCCGCCATCTCCTTTTATTGAAATACCCAGTATAGCCAAATGTGAACCGATTGCTCCTGCCATAATGCCTAAACCCAGAATAGCTCCAAAGAATGTAGTGTACGAACAAATCTTAATTGATTTTTACTTTTAGTGTTACGTCATTGGAAAGTACCCAGCTGTTTTCGCCTACGCCATAATCTAAGCGGTTGATTTTAACTTCGCCTTCGAAAGTTCCTTTAGAAAAAGTAAAAGGGATTTCTACTGTTTTCGTAGTGGCTTTTATGGTGAGGTTAAAAGTCCCTTTGTATTTCCCTGTGCTGATTTTCGTAAATTTCACTGATTTCAAGGAGATTGTCGTGTATTGAGCTACATCGAAGTACTCAGGTTTGCGAAGGTGTTTGTCGCGTCCGCCATTATTGGTGTTGATAGTACTTGCGTCGACAGATGCTTCTATAACATCATTTGCGCCCCCATCATCAAAATTGATTTTGTAAACCAAGCCCTTAAACGAGCCATCTACATTGAAGCCTGCGTTTCTAATGACGAAGCCGACAGAATACGTTTTTACATCCCAAGACGTTTGGGCAAAAGAGTTTGCTAAAGATAGCAAAGTGAAAGCAAATAAAATGCATGTTTTTTTCATTTTCTTAGGGAAGTTTAATTTTTTCTAAAAGGTGCATAAACAACACCTAACATAAATTGGAAAGATTTGTTTCGAAAGCGGTCGTTGTCCAGAGTCAGTTTCTTATCAGTCGTATATTCTGTAAAAATCAATGTTGCACCACCACGAATTGCCCATTTTGATGCAATCCAATATTTACCATAGAACTCTGAATTGAGTGTGCCTTTGTCGTGATTACCGGCTATAAGATAATTTAAGGTTGTAGGTTTAGCAACTTGCGTAGTTATTTTGCCTCCCGTATAAGTAGAAGCTGTGAACACCCCTGTTTGCGCTTTCCCAAAACTAAAACCAAGCGCATCAATGTTAAAACCCACCTCAAATTTACGGGTGAAGTTATATTGTAAATTGATGGTTAAATTTAAGCTATTCACTTGGCTACGCCCAAAAACAAGCGTGTCCATGTCTGTTTTTTGCAATTTGTGCGGAGCAGTAAGGTATTCTTGGTTGTTATAGAAAGTACTGTTCCAGCGCGCACCATAGCCTATGTTTATCCTGCCTTGCCTACCAAAATGATGCAAATGGTTCCAAGACAATGCCCATGTGGATACTACATTATCCGCTTTTGGATAATATTTCAATACACCTTTTAACTGTTCGCCCTTTCGCGCACTTACAGCAAACTCAAAGAAATCCGTGCCTTTGTACTTTTTATCAGACGCAGGCAAGGTCTGCCCTTGAACATGCAAAGTAGTAACTAAAAGCAGGCAAATGAATGTAAATCTCATAAGTAAATTATTGTTTTTTAGTAAATTTATAACTGATGGCTACCATAGCTTGTGTGGACTTATTGCGAAAGCGGTCGTTATCCAACGATAGCTTTTTATCTGTTTTGTATTCCGAAAAGATGAACGTCATGCCTGCCTTCACACCCAATTTTTCTGTGAGCCAATACCGCACATAAAATTCGGAATTCAGCCGGCTGGCTTGCCCGACTGTGCCGTAACCTTGCCTACGGGATAGATACTCGAAGTATAAATACCTTCTTGCTTCTTACCAAAACTAAAACCTATTGCATCAATATTAAAGCCAAAATCCAGCTTTGTAGTAGGACTGTACTGCAATTTGTGCTTTGTTGAAGGATAAAGTATCAAAAGGCGACAGTAGATTGCTTTCCTGCGGCAGCGAAGGCAATATCGACGTACGTAGGCAAGCAATATAAGAGCAAAAGCTGTTCGTTTCATGGTGCAAAGATAGCCTTGTTTATCCAAATACAATAGGCGAAAATTCCCGATAAATGGTATATATTTCCCGATATAAATTATTTTTTTCATTTTAGTATAAAAATACAGTTGCCATTATTAGCGAACTATATCTTTATACCAAGAGCTTGAAAAAATCACCCAAGCAGGCGAAATATTTTTAAATTATTTTTTTTCTTCTTGTTCTTTTACTTTCCTAATTTGCTCAACGCATTTGTGTTTTTGATTTTGTGCGTTGTGTTTGGTAGAATATCCGTAGTCTTTTTGGATTTGTTCAATGGACTTTTCTTTGAAAAACATATCGTGAATCAGTCCTTGACAATGCTTAGTGATTTTGTGAAGGTAATTTTGAAGTATGTCTTTGTATGACTTCTCCTGCTCTATGGCAATGTTTATTTCTTCATAAAATTGGTTGTCGTGAATGTCTGTGAATTCGGTTTCTCTATAAGCAGTTCGCAACCTTTTGAGCCAAAGGTTTTTGCTAATAGCCATGATGTACGTCTTCACAGAGGCTGTCAATTCAAAATTGTCTTGTTGCAATTTCTCAACCAAAACAAGCATTGTGTCTTGAAAAATGTCCTCGGCATCGTCATTTCTGCCGTTGTTGTTTGTTACAAAACGTTTTACCATTCCAAAATACGCTTTGTAAAGTTGTCCGAAAGCGTGGTTATTTTCACCTTTTAAGTCTGTTATTATGGCTGTTGTCATGAGCGTATGTTAGGGTTTTAATAGTAAACTTCTCGCGAAAGTTGTTTTCCCTCTTTCCAAGAGGTCTTAAGAAATACTTTCGCAGGAAGTCTATTTATCTTTTATTCATGTTTGAGAGTTCAGAAAAAAAACATAGCTTTGCAAATCGTTTATGCTATGTTGCGTCTTATGTTCAAAAAAATTTCTATCGTTTTGATAGCCTTCCTATTTACACAATGTGGGCAACAGCCCTTATTTGAGGAGAATACGCCTATCCCCCGCGAGGGCTGGTATGTAAACAAACCGCTCGTATTTAAGTTCAAAGTTACGGATACGCAAAAAGGCTACAACATTGCTTACAACTTGCGCAATACACTCAAATACCCCTATTCAAATTTATATGTTACATATTATTTAGAAGATAGCAAGGGCAAAGTTATTGCCACAGAGCTGAATAATATTGCGCTTTTTGATGCCAAGCGCGGCAAACCTTTTGGAAGCGGTTTGGGCGATACCTTCGTGCATCAGTTGTCCATACCTGCTTTACAGCAGTACAAGTTTCCGAAAGCCGATACTTATACGTTTCGTATCGTACAATATATGCGTCAAGACCCCTTGCTCGGACTTTTGAATGTGGGGGTGCGTATTATGCAAGAAAATTAACCTGACAAACATATTGTCGGCGTACAAAAAAAAAACTTCGGCAAAATTTTTAATTTTCGCCGAAGTTTCGTTTTTAAAATCTTCTACCAAGCCATACCAAAAACTCTTGTGTAGTATCTTGTTCAAAGTCCCATTTGTGTTGTAAAATATATTGGTTCGTCAGCCTACGCGCTTCTTCATAATTGGGAACTTTGTCTATTTTTTCGAGTGCGTCTTGGAATGCTAAATTGTCGCCTCCAAAAAGCTCATCAATAAACGTGAATTTTTCGTGTAAAGGAATAGCCTCTAATAAACTATTAACTTTGTCTTGCCTGTATTGTGCTACAATATTTTCAGGTTTGCTTTCAATAACTTCTTTCGCTACTTCTACGGCAGGCAAGGGCGTTGCTACAATATCCGCAACAACCTCCTCCTCTACTTCTACGGCAGGCAAGGGCGTTGCTACAATATCCGCAACAACCTCCTCCTCTACTTCTACGGCAGGCAAGGGCGTTGCTACAATATCCTCAACAACCTCCTCCTCTACTTCTACGGCAGGCAAGGGCGTTGCTACAATATCCGCAACAACCTCCTCCTCTACTTCTACGGCAGGCAAGGGCGTTGCTACAATATCCTCAACAACCTCCTCCTCTACTTCTACGGCAGGCAAGGGCGTTGCTACAATATCCTCAACAACCTCCTCCTCTACTTCTACAGCAGGCAATACTTCAACTTTATAGAGTGATTCATCTTCGGCGCGTGTATAAACCTCATCTAAGTTTAAATTTAACAAATTGCTGAACGCTTTTACTCTCCATTCGATGGGTTCTATATAACGCCAATGGTCGCGGAGCGTATTTTGCCAAACTGTCATCGCTTCTTGTGTTTCAAAGCTACTGGGATAGCGCAAAGCTATCTCTCCTACGAAAGTTTTAAATATTTCGCGGTTGTATTGTAAATATTTGATGATGCGTCTGTAGCTTTCGGCTGTTACTTTTACTTTGCTATTTTTTTGTATTTCTTGTTCATAATAAGTACGTGGGTCAAGCACCAAGTGCAATGTATCATAAACAGCTTCTATGAGTACTGCTACAAAGGTTTTCTTTTGTACCCGCATGTGTTTCGAAAGGATATTGAGAAATATACGCAGTCCTTCTTGTACTTCAGTGCCTGTATAATCAAAAAAAGGACTTTCTAATCTCATAGCTTCGGCTTCCCAACGCTCCTCTAATATCTTCAATACCAGAAAGTTAATTTGCTTAATGTTTGAAAATTCAACGATTTGCTCTCCTGTAATGACATCAGTATTGGCAAAAAACTTGTTTGAGAGTTGCAAAGCAAGTTCGCGGCTGTATTGATGCAGATAGTCGGTATTGAGGGGTTTAGTGGGTAGCATAATTATTCATATAAAAGTGATAGATTGCAAAAAAACAACAAAAACGTATTATTACAAAATTTTAGGTGCGAGAAGTAAGTATTTTTTTGATTTCCCAAATAATTCGATTACAATAACTTCCATCGCATCTGTATTTTTATTTCAGAACGTGTTTTGCCTGTTATGGTTTCGCCACCACCGCTGATGTTATCCTGATTTCTATAGTCAAAACGTGCATAACGCGCCCAGATGTCGAGGCGTTTTATGGGGCTGTATTTTAGCATAAGGTATTTGCGTGTGCCTTGCCCATTGTAGGCAGGAAAGGAGAAAGCCCACAATACGTCTTGCTCATAAACGTATTGGCGATTATCAAAATCATCTGTACCAAAAATGGCAAAACGTGCATCTATTTCCCAGCGTTTCCATTTCGCACTTACGTCCTGAACAACGGCTATACCTGATGAATAATTGCCTGCTATTTGGAATGTGCTATACTGTACACGTGATTTGAACGAGAATATTTGGGCAGTCTTGTAATCGATATTGAGCAAGTAATTTCTACGGACAGTGTGGGCTACTTCGCCCATATTGGTTGTAATGTCGCTTGTACTGACATTACGGTCTTTTACTTCTTGCCGTATTTGGGCGTATAGGCTTATTTTGCGTGAAACTTGGTGCGTAATTCTGAGCAAACTTTCATAGCCATCTGACGGCCTGTCAACGCGGTAGCGTATCCATGGGAAAGAGAATTTATCATAATAAGCGGCTATTTTCCATTGGCGATTGGGTGTAATTTTAATTCCCCAATACGCGCCTTTTTCGTTGATATTGCGTGTATTTTCAGAAAAAGCACTTCCATAAAACGTATGAAAATCGCGGTCATAGTGGCGATACAAAAAAGAAACATCTACGATAGCACTTAAGCTTGCTACCAACCCCGCCAGAGCACCAACTCCACCACTGCTTGAGCGGGCGGCTTCGCCAAAAAACGAGAAGTTTTGCCATTGGTAATTGGCAGAAATGCCCACATTGGTATTGGTCTTACCTGCAAATTCATAGGCGAACCGCAGGCTGTCTTTGCTACTTCTAAAACCGCGTTTGAATGGCAAGTTGTAGTCTGTGCGCATATAAGAAAGCCCGATTTGCAAGTTTTTTTCATTTGGCACGTATAAAAGATTTGCGCCCACCGTTTGTTCTATAAAAACGCCCTTGCCTGCTATTTCGTTTTTGGTACGGTGCATACCCGTTGTACGCAATGTTTCAATAAATACATCATCGTCTATGTTGTTTTGGTCGAGGCTATCCAACACTTCACTCGCTGCGCCGTCGCGCCTGATGCGTGAATAAAGGGCAGTAAGTTCTAGACTTCCGATTTGATAGGTTGCGCCTACTCCCCTGAAGTAGCCGTTTTCGAGGGTAGAAGTATAAGGCAGAATGCCTAGATTGGAGCGTCTGAGGGTTTGGACTGTTTCCGCGCCCTTGCCTACCGTAAGCCCAGCTGAATAGATAAGCCCTTGCCCGAATTGTGCCTGAAAATCACCAACTGCCAATGTTTTGAGCTTGCCCATGTTTTTAAAATAGGCGTGGTAAGATACGAAATCAGCACCTTGCCTGTGGGTTTTGCGGTCAAAGATAAGTTGCTCGCCTGCGTCTTTCTCAAGCGTAAATCCCAAACTGTAGTCATTTGTTTTGTTTATCCTGTATCGAGTATAAAGGCGTTCAGGCGAACCCAAGTAGCGTTGTGAAGGTGTCGCGTTGTCTTGATAGCCTTGCTGCGGCTCGAGTGTGCGGGCGTAGCGCATCAATAAATAATGTGAGTCTGCTTCTTTTGCGATGCGTGTTATCAATGGTTGCGAGCTTTTTTTTAAATTTGCGTCTAACGTAATAAACGGCAGTATTTTGTAAATTGTTTCTACGCCAAAGTGAGGCACGGCTTGCAGCTCATACAAAGTAAGCAGTTCTCCAAACTCCTTTTGATAAGCAAGCAAGCTATTGATTTGCAATTCAGAAAGGAGATACAAGGCTTGCAACTGCTCGCGTGTTGCACGGTTCACATCTAGTGGATTGGTATAAAGCAGAAAAAGCGTTTCATATACTTTTTCATAATTTAAGTCGTCTTCGGGTTGCGGAAATAACTCTTGAATAAAAGCATCAAGGTTAATTTCAGGACGAGGCGTTTTTTGTGCAAAAAGACTGTTGGAAGTACAAAACAAGAGTAAAAAGAGGGCGATAGGCAGGAGACGCATTGGTTTAGGCTATGTTTGCACAAAGATAGGTTTTTTTTAGATTTTGGATAGAAATTATAGTTATAAAATTAAAAATGTCATTAGACTTCCTGCGAAAGGAATACTTTTGCAAGAAGTCTATTGCATAATGCTATATTATTGTTATTTTTGCAGAAAAATGCCCTAATTTTAAGAGTTGAAAGATTTAATACGATGGAAAAATACCCGATTCTCGGAAAACAAGATACACGCTCAGGCTTTGGTGTTGGATTGCTGGAAGTAGGCAAGGCAAACCCAAATGTGGTTGCGCTTTGCGCTGACCTTACTGGCTCACTCAAAATGGACGCTTTTCAAAAAGAATTTCCAGACCGTTTTGTACAAGTTGGTATAGCTGAAGCCAATATGATGGGAATAGCGGCAGGCATGACTATAGGAGGCAAAATCCCATATACAGGAACGTTTGCCAATTTTTCTACAGGGCGTGTTTATGATCAAATACGCCAATCGATAGCTTATTCCGGCAAAAATGTAAAAATTTGTGCCTCGCACGCAGGGCTTACTTTAGGCGAAGACGGCGCAACACACCAGATTTTGGAAGATTTAGGGATGATGCGTATGCTTCCACACCTTACCGTTATCAATCCTTGCGATTACAACCAAACAAAAGCGGCAACTATAGCCATAGCCAGCTATGAAGGCCCCGTTTATTTACGTTTCGGAAGACCAAAAATACCTATCTTCATCCCTGAAAATCTGCCTTTTGAAATTGGAAAAGCACTACGCTTACAAGAAGGTCTTGATGTAACCATTGTAGCTACAGGGCACTTGGTTTGGGAAGCACTCGTGGCGGCAGAGTTATTAGCAGAGCGCGGCATCAGTGCCGAAGTTATCAATATCCATACTATCAAACCATTTGATGCACAAGCTATCATAGAATCCGCTAAAAAGACACGCTGTGTTGTAACTGCCGAAGAACATCAAATCAACGGCGGGCTTGGCGATAGCGTTGCGCAAGCCTTAGCCCTCAACTACCCTACTTCTGTAGAAATGGTAGGCGTAAAAGATTCGTTTGGAGAAAGCGGAACGCCTGAACAACTTATGGAAAAATACGGACTTACCTCCAAACATATAGTTGTAGCAGCAGATGCCGTTATAGCACGCAAACGCCTTTTATATGGCGCGAGTTTTAGATAGTAAATCAAGCAAATAACCAAATTAAACTCATAAAGTTTATTAAAACTTTATGGGTTTTGAGTAAAAAGCATGCAATAATATGAAAAAGGAAGTATCTATTGAATTAAGAAGCTTATATAGAGCTATAGGCGAATTCGCGTATGCCATTGCCTCGCAAGACTCTCGTATCACGAGCCTCGAAAAATTGGTTTTCCAAGAAGCCACCAAAGAGGAATTGGGCAAAGATGCATGGGTAGCCCAAGATAGATTTGAGGCACTTGTCAATCAATATTCCCAAACAACATTGTCGTTGGAGCAAACCTACAACAATGTTTTGTTCAACATCAAACAAAATAAACATGCACTTACGAGCGATTTGCTTGAGCATTTTATCGCGCTGTTGGAGAAAGTAGCAGGCGTTTCAGGCATAACAGATTCTGAAATCGGTTGGATAGAACGCTTTAGAGAAGATACCACGCCGCTTATATTTATACCTTAAACTGATTAGGGACGCACTAAAAAATAATCTACCCATTTAGGGCGTAAAGCCAGTACTACAAAAAAACGATTTATATGCCTGTAGAGCAGACTTTCAGTCTGTTGTGTATGTACAAAAGAAGTATTTTTGGGTATCCTATTTCTTACATAGTCCCTTACCATTTGTACCTGATGCCCAAATTTCCTCCTAAAGCAATGTGCCAATCGCGCTCATAAGCGGTTTTGTTATATACAATAATAGGTGAAAGTGTTTTTGCTTGTTCATAATCTAAACCTTTTGTATGCAAGGACAGGAAATCGCATGCAAACGCAAGCGCGACTGCAAAGTGTTTGGCTATATCTTTACTCAAATACAACTGATACCTTGCGCCAAAATTTTCAAAGACACGAAGATTATTGGCTTTTCCTAAAGTGCGCAAAAGTTGATAAGCCATAATTTCGGTATTGCTTTCCCAAGCACGCCTCTTGAATATTCTACAGCCAAACCCATAACCATAATGCCAAAAAGGGCGCGCAGGATAAGCCCGAATTCCAATATGCGCAAGTGTATAAAAATACGGCGTGCCTGACCTTATCGTGAGTGTAGTAGCAAGGGTTTCTTGAATAGCGAGTTCTATATTTTTGTATCCGCCATGCCGTACTATATTAACCAATCCGATTTGTTTTAAGTGATTGGCAGAGTCTGCATAATTGAATAAGCCTATCTGCCAAGCGTTTTGTATCTTGCCTGCCACATTGAGTAATCCTGCAACTTGTACGCCTTCCGCGCGCCCCCAAGCCACGTTCATCATGCCTGCGACCTGCACGCCTCGCAAATTTTTGTAATTAAAATTAGCAAGTCCGCCTATCTGCCAAGCGTTTTGTGTCTTGCCTGCCACATTGAGTAATCCTGCAACTTGTACGCCTTCCACGCGCCCCCAAGCCACGTTCATCATGCCTGCGACCTGCACGCCTCGCAAATTTTTGTAATTAAAATTAGCAAGCCCGCCCATTTGTACGCCGCTCGTTGAGTCGAGTGCGACATTCACAAGCCCGCCTATTTGTACGCCGCGCACTTTGCCCGCAACCATATTGGCAAGCCCGCCTATTTGTACTTTTCCAACATTGCCTTTATTGATATTGACCAAACCGCCTACTTCGAACTTGCTTACACCGCCATTGTAACCGATAAGGGCATTAAAAGATATTTTATTATCCACACGCCCACTCAAAACATGGTTTGTACCTAACATAGGCAAAAACGAGATTTGGGCTTTGCGAAAAAACTTCTCTCTCAAATTTTCAGTGTGTATTGCTTGCGCATTGGGTATCAAAAAACGTACTAATCGTGGACTTTCCACAGCGTTTACTTTAGCTATGTCTTGCGAAGGAATGTTTTGTAAAATAACTTTTGGCTCAAGTTGGATATTCAAAAAATGGGTGTTTTGGTAGGCAAGGGCAGTACTTTGAAACACATAACCCGCTTTTGCAAAGGATAAAGTGATTTCCGGTTCGCTGCTTTCCACCACAATTTGAAAATAGCCGTGTTCATTGCTCAGGGTTGCGTGGAGCGTTGTTTTTTCGTAAATACTTGTTTTTGGTAGTTTTTCTTGTGTATCTTTAGCAAAAATATACCCTTGTATCAAGCATTTAGCAGGATGGTTTTCGGCTTCTTGTGGCGCACTTGCCTGCCGCTGCAAAATGATGTAATTGCCTCGCGCTTTCTGTTTCACTTGATTGCCAAATGCTTTATACAAGGCTTCTTGTATGGAAATATTTTTTGCATCAATCGTAACAAGTGGTAAACCCACCAATATTTTGGGATTATAGGAAAACAACACATTTGTTTGCTGGCTTATTTGTTTTAAAAATTGCGCTGGTGTAGATTGGGCAAGGTGTAGCGAAACTGTTTTCTCGGTAGCAGGCAAGCTTTTTTGGCTATAGCAAATACTATAAAACGACATCACAAATACAAAAAGTACAAAAAAACGGCTTTTAGTAGTCATAAATTGCTATGTGTTTAGCTCGCGCAAATAGCCTTGTATCGTGTTTTCTAAACCAAAATAGAGTGCATCACAAACGAGCGCGTGTCCGATAGAAACCTCGTCCAACTGCACGAGGTTTTGTTTCAGGTAGCGCAAATTCTCAAGGCTCAGGTCGTGTCCTGCGTTCACACCGAGTCCTATTTTTTTGGCTATTTGGGAGGCAAGGGCATAATCTTGGATAGCTTTTGCGGGGTTGTGTGGGTATTCAGTAGCATACGCGCCTGTATAAAGTTCGATATTATCAGTCCCTATCTTGCCTGCCCCCTCTATCATGGCAGGAATTGGGTTTACAAAAACAGAAACCCGTACACCCCATGCTTTGAGTTGGGTTATTATCTCTTGTAAAAAACTTGCCTGCCCCACCGTATCCCAACCATCATTGGAGGTAAGCACATGGTCTTTGTCAGGCACGAGGGTTGCTTGAGCAGGTTTTACGGCTTGTATCAAACGCATATAACGCTCGTCAGGATAGCCTTCTATGTTAAATTCTGTAGTCAAGAGGGGCTTTAAATCCAATACATCTTGATAACGAATATGCCGTTCATCAGGGCGCGGGTGTACTGTAATGCCTTGTGCACCAAACCTTTCACAGTCTTGTGCGACTTGTAGCAAGTCAGGATTATTGCCTCCGCGTGCATTTCGGAGCGTGGCAAATTTATTGATATTAACGCTTAATCGTGTCATAATAAACCTTATCGAGCAAATCTTCTTTTGCGAATAAAAAACCACGCCACACCAAACAATGTGATGACAGCAGGGGGTACAAGCAGGCTATATGATTGCCAGAAAGTGCGCTCTTGTTCCAATTTCTTTTTGTCTAAAGGACGCATGGTAACTTGTTTTTGTTTGGCAAGAATAACGCCTTTGTCATCAATCATATAATCGATAGCATTCATCAAGAAGTCTTTGTTTGAGAATACTGTTTGAAACATTATGTCGAAACCGAGTGGGTAGGGCTGTCCGCTTTTTTTGCTCACTTCGTTTTTCATGATGTCGCCATCACTACAGACTAAAATTTTTGTGTTTTTGCTTTTCTCTATAAAGTCTTTGCGCTGGCTAAAACGCCTACTTTTATAATTGGAGGTGAAAGCGCCTTCCAACAGATACGCCACAGGCAACGCGCCCAAAGTAAAGTCTTTTGAGGCGACATCTTTACGGGCTTCTTCGTAAGATATAAGCGCGGGTGTACCGCGTTTGCGTGTATAACGCGAAGTAAACATCAGGGGTGTTTTGGTGATGCCGTTTGCTTTTACCGTATCCATAGTGGTCAGCATTTTGAACTGCACCATGCTTAAATTGCGTGTGATAGGGTGTTTTGCAAAATTGTTTACCAAGGGGTGATATACCCAAGGGACAGGCTTTATGTTGGGCTTTCCTTCGCTCAAACTGCCTACTACAATGGGGACAGGTGTACAATTTAGGTCTTGTATAAGTTCGTTATTGATGCGTATGCCATAATGAAAAAGCAAATCGGTCAGGTTATGGTCATAAGGAAATGTAAATGTACCTTTGCCGCGCATGGCACTATCCAAATAAACGCCTGCGGCATCAAGGCAGAAAATCGCCTTGCCTCCCTGCATGATAAACTGGTCTATTTTATATTTTTCTTCATCTTTGAAAGTTGAATCGGGTTGTGCGATAATGATAGCATCAATTTTAGTATCTAATTTGGCTACTTTCTTAAGATTTACCTTGCCTACTTGATAGAATTGGGCGAGAGACGTGGCGAGGTCATAGGTTTCTATGTCTGCCAGTTCGCCATGTCCTTCTAAAAAAGCAATGTTTTTGCGTTCCTTTTGGGTAAGTTGTCGAATAGCCGAAATAAGGTTATACTCTACATTTTCGACCGATTGGTTGAGTATTTGTTCAGGGCTTGTACCTTTGTCCAAGCGTTGGTCTACCGCTTTGAACATGAGGGCAGAGGTTTCAAAATTTTTGTAATACAACAAAATGCCAGGGAAAATCACCTTCTCCACTGTTTTTGAACCTTCTTTGTAGTGTAAGTTGGTTTGTTTGATGCCTTTTTTAAGGAGTTCTTGTTGAAACGCGGTTCTTGCCTTGGCATCTTTGGCTATGCTGGGGTCTATAAATTTGTATTTGAGTTTGCTACCCGCATGTATTTTGAACTCGTCCAGTGTCTCGCGTATAGTTTTTTGAAGGCGTTTGAAATTTGCGTCTAAGTCGCCTTCGAGATATACTTTTATGGTTACTTGGTCGTCAAGTTCACGCAATATTTTTTTGGTGGCAGGCGTAATGGTATAACGTTGCTCTTCTGTAAAATCCCAGCGAAAAAAGTAGGTTTGGGCAAGGAAATTGAAGCCTATCAGCAAGGCTATGCCTATCAAAAATTGCAAGATATTTTTTTGTCGCATGGTTTTTTAACAATTTGAAAACAACCTAAAGTACAAGATGTTACGTAAATAAACGCAAAAGTAATACAAATATGCAAAAGTTCATGCTTTCTTTCCTACTCCTTTGTGCATTTGCTTGCAAATCGCAAAGTCAGACTTCACAAGAAGCGAGTAAAACGCCCGCGAAAGGCACTGCCGAAGTCCAAAAAACGCCCGAGCAATGGCAAACTTGCCTGTCGCCTGAACAATACAAGGTATTGCGCGAAAAAGGTACTGAACAAGCTTTCACAGGAAAATTTTACAATCACCATGAAAAAGGCGTTTACACTTGTGCAGGGTGCGGACACAAACTCTTTGCCTCTGGGCATAAATTTGAATCGGGTACAGGCTGGCCCAGCTATTGGCAGCCGTATAGCCAATATGCTATCAAAATAAACACAGACAAGTCGCACGGCATGGAGCGCAGCGAAGTGGTCTGTGGTAAATGTGACGGGCATCTCGGACACATGTTTGATGACGGACCCGCGCCCACAGGTTTGCGTTATTGTATAAATTCGGCTTCGCTTAGTTTTGAACCCGAAAAACCTGAAGGTGAAGGTAGAAAGAAAAAATAATAATTTTGTCTGGACACCAAAAAACGATTTAGATGCCTGTAGAACAGACTTTCAGTCTGTTTAGGGTGTATGTACAAAAAAACATTTTGGATACATTATTTTTTATATAGTCCCTAAAAACCGAAATTAAAAACTTCGGTTTTATATTTTTTGGATACTGACAAACAAAAAAACGCACTTTTAGTTATGATAGTATGAACAAAAACATGCTTATTATCGGAGGGAGCAGTGGCATAGGTTTGGCACTTGCTACCCAACTGCTTGAAAAAAAAGAATCAGTTTGGGTAGCTTCGAGGCGCGCACCTGAAATCGCCGTTCAACATATACCTTTAGACATCACACAGCCCATAGGCAATGCGTTAGACACCTTGCCTGAAGTATTGCATGGAGTGGTATATTGCCCTGGTACTATCAACCTTAAGCCTTTTCATAGGATTACTGAAGAGGAGTTTTTGCAAGATTTCCAAGTAAATGTATTGGGTGCAGTGCGTGTATTGCAATATGTGTTGCCTCGCCTACGCAAAGCAGAAGGCGCGAGTGTGGTGTTATTTAGCACTGTTGCTGCAAGTTTAGGTATGAATTTTCATAGTAGTATCGCGATGGCTAAATCGGCTGTAGAAGGGCTTACCAAATCGCTTGCGGCGGAGTGGGCAAGTCATAACATCAGAATAAATGCTATCGCGCCATCGCTCACTGATACGCCCCTCGCCTCCAAACTGCTGACAAATGATGAAAAACGTGAGGCGGCAGGCAAGCGACACCCACTTGGACGTATCGGAAAAGCAACGGAAGTAGCCCACGTAGCAAGTTTTTTACTCTCAGAAGATACTGCTTGGATTACTGGGCAAATTATAGGTGTTGATGGTGGTATGGGTACTTTGAAGCCTTGATTTTCTTGCACAAAAAAAAACAAAGCCCAAATGAAATCCATTTGGGCTTAATTTTCTTGCACAAAAAAACAAAGCTGTTTATTTTGACTGCATGCCTATCATTTCGCTGAGAACTTGTGAGGCATTTTGTAAATAGAGGTCTTTTTTTACTTTTTTGTCTTGTGGCTTTTCGTCTTCTTTTTTAGGCTCTACATCGTCGCCATCGTCTTCAAGGTTTGCTTTTTCTTTTTGCTTTTTCTCATACTCGTCAATTTCTTGTTTTCTTTTTATTTCATTGAGCGATATTTTGGTGTTTTGGCGTAGCTTACGCAAGTCTTCGATGCTTTGTACGAGTTCTTTGAGTTCTGTATCATTTTTCAAGCGTTTTTCGAATGACCTATGCAAAGTTTCTATACTTTTATCTGTTAAGTGTGTTGTTTTGATATATTTGGCTGAACGGATTTCGTCCCAGGGCAGTGCGGCGCGTTCCGAAGACTCGCCAAATTCGTTGCGGTCTAAGGCGGAAGGCAAGGCAATATCAGGTTTTACGCCTATATTTTGGGTACTACTTCCTGTGATGCGGTAGTATTTTGATATAGTAAGGTTGATTTGTCCATGTTGTGTACCTTTTTCGCCTCTCACATAATTCGTTAAATCTATGGGGCTTTGTACCGTCCCTTTGCCATAAGTCTGCTCGCCTACAATAATTCCGCGTTTATAGTCTTGAATAGCTCCGGAAAATATTTCGGAAGCTGATGCGCTAAACCCGTTCACCATCACAGCGAGGGGGCCGTCATAAGCAATCGATTCGTCGTCGTCGTCATCAGACACTATTTTGCCGCTTCCGTCGCGCACTAGTACTACAGGGCCTGTCTTGATAAATAGCCCTGTGAGGTCTATTGCTTCTTTGAGCGAGCCGCCTCCATTGTTACGCAAATCCATGATAATGCCTTGCACACCTTCAGCTTTCAATTCCTTGATGGCATTGCGTGTATCGCGGCTTGTGCTTTTGTAATCTGGCTCGCCTGCCTGATACGCCTTGTAATCAATATAAAAAGAAGGCACTTCAATTACGCCTATTTTATATGTTTTACCATTTTGAACGTGGTCTATTGTTTTTTTCTTGATAGTTTCCTCTTCGGTTTTTATTTTTTCGCGTGTTATTTTTATTTCTTTTGGTGGTGTAGAAAGGCTTGAGCCAACAGGAATGACTTTGAGGCGGACTGTAGTTCCCTTTTGCCCACGAATAAGCAAAATAACTTCATCGAGCCTCCAGCCTACTATGTCTTCATATTCGCCTTTGTCGCCTTGCGCTACCGCCGTTATTTTATCACCTGCTTTCAGTTCTTTGCCTTTAAAGGCGGGGCCGCCTGCCATTACTTCATCTATGGTTGTATAGTCATCATCTAGACGCAGTCTTGCGCCAATGCCTTCAAAAGAACGGCTCATGTTCATGTTAAAGTTTTGAGATGATATGGGTGAGAAGTAGCTTGTGTGTGGGTCGTAGCTTTCTGTAAAGCAGTTCATGAAGATTTGAAACACGTCTTCGCTGTTTATTTGTTTTACAGATTTGCGGTAAGTTTCATATCTTTTCTTGAGCGTACTTCTGATTTCGGCTTCCTTTTTTTTGCCGATATGCAAGTTCAGCATTTGGTTCTTGAGTTGCTTGCGCCATTCTTCATCAAGTTCGGTTTCTGAACTTGCCCAGCCGCGTTTTTTGCCATCTGTTTCCAAGTATTCATTTCGCGAAAAATCGACGGGGATAGTTTCTATAGCTTTTAATATTTTCTCTATACGTGCTAAAGCGCGTTCTTTGTAAACATTGAATACATCGTAAGCGGGTTCGACATTGCCTTGAACCATAAAATCGTCCAGCTCCTTGCTATATTTGTCAAATGCTTTGATATCAGCGTCCAAAAAATAAAGTTTCCCATTATCTAAACTTTCAAAATAAGCCTTGAGAGTAGCTACAGATATGGCATCATCTAATTTTTTATGCGTGTAATGGTTCGTATTGATAATATTGGCAACAATAACCGCTTTTTTAATTTGTACGGATTGGGGCTTTACCACGAGTGTATCGGGCAATTTGCTCAGATACGAAACTTTGGGAAGTACATTGGAGGTAGAAGTCTTATCAATAGTTTTCAAACTTGTTGACCAACTCCACGCGAGTAATAATAAGATAGGTAGGGACATAAAATACAAGATTTTTTTCATTAGAATATCAAAGTAACGCTGTACTGGGCTTTTTGTTGCTTTTACTTAAAGGTCGCATACATAATTGGTTTTATTACGCAAAAAACCAAGCTATTTTTGGTCCTCCGACAATTTTAGTGGAGTAAGGTATAAACCAAAACCACATAGAAAGATATGGCACACAGTGTTTCGGGCTATGTCCGCTATGTTTCTATGTGGTCCAACACAAAATTTGTCAGCGTACCCTATTTTTAATCGCCGTCGCCGCTGGTATATGTGATAGCAATACCAAGCACTGGCGACGTGTCGCTTTTGAAATAGCGTGTTAGTTTCTGTAACTCAATGTAAGCATTTTCGAATGCGGCAGGCGCGTTTTGTATTTGGGAGGCAAGCGAAACATTAACTGGTACAAGTTCGGGCTATGTCCGCTATGTTTCTATGTGGTCCAACACAAAATTTGTCAGCGCATCCTATTTTTAATCGCCGTCGCCGCTGGTATATGTGATAGCAATACCAAGCACTGACGACATGTCGCTTTTGAAATAGCGTGTTAGTTTCTGTAACTCAATGTAAGCATTTTCGAATGCGGCAGGCGCGTTTTGTATTTGGGAGGCAAGCGAAACATTAACTGGTACAAGATAGAGCGCGTTTTTGGCTGCTGTGAGTTGTGCTTGGGTAGCTCCTATGAGCGCGTTTCCTCCTTCTACGCTTTGTAGGTAAGGAATAAACTTGCGCCAAAGCTTTTCGAGTTTATCAAAGTGTGCTTTAAGCATTTGCAAGGACATACCACTGTAATAAGCCTCTACACGTGCGGGTTCCGTCTGGGTTTGTCCTGCACGCTTTCCAAGTGGCAACGCGACTTTGAAATTTTTCAGTCCCTCAAAACTTTTTACAAACTCGTTGTACAACAAAGAAGTTGAACTTCCTGCCGAGGTGCCATCGTTCGCTACAAAGGCAGGCAAGTACGCGCCTTCCCAACTTGCTACCACTTCGTTCACACGTGTTTGCAGGTGTGTACCCAAACCTATCAAATAACTTTTACGGTTTTGGTTTTGAAAGTTAGCGATGATAGCCGTTTGATTATTTGCTAAATCGAACAATAAGTATTCTATAGCTAAGAAACCGCGTGCATCACGGTTAAAGTCATTAAAATTGGCGTTATTATTCGCAACTATGTTCTCTATTTTGGTCGCGCTCACAGGAAAAGTGGCTATTTCCTCGACTAGACTTTTGCGGAGTCCCTCCTCGCCTGCCGCACCAAAATTGTAAATACAAACAGCTTGATACGCCGTATATGTATTTTGCCACGCCAATTGAGCCTTGCCTAAAGTGGTCGTATTGGGCGACTGTGCAAACGCATCTATCAATAAAAATAAAGAATCTACTTTTACCTTTAATGCTGAAAACGAAGGCTTTATAAGCTGTTGTGCCACTTCTTGTAGCATTGCCTTGCGGTCGAAGGTATCTTGAGCAACCTTACTCCCCTTGTCGCAACCCAATAACGAGATGATGCCTATTGTGTAAAAAAGATATTTTGCCATAACATTTGTTTTTGGCGCAAAGATACAAGTTTATTTTAATTTAGACTTAATCTAAATAAAAAATATCTGTAGCAGTGCTATATTTGTCAGGGTGCATTTCAAGGTAGAACAGGTATAGAAATAGAGGAGCGAAAAAATCACCTATCTTCATCTATTGGCACGTCGTCTTTTCGTTTTTTGGCTACATAAGGTGTTAAGCAACCATAGTCGCGTCTTGCGATAAGGCTATCACGGAGTTCGGGCGACATGTCGGGGTATTTTCCGCGTTCTATGCCGAGGTCTGTGTCATTGTAAAGGCGTACCATATACTTGCCGTATAGAGGGAGGGCTGTTTGTGAAGCCTCGCCTGCTTCTGGAGAGTGGTAATGGATACGGTAATCGTCTGCGCCCATCCAAATACCTGTAACGAGGTCGCGCGTAACGCCTATGTACCAGCCGTCCGCGTATCCTGATGAAGTGCCTGTCTTCCCTCCTATTTCGTTTTCTTTTTCAAACAATTCAGGGTATTCCCAAAGGGCTTGCGAAGTTCCGCCTTGTTCTTGAATACCGGCGCGGAGCATATCCGTCATATAAAAAGCGGTGCGTTTGCTCATGGCGGGTCTTTTTTGCGGTTTTGCTTGATAAATCACCTTGCCGTTTCTGTCTTTTATATGTGTGATAAAGTGTGGCTCAATCCATTCGCCTCTATTTTGAATGGAGGCATAAGCACCAACCATTTCGTACAAGGAAACCAAATTTGAACCTAGACCTATAGAGGGGACAGCTTTCATTTCTGTTGTGATGCCCATAAGTTTGGCACGCTTCAAGACTGCTTTTGGGGTTATTTTTTCGGTTAGGCGCGCCGTTACTGTGTTTTTTGAAGTCCCCATAGCTTTTCGGAGCGTAACCATCCCTGCATATTCGAAATTACTGTTGGAGGGCGACCATGTTTTGGCTTCTCCGTTTTCGGTATATTGTATCACTACGGGTGCGTCAAGTTCAGTGTCGCAAGGTTTCCTACCTTGTTCGAAAGCCTCTGCATAAACAATGGGTTTAAAAGTGGAGCCTGGTTGTCGTTTGGATTGTATATGGTCAAATGCAAAAAAGTCAAAGTCAATACCGCCTACCCATGCTTTTACTTGTCCATTGTAAGGATTTATGGTCATTAAGCCTGTTTGCAATATTTGCAAGTGATGTTTGACAGAGTCTATTGGGCTTATCAGCGAGTCGCGTTGTCCTTTCCACGTGAATATCCGCATTTTGCGTCTCATGTTGGAAAGCGAGTCTAATAATTGGAACGGTCTGCTTTTATTTTGTTGTATAAAGGCGCGGTATTTCTCCTCTTTTTGCAACATTTCTACCAAAAACCAGTCGTGTGGATATTTGTCTTTGAGGCTATCTTGCCTGCGAAATCCTGCGAACATATCTTGGTATGCATATTGCCAATGGAGGTGAAATTTCTCTTGCATGCTTTGCATGTGTTCCATTACTGCTGCTTCTGCATGGGCTTGTATGCGTGTGTCGAGGGTTGTATAAATCTTTAGTCCGTCTGTATAAAGGTTGTATTTATTTTTTTTGCACCAGTCTTCTAAAAACTTAGCGGCGGCATTGCGAAAATAAGGCGCTACATTGCCTACACTTTCGCGGGCAGAAGTGCGCAAGCCGATAGGGCGTTTGATGGCTATTTCATAATCTCTTTTTGCAAGTTTGTTGTATTTGTATAATTGCTTTAGAACTACATTGCGGCGGTCCAGTGCTTTCCGCTCGTGGCGCAAAGGGTCATACAGTGATGTCCCTTTCAACAATCCTATCAAAAGCGCGGATTCGGTTACTTGTAGCTGGGTAGGCAAGGCATTGAAATACGTTTGCGCGGCGGTTCTGATACCAAAAGCCTTGTTTCCAAAATCCACAGTATTGAGATACATTGTGAGGATTTGCTCTTTGGTGTATCGTTTTTCGATGCGTACTGCCATGAGCCACTCTTTTATTTTGTGGTTCGGGGTACGCAAAGCATCTATATAACTCAATAAACCCTCGCTGTTTTGGCGCGTTTTGAATATGTTTTTTACAAGTTGTTGCGTAATCGTGCTTCCGCCACGCTTCTCACCTGATACATTAGCCCATATAGCGGAGAAAAAAGCCGTAAAATCTATGCCATTGTGTTGATAAAAGCGGACATCTTCAGTAGCGATGAGGCAATCTATAGCAGAGGGCGCAATTTCCTTGTAACTAACAGGCATTCTGTTCTCAGCATAGTATTTGGCAATCAGCTGCCCATCTGCTGAAAACATTTCAGAAGTGATGGCGATTTGATTTTCTGAAGCATTGACATCAGGTAAATAACCATACAAGCCCAGAAAGTTGATTTCTACACTTATGAAAAATACAACAATGAGCAACAACAAACAGTCTATCAGGCTCACGACCTTGCCTGCCCAGTGCATACGCCAAAAGACGCGCCAATTCAGAGGGGTAAAATAGAAAATAGCCTTAAAAATACCAAGCATTTGCAAATATAAACAAGTGTGTGTGAAATTGCAAAAGACTTATTGTTAAATTTTATTGTTGGGCAGGCAAGCAGCTGAATTTTCCGCCATTTCAGACAACAAAAAATCTAAAATTGATTAGACTTCTCGTGAAAGTGTTTCTTTTTGGAGAGCGAAAAAGGAATTTTCGCAAGAAGTCTATGGAAAACCATAACAACTTCAAAATATATTTTTATATTTGTGCAAAAAACGACAACGTATGAACCCACACATAACAAAAGCCCTTGCCTCCCTCCAAAACGCTCATTACGCGGGCTATTTTGATGAAATGGATAAGATTGTTCCTGTAGAACTGAGAACGCCTTATAGCCAACACAAAGGAATGTTCACCGCAAATAGCTACCCATTCAATTTCTATCAAAAATTAGAAGTATTTGCAAAGGATGTGGATAAAGCCCTAAGTGTTGTTCCTCCAGTGGCAGAAGCGTATGACAAAGGGAATGTACCACCTGTTACCAATAACATTACTATCAATCAACAAGGCGGAAAAATAGGGCAACTAAATACAAACAGCCAAGTCGATAATCGTGGCGCAAACTTTAACTTATAAGAAAACGGTATGAGTGATACAAATATCAATGACACAGGCAAAGTAGGACAAATGAATGTGGGTTCAACAGTCTATAACCAATCCCTCCAAAAGGAACTCAATAAATTCCTCACTTCCCCACCATTCCAAAGCACTATTTTCGTGGGTAGGCAAGAAGAACTGCAAGCCGTACACGATAGGCTGTTTACACCAAACAATAACTTTCTGATGCTCATCAATGGACACGGTGGCATGGGCAAGACTACCTTTGCCTCAAAGTATTGGGAAAAATACCAACACGAATACGCACATTTGGCGTTTCTGTATATAGAAAACGGCATTGCCAATGGTATTTTGAGCCTTGCGGGTATGTTGGGGCTAAAATTCAGCAACGAAACGACAGAACGGCAATTGGACATCTTGATAACTACTGTTACCAATTTAGCAAAGCCTTGCCTGCTCATTTTGGATAATGTTGATGATGAAAAAGACCTAAATGCTAACATTCTTTTATTGCGAAGATGCACCAACTTTCATATTCTTTTGACTTCGCGCTTGGCAAATTCTGATTATGCAGAAAAATATCCTTTGGGAACTTTGAGTAAAGAACAGGCTTTGGAGGTTTTCAAAAAACACTATCCTTTGTTGGAGGAAAGCGAAAAGACATTGTTTGCAGAAATTTATGACGCAGTAGGAGGCAATACATTGGTGCTGGAGCTATTGGCAAAAAACCTAAGCAACTTCAACAACAAACTCAAAAAACGTTATACTTTACAAAACCTAAAAGACGACCTGCAAAATGGCTTGACCAAACTCAGCCAAAGCAAAGAAGTAAACATAGAGTACCAAGCAAAAGGCACAGGCATTCGAAACGAAACACCCGAAGCCATCATTTTAGCTATGTACGACCTTACAGACCTAACCGAAGACGAAACCACTCTTTTATCAGTTTTGTCTGTCTTGCCTGCCGAAAATATAGCCTTTGATATGCTCACTACTTTATTGCAAGATGAAAACTTAGATACACCTTTACTTTCCCTTGCCCAAAAAGGCTGGATAGAATACAACGAAGCAGAAGCAAGTTTCAAAATAAGCCCTGTAGTACAAGAAATCACCCGACACAAAAACCAAGAACGCCTTTTTGATGACTGCACGCCCCTGATAAAAAATCTAACCCGCTTATTGAGGGCAGACAATGAACAATACCATTTGCTTTTCAAGTGGCTACCTTATACTGCTACCTTGCGAACACTTTTCGCAACACGGACAAACCCCATAATGGCTACATTTCAAAACAATTTAGCTAATGTATTAAAGGCTTTGGGAGGCGAGGCAAATTTACTACAGGCAAAGCTATTGCTCGAAAAAGCTTTACAAACCGATATAAAACAGTTTGGCGAAGACGCCCCCACCGTCGCCTCGATACAATCCAATTTATCTACTGTATTACAGGCTTTGGAAGGCGAGGCAAATTTACTACAGGCAAAGCTATTGCTCGAAAAAGCTTTACAAACCCATATAAAACATTTTGGCGAAGACGCGCCCACCGTTGCCACGGCGCAATCCAATTTAGCTGCTGTATTACAGGATTTGGGAGGCGAGGCAAATTTACTACAGGCAAAGCTATTGAACGAAAAAGCTTTACAAACCCATATAAAATATTTGGGCGAAGACGCACACACCGTTGCCACGACACAATCCAATTTAGCGATGGTATTACAGGCTTTGGGAGGCGAGGCAAATTTACGACAGGCAAAGCAATTGCTCGAAAAAGCTTTACAAACGGATATAAAACATTTTGGCGAAGACGCGCCCAGCACTGCAAGTAGCCAATCCAATTTAGCTACTGTATTACAGGCTTTGGGAGGCGAGGCATATTTACTACAGGCAAAGCTATTGCTCGAAAAAGCTTTACAAACCAATATAAAACAATTTGGCGAAGACGCGCCCACCGTTGCCATGAGCCAATCCAATTTAGCGTTGGTATTACAGGATTTGGGAGGCGAGGCAAATTTACTACAGGCAAAGCTATTGCTCGAAAAAGCTTTACAAACGGATATAAAACAATTTGGCGAAGACGCGCCCAGCACCGCAAGAAGCCAAAACAATTTAGCGATGGTATTAAAGGATTTGGGAGGCGAGGCAAATTTACTACAGGCAAAGCTATTGCTCGAAAAAGCTTTACAAACGGATATAAAACAATTTGGCGAAGACGCGCCCAGCACCGCAAGAAGCCAAAACAATTTAGCGATGGTATTACGGGCTTTGGGAGGCGAGGCAAATTTACTACAGGCAAAGCTATTGCTCGAAAAAGCTTTACAAACGGATATAAAACAATTTGGCGAAAACGCGCCCACCGTCGCCTCGATACAATCCAATTTAGCGTTGGTATTATCTGATTTGGGAGGCGAGGCAAATTTACTACAGGCAAAGATATTGCTCGAAAAAGCATACGCTATTTATAAAAAACAGTTCTCAGAGGAGCATCCCTATACGAAAACGATGTTGAATAATTTATTTGCTTTGTTTGTCCTGATGACTACAGGCGAGGACGCGAATACATTATCTGCTGAGGAAATGCAAGCCTTAGTCCCTAAGTTTTGGGAGTGGCTGGGTGCGTAGCGGTGTTTAGAAGCATTAGAATAGCATTTTGAAAATGATTTTTTCGCCATCTGAAAAACAGCGCACACAAAGTCGTTTTTCAGGTGTCGGAAAATTTTGAGGGTTTATTTAAACTTTGGAAATTAAGACAATCTTCTCTCCAATTTGGAACGAAAAAGGAATTTTTGCAAGAAGTCTATGGAAAACCATAACAACTTCCAAATATATTTTTATATTTGTGCAAAAAATGACAACGTATGAACCCACACATAACAAAAGCCCTTGCCTCCCTCCAAAACGCCCATTACGCAGGCTATTTTGATGAAATGGATAAGATTGTTCCTGTAGAACTGAGAACGCCTTATAGCCAACACAAAGGAATGTTCATCGCAGATAGCTATCCATTCAATTTCTATCAACAATTAGAAGTATTTGCAAAGGATGTGGATAAAGCCCTAAGTGTTGTTCCTCCAGTGGCAGAAGCGTATGACAAAGGCAAGGCAGAACAAACAAATAATAATGTTTTGCAAAATACAAACGCTCAAGCTATAGAAGATTTCAGAAGCCTATTATTTCAGAAATTAGAAAAAGGCTTTGAGGCTACGCCTGACGTTTTTCAGCTTATTGAAAAATGTGCTTTCCATTATAACAAAGGCACTTTCGCAGACCTTAAAACACAAGTAACACAACCATTTACAGCACTTGCCCCTGCGGGTTTTATAGTGGCTTTGAAAAGTTTTATCCTCACTATTTACTAAACAAACACTATGAATTTACAAGAATTTAAAATTCACCTTAATCGTATTTTGGATTTGAATGGTTTTGTAGGAACTACTACAGTTTTTCAAGAAGTTGAAAAATGTGGTTTTCCGTACAGTAAAAACACCTTAGCAGATTTGCGTAATGATGCTACTCAAAATTTAGCCGTCTTAACTCCTGCTAATTTTGTAGCAAAATTACGCAATTTCATAGAAACCATAGGGCAGGCAAGTCAAAAACAAACCGAAAGCCATTTGCCCAAATTCCTCACTTCCCCACCATTCCAAGCACCTGTTTTCATAGGCAGGCAAGAAGAACTGCAAGCCGTACACGATAGGCTGTTTACACCAAACAATAACTTTCTGATGCTCGTCAATGGACACGGTGGCATAGGCAAGACTACCTTTGCCTCAAAGTATTGGGAAAAATACCAACACGAATACACACATTTGGCGTTTCTGTATGTAGAAAACGGCATTGCCAATGGTATTTTGAGCCTTGCGGGTATGTTGGGGCTAAAATTCAGCAACGAAACGATAGAACAGCAATTGGACATCTTGATAACTACTGTTATCAATTTAGCAAAGCCTTGCCTGCTCATTTTGGATAATGCCAACCACGAAAAAGACCTAAATGAGAACATTATGCTCTTGCGAAGATGCACCAACTTTCATATTCTTTTGACTTCGCGCTTGGCAAATTCTGATTATGCAGAAAAATATCCTTTGGGAACTTTGAGTAAAGAACAGGCTTTGGAGGTTTTCAAAAAGCATTATCCTTTGTTGGAGGAAAGCGAAAAGACATTGTTTGCAGAAGTTTATGACGCAGTAGGAGGCAATACATTGGTGCTGGAGCTATTGGCAAAAAACCTAAGCAACTTCAACAACAAACTCAAAAAACGTTATACTTTACAAAACCTACTTGATGATATACAACAAAATCTCTTGCAACTCTCACTTAGCAAAGAGGTAAATGTAGAATACCAAGCAAAAGGCACAGGCATTCGAAACGAAACACCCGAAGCCATCATTTTAGCTATGTACGACCTTACAGACCTAACCGAAGACGAAACCGCTCTTTTGTCAGTTTTGTCTGTCTTGCCTGCCGAAAATATAGCCTTTGATATGCTCACTACTTTATTGCAAGATGAAAACTTAGATACACCTTTACTTTCCCTTGCCCAAAAAGGCTGGATAGAATACAACGAAACAGAAGCAAGTTTCAAAATAAGCCCTGTAGTACAAGAAATCACCCGACACAAAAACCAAGAACGCCTTTTTGATGACTGCACGCCCCTGATAAAAAATCTAACCAATTTATTGAGGGCAGACTATGAACAATACCATTTGCTTTTCAAGTGGCTACCTTATACTGCTACCTTGCGAACACTTTTCGCAACACAGACAAACCCCATAATGGCTAAATTCCAAAACAATTTAGCGATGGTATTACAGGCTTTGGGAGGCGAGGCAAATTTACTACAGGCAAAGCTATTGCTTGAAAAAGCTTTACAAACCTATATAAAACATTTGGGCGAAGACACCCCCACCGTCGCCTCGATGCAATCCAATTTAGCTACTGTATTACAGGCTTTGGGAGGCGAGGCAAATTTACTACAGGCAAAGCTATTGCTCGAAAAAGCTTTACAAACCAATATAAAACAATTTGGCGAAGACGCGCCCACCGTTGCCATTCGCCAATCCAATTTAGCGATGGTATTACGGGCTTTGGGAGGCGAGGCAAATTTATTACAGGCAAAGCTATTGCTCGAAAAAGCTTTACAAACCGATATAAAACATTTGGGCGAAGACACCCCCACCGTCGCCTCGATGCAATCCAATTTAGCGTTGGTATTACAGGCTTTGGGAGGCGAGGCAAATTTACGACAGGCAAAGCTATTGCTCGAAAAAGCTTTACAAACGGAGATAAAACAATTTGGCGAAGACGCGCCCGCCGTTGCCGTGAGCCAATCCAATTTAGCGTTGGTATTAAAGGATTTGGGAGGCGAGGCAAATTTACTACAGGCAAAGCTATTGATCGAAAAAGCTTTACAAATCCATATAAAACAATTTGGCGAAGACGCGCCCACCACCGCCTCGATACAATCCAATTTAGCTACTGTATTACAGGATTTGGGAGGCGAGGCAAATTTACTACAGGCAAAGATATTGCTCGAAAAAGCTTTACAAACCAATATAAAACAATTTGGCGAAGACGCGCCCAGCACCGCAATAAGCCAATCCTGTTTAGCTGCTGTATTAAAGGATTTGGGAGGCGAGGCAAATTTACTACAGGCAAAGCTATTGGTCGAAAAAGCTTTACAAACCCATATAAAACAATTTGGCGAAGACGCGCCCAGCACCGCAATAAGCCAATCCTGTTTAGCTGCTGTATTAAAGGATTTGGGAGGCGAGGCAAATTTACTACAGGCAAAGCTATTGAACGAAAAAGCTTTACAAACCGATATAAAACAATTTGGCGAAGACGCACCCACCGTTGCCATTCGCCAAAACAATTTAGCTAATGTATTAAAGGCTTTGGGAGGCGAGGCATATTTACTACAGGCAAAGCTATTGCTCGAAAAAGCTTTACAAACGGCTATAAAACAATTTGGCGAAGACGCACGCGTCGTTGCCACGAGGCAATCGAATTTAGCGTTGGTATTACAGGCTTTGGGAGGCGAGGCAAATTTACTACAGGCAAAGCTATTGCTCGAAAAAGCATACGCTATTTGTAAAAAACAGTTCTCATCAGATGAAAACCCCTATACCCGAGGGGTATTGGATAATTTATTCGCTTTGTTTGTCTTGATGACTACAGGCGAGGACACGAATACATTACCTGACGAGGAAATGGAAGTCTTAGAACCTAAGTTTCGGGAGTGGCTGGGTGCGTAGCGGTGTTTAGAAGCATTGGGGTAGTTTTTAAGATTTTGGGTTTTATCATACGCATCATTGGCAAGAAAGTATTTTGAAAATGATTTTTTCGCCATCTGAAAAACAGCGCACACAAAGTCGTTTTTCAGGTGTCGGAAAATTTTGAGGGTTTATTTAAACTTTGGAAATTAACACAATCTTCTCTCCAATTTGGAACGAAAAAGGAATTTTCGCAAGAAATCTATGGAAAACCATAACAACTTCAAAATATATTTTTATATTTGTGCAAAAAATGACAACGTATGAACGAAACATTCAAAGAACGCTTGCAAAATGCTACAATAGCAGAAATTCCTGCCCTTTTGGACTTAGCAACCCTGTATTTTGATAGAATACCCTCATATTTGAAAGGCACTTTTAACCAAATTAAAAGCGATTTTTATGACCAAGCCAATCATTTTACACTATCAGGTTGGAAAGCAAAACTATCAGTTTTGATAGGTCAGTTTGGTTTTGAGATACCTATTGAAGCGGAAAGACCTGCCATGTATGCTAATGATCACCTTTTTGAACTTTCTCAGAAAGGTAATGAAAAATATACACTGTTGCCTGTGTTGCCCGAAAGGACAAAGGAAATGGAAGAACTTACGGAGTTTTGGAAGTCCGATAAGCAAATTTTTGCCTTTTATGGTGTGGCACAAATGGGTAAATCTTTTACGATACATAAATGGATAGAACAACAGAAATTTGCTGACAAGCAATGTTATATCATTACACTTGTAGAAGGAAGAAATCCTGTAAAGGCTTTTTATGAACAGTTTGATTTACAAAAAACGCATAATATAGATGGTATTCCAAACGACCAAAATCAGTTTATCACGACACAAATCCAGACCAAAACACTATTTTTATTCGAAAATGTGGAAGTTGTGCTAAAACTGAAAAAAGGAAATGAGGAACATCATTTAATTGATGATTTTTATACGTTTTTGGCAATAATAGAAAAATTTTCGACCATCAGAATTATCATAGAAAGTAGGTACAAAGTAGATTTTCAGGGAATGAACCACAGAGTAAAAATATTGAAAGACACGCAATTAGGAGCTATTGAGGCTAAATTTTTTATTGAAAATTATAGAATAAAAGGTTTTACAGACGGGGAATTTGCCGACATCTACAAAAAAGTAGGTGGAAATACTTGGCTCATGCTCAATATTGCTAATTCTTTTGATGATATTTTTGCTAATAAAGAGGATTTTTTGGCTGACTTTAACCAATATGAAGCCTTTAATACGTATCAAAACAACTATTTGGTAAAACTATTTGAATTACTGAATGATGATGCCACCAACTTACTTTGTCATGCTGTTTTTGAATATACAAGTTTTAGTATATCCGATTTTCAGCATCTTAAAGAAGGATTTAAACCGTTATACGAAAAATTATTGTTGGTATCGGTATTGAAAGACGAAAAGCTAAGACTTTTTACCATTTCGGGCTATGTGCGTGAAGTATGCTACTTTTATTACAAAGAAAGCAGTTTGTTTAAAAATCTCTTAAACAAACAACGCTACGAAGTAGGTAAAAATTTCAGAACAGAAACAGCAGTCGAAAGAAAGGACAAATTTGAGTTTTTGACCGAAAAAACACCACATTTTACGCCTTATCTTATAGAATTAGCACTTGCTTACTATGATAACAACCAAGCAGAAAAGGGCGAAAATACACTCAAAAAAATCTTAGAAAATACAAAAAAAGGAAGCACTACCGTAGTTATTTATAATAATTTAATGCGTAAAAGTGAGGATTACAAGACTGCAAAGCATTGGTTTGAGGAGTTGGTAAAAGCAGACGTTGGCAAACCTGATGTGA
>Ga0163154_10001029_pt1 | contig 43422 bp, 41 predicted proteins | sample OliLakLV19MP9P1_FD_148649 | JGI IMG/M metagenome (GOLD analysis project Ga0163154, IMG submission 148649) | Freshwater microbial mat bacterial communities from Lake Vanda, McMurdo Dry Valleys, Antarctica - Oligotrophic Lake LV.19.MP9.P1 | ecosystem: Environmental > Aquatic > Freshwater > Lake >... | reverse complement strand
GCGGTGAGGGATCGATGATCGCGCTGATAGCGGCGGCGCTGGTCGGCGGCTGCGCGGCGCGCAGATCGCGCACCTGGGACAGCAGCGTCAGGATGCGGCGGAAGTCCGCCTCCATGTCCGGCATCAGCGCCGGGTTGCGCAGCACCGCCGCCGGATGATAGAGCGGCAACCAGGCGCGGCGGGCGTCGAATTTCGCCACGCCGTGAATCTTGCTGATCATCGCTTTGGGGAAGGTGCGCGCCATGCTGAAGCGTCCGAGCGTGACGATCACCAGCGGGTCGAGCGCGCTTTCCTGACGATCGAGATAGTCGGCACACGATGCGATCTCGTCGGGCAGGGGATCGCGGTTGTCCGGCGGACGACACTTGACCACGTTGCTGATGAACACCTCGGCGCGCGTCAGCCCGATCAGCGCGAGCAGTCTGACCAGCAGGTCGCCCGACCGACCGATGAAGGGCACGCCCTGCTTATCCTCGTGCAACCCAGGACCCTCTCCGATGAACAGAATCTCGGCGTCCGGGTTGCCCGCGCCGGGCACCGCGCGCGTGCGTCCGATGTGCAGGGCGCAGCGGGTGCAGACGCGGACTTCGGCGGCGATAGCGTCGAGCAGGGGCACGCGGTCGATCATGCGGGAGTCCTTGCGGCGGTGGTGTGGACGGATGCTGGCGTCCATTCTAACATGGGGGAGGCGCGCGGATCGGCAATTACGCCTGTTTTATGGTGCGCATTATCCGTGATCGTAGAGCTTGAACTTGAAATCTATCCAAACAATGTGAAAGAGTAAATCGACGCGAAAGCCGACAACACGACCACCATTACCGGTGCGGAAAACAATAAAATCGACTTCTTCGGTCACGTTTTTGGGTACAGCCGCTTTGATTTGTGCGCGCGGCAACTTTTCGTAACCCGCCCCGGTGCGCGGTGCGTTTGCCATATCCTGCCAGGTGCGCTGGCTGAAGGTGTATAACCAGTCTATCACAGCCGCCTTTTCTTCATTGCTGCAGTTAGCGACACAAAAATCTTTGCCATGATCATGATAGCGAAAGCTGAAAAAAGGTTGTTGATCGTTGGTTGTACGACGGGGAGAATCAGCGGCGCTGATTCGTCTGTCCGCAGGAGGATTAGGTCGCTGCGGCTTTTTCGTCATCGACCACGCGCGTCCTGAAAAATTGCTTTAAGCTGTCACGAGAGATGATCGATCTTTCCTCAGTATCTCGCCAGGGAGGTTCATCATGCGTGAGCTGACGCAGCCAGCTCGCCGTAAAATGCCCATAGACCTTGTAGACTTCTTCAAGCACCTCCCGCGTCTGGAGGTCGAAATCATTCGGATCGAGGTCACCGCCATAGGCGATCCCATCTTTGCCATATGACTTGTAAGCGTGGTAAATCTCAGGCACCACCGGCCCATGCACCCATCGCTCGATTGCTTCAGGAAAAAGCGGTTCATCCAAGATGGCGAGATGAAATCCCTGAGCGTAATACAGCAATTTTTGCAGCTTCATATTGGAGACGAGATCGTCATCTTCTGCATCTGCAAGCCACAAAAAATATTTGGCGACCTCGTGTGCGCTGTTCATGCGATCACCCTTTGTTCTATCGTCGAGATTACCACTTCTCTGCTTAACTATAGCTGCTTTTCTGTGATCGCACCCTGGCTCGATTCAGCCTAATGCACACGACGCATCCCGCCCCTTCGTGACTGCTGCTACAATATCCATCACCATAGAAGATGAGGCTTCGCAACGCATGAAAACGATCGCCGAAATGCTCACTGATCTGCACGACCAGATCGCGGCGTGGGACGGGATCGAGAGCGTGCCGCACCGCTTCGGCGGCACGGAATTCAAATTCGGCAAGGTGGAGATCGGGCATTTTCATCGCGGCGGCATGGTGGACATCCCCTTCACGCGCGCGCTGCGGGACGTGCTGATCGCGGAAGGCAGCGCCGAGCCGCATCACCTGCTGCACGAAAGCGGCTGGATCACGTACTATGTGCGCAGCGAGGACGACGCGCGCAGCGCGCAGCGGCTGTTTCGGCTGTCCTATCTGCACAAGGTGGCGCGGCGTGGTCGGCTGACACCCGATGCGCTGCGCGCCGATCTGGACGGGTTGCACGCCAGCGACGCGCTGCGCGCCCTGATCGATAAGCCTGTGAACGCCTCGTGATCGAATTCGCGTGCCACACCTGGTCTTTTCCCGATCTCACCCTCACCGAGGCGCTCGGCACGATCGCGCGTCTCGGCTTTCGCCGTGCCGACATCGCGCCAGGGCAGGGACTCGCCATCACGCGGGCAGTGCGCCAGCCGCGCGCGGCAGCCGCCGAGATTCGCGCCGACCTCGCACTGTACAATCTGACGCTGAGTGACTTGTTCCTGATGCTGCCGCGCATCTCGACCGACGACGACGCGCGGCGCACACGCGAGATCGAGACCTTCGCCGCGCTGCTGCCATTCGCCCGTGAGCTGGGTGTGCCGGGCGTGACCGTCTCACCGGGTGTGATTCACGCGCCGGACGATGATCCTGCCGCCTGGGAACGCGCGGTCGGTGCGCTCACGCAGATGCGCGACGCCGCGCGCGACGCTGGTGTCCCGTTCAGCATCGCGCCGCACGTCGATTCGATGGCGACCACGCCCGAACGTGCGCGGCGGCTGCTGGAGGCACTGGACGGTGTGACGCTCACGCTCGATTGGGCGAGCCTGACCTACGCGGGTGCCAGACACGACGAGATCGCCGCGCTGATCCGGCACAGTCGGCATATGCAGGTGCGCGGCGCGGCAAAGGGTCAGCTTCAGGCATCGGGCGATCGCAGTAAGATCGATCTCGCCCGGCTGTTGGAAGACGCGATCATCAATGGCTACGAGGGGACGATCGCGGTGTCGCTGTTGGGCGAGGCAGGGCGTCACCGCGTGACCAAATTGAGTCCGGCGGCGGAGACGGCGCGGCTGCGTGATGCGCTGCGCGATGCGCGCGATACGGTGCTGGCGCGGCTGCGGGGGTGAGAACAGTATTGATTTGCGTGCGTCTGTAAACGTTGAGCATTGCCCCATTCCCAGCGCTTACGTCATTATCCCAAAAAACTTCCACCGCGAATTACGCTGCGCCCCTATACTCCGCTGCGGTGCTTTCCTGTTCATCCGCCTCGATCGGGGAAGCGCCGTCGTGTGCCGCCGCTGGCAACAGCGCCACGCTCGACAGGATGATGACGGCGATCAAAAGAGCAATACGCTTGAGCATGTTCCTTACTCCTGATTGGATTCGATGGATTACACTGTAAAGGATGCGCTATCATGAGTCCAACAGATAGAACAGATGATACGGATAAGCAGGGCTAATAAAATGGAACTCAGGCAACTGCGCTACCTGTGTGCGATCGCGCGTGAAGGCAGTTTCACACGGGCGGCGGAGACGCTGTTCGTCTCGCAATCGGCGCTTTCGCAGCAGATACAGAGTCTTGAACAAGAGGTGGGTGCCCCGCTGCTGGATCGCGCCAGGCGTGGGGTGCGCCTGACCGCTGCTGGAGACATACTGCACCATCACGCGCAGCGCGTACTCCGTGAACTGGCACAGGCGAGGGTCGCGTTGGATAACTGGAAGGCGTACAACGCGGTGATCTGTGGATCGGTGTGGTGCAGACGGTCAATGCCTATCTGATGCCGGCGCTCGTCGCAGCCTTCGCAGCACAGTATCCCCATATCGGATTGCACGTCGAAGAACTGACGGCGGACGAGATCGAGCAGCGGCTCGATCTCGGTTCTCTGCAAGTCGGGATCGGCTTTACCCCGCCGACACATCCCCAAGTGGGCTGTGAGGCGCTGTTTGTCGAACGGCTGGCACTTGTTGTACGATCGGATCATCATTTTGCCGGTCAGTACAGCATCGCCACCGCTGCGCTGCACGAGATGCCGATGATCATGCTGGCGAAAACCTTTTGCACGCGCCGCTTGTGGGAAGAAAATGCCCGGCTGATCGGGGTACAGCCGCGTGTCGTTTTGGAGATGAACACCGTCAGCGGTATTTTGTCCGCCGTCGCCAAGACCGGGCTGCCCACGATCCTGCCGCATCTCGTCCTGAAGGAAGCGCCGTCCGACGCGCTTGTCAGCCTCGATCTGCACAGCCCAACGCTCTCGCGTCAGGTGGGGCTGCTGTGGCACGGCGAGTATACGCTCTGTTCGGCATCGCGTGCCTTTCTCGACCTTGCCAGACAGCTTGCGGCGGCTTTTAGTGCGATGCGTGATGCGTAAGCGCAATGAGACGGAACGAGAAAGAGTGATGCTTCGATGCACGTTTTGATGTTCGGGGTCAACGATAGCTCGCCCACATTCATTCATCGTCAGGTCGCGTTCGCGCGCGCCGCTGGTGTGACGGTCACGGTGTGGGGTGGGGTGAAGGGCGAGACAGTCGCCCGCAAAGCCGCGCAATGGATGCGCGTCAAGACGGGCTTTCCGATGGGCTTGTCGGCGGAACAACTGCGACAGGCGCGCACAGCGGACGTATTTCATTTTCAATGGTCGCCGGATATGTTTCAGAATCACGCGCTGGCGCGCATGTTCGGCAAAGCGACGGTATTCAGCTTGCGCGGGACGGGCATTACCATCATGCCGCATCAGCCCGGACAGGAACGCTACAGCGCACAGCTTCGCGCCACCCTGCCGCGTATGAGCGCCTATCACGGTGTGTCGGCGGCGATCCTGCGCGAAGGGGAGGCGTTCGGCGTGGTGATCGAACGGGCGCGTGTGGTGTATACCGCCGTCGATCTCGACTTTTTCGTCCCGCCTGCCCAGATCGCACCTGATCCGACGCGGATCGTCATGGTCGGCTCGCTGCTGCCGGTCAAAGGGTATGCACATGCGCTGAACGCACTGCATCGCCTGCGGGCGCTGCATGGCATGACGCCGCGCCTGACCATCGTCGGGGAGGGCGAAGCGCGGGCGGATATCGAGGCGCAGATCGACGCTCTCGCCCTGCGCGATCAGGTCACGCTGATGGGCAGGCTGGCGCCGGACGGCGTGTGCGCCTCGATGCACGAGGCGGGCGTCTTTCTGCACAGCGCGGTCAATGAAGGAATCGCCAATGTCGCGGTCGAGGCGATGGCGTGCGGACTGCCGGTCGTGACTACCGATGTCGGCGGGATGGGCGAGGCGATCACCGATGGTATCGAAGGGTTCCTCGTGCCCGCGCGCGACCCCGATGGGACGGCAGCGGCGCTGGCGCGGCTGCTCGGTGACGACGATCTGCGCGCGCGGATGGGACTTGCCGCGCGTGCGCGCGCCGTTCGCCAATTTTCACCCGATCGACAGGGACGCGAATTCGCCGCGCTCTACGCCTTTGCCGTCGAAAACGAACATGCTCGCCGCGCGACCTGGCGTTGACGTGCTCACGGCGTCAGACTTACTGATTCCACATCGATCCCGCGACAGCGAAACGCCTGCGACGGCGGCGCTGCACAGGGCGGATCGAGCGCCAGCATCAGGGTGTGATACCCCGGCGTGAAGGCGATCCACACCTGGGGCGCGGCTGATCCGTCGATCGTCCAGCGTCCGACCTCGACGCCATCCAGCGCCGCCACCGCGTCACGCGCGCCGTCCACCGCCACCAGCGCCGCTGTAAAGAGCGCCCCGGTCGGCGCGGGCGCATAGACCGCAATCGTCAGGGGATCGCGCTCGATGCGGGTCGGCGTCCCTGGCATGACGGTCGTCCAGGCGGGCGCCTCACCCTCGTAACCCGGCAGCAGATAAACCACGTAAGCATCGTCCTCGTAGATCGGCACGCCTGCGAGCGCCGCGAGCCGCGTCTCCAACTGTGCGGCGGGATCATCCCACTGACGATGCAGAATGATGGCGTCTGCCTGCGCGGAGTCGAGCAGCGCCGGGTCGAGCGTGTTTTCCAGGATAGCGGCTTTTGCCGGGTCGAGCAGGGCGCGCCGGGTGACGTGACCGAGCAGGATCGGCAGTCCGTGCCCGGTCTGCAGGAATAACGCTTCCTTGCTGGTCAATGGATGCAGAGTCGGCACGTCCAGGATGGCGCGAATGTCGGATCGCTCACCCAATACGCGGATAGCGTCCGGCACGATGCCGGGCGTCGTCGGCACTGGGAACCAGGTCTGATAGTCCGCGACCAGCAGCGTCACCAGCCCGATCGCCAGCAGCGTGGCGCGCGCCCGTTTTTTCATTCCTCCTGGGGGGAAGGGGAGGGCTGCGGGGCGCGACTTTGGGTCTGCCTGAAGCTGGGTGCGTGCGCCGCCGATCAGCGCCGCCACCCCATAGCCCACCATGACGGCGACCGCGAACCCGACCGTCAGATTGAAGCGAGCCGGCGTCCGCGCCAGGGCTAATCCCGGCACATCCTGCAGCAGTGCCCAGGGCAGACTGATGCTGGTGACGATGCCGTCGAACGCCGCCGTCACGGGTGAATCGGTCAGTTTCAGCAGCGCGCCCAACGAGACGATCCACGCCGCGATCGCCAGGACGAACCAGCGCCGCGATTCACGGCGCCGCAGCAGCGCGATCGCACACAGCCCCGCCGCCGCGATGCCGATGTACCCGGTCAGCTCGAAGGGTTCGCGCCCGACGACCGCGCGCGGATAATCCAGGATCGCGGACAGCGGCTGTCCGACGGCGGGCGCGACGATCGCCAGCGCGGGCGCGCTGTAGCGCACCGCGCCGCCGACATCGGCGGCGAGCGCCCCCGCCCCACGCACGCCCTCCAGGATGAAAGGCGCCGCCAATGGCAGCCAGACGATCCCACCCAGGATCAGCGCGATCAGCACGCGCCGCCAGCCTGCGCCGCTGGTCAGTAGGATCAGCGCACCGACTGGGGCGATCAGATAGATGATCAGCGTCGGATTGCCCGCCAGCGCGACCGGAAACAGCAGCGCCGCCGCGACCATACGACCGATCGCCGCGCGACGATCGTCCGCCGCTGACTCCATGCCGACCGCGATCAGCGCCGCCGCCCACAGCGGCGCGCCCCACAGGGTGATCAGCCCGGTGTGCGCTGCACCGAGGTGTCCCTGAATGGCAGGATATGCCAGCCAGACCGCCCCGGCGACGAACGCCGCGCTCCAGTGACGCCCGTGCTGCCCGTGCAGCCTGCGCACCAGGATGAACATACCGATCCCGTTCAGCGCCAGCGTCAGCAGCGCCGCCAGATTGAACGCGGGCGTGAGCGGCATCAGCGCCGACAGTGCCAGCGTCGGCAGCGATTGCAGCGGCGCGCTCCACAGCCACAGCGCCGACGCCCCGTCGGGCACGGCGATCAGACTGTGATAAAACGGATCGCGTCCGGTCTGGAGGGCGGTCTTCAGCCACCAGGTCATGCTGGTATATTCGTAGGCATCCCCGAACGGGTGACCGAGCAGTCGTGAGTCGAGCGCCGTGATCAGCGGATAGGTGATCATGCAGGCGATCGCCAGATACACCAAAAACAGCGCCACCCACGACCCAGCGCGCAGCACTGCGGGTCTCATGCTGCCCCCGACGACCTCATTCGGACACCCGCGCCCACCCGCCCGACACCGCGCCCCACCGACCTGTAGTCAGTGGCAGCGGCGCACGCTCTGGCATCGCCAACTCGAAGAAGGGGGCGCCCTGGACGAACCCTAACCGATCCGCCAGTCTGAACGACGGCAGATTGAATTCGTCGCAGTCCCAGACTGGCAGCAGCCCGCGCCGGAGTGTCTCCTCGATGAAGGCGCTCGACGTGATCCAGCCGAGTCCGCGCCGCTGAAACTCGTGTCGCGTATCGATGCTGATGATCGCATCGCGCGGGCTGGTGCAGAGCGCGAATACGGTCGTGGCGATCGCGTCGTCGATCAGCAGCGCCATGCCGTAGCCATAGCGGTCGTAGAGCGCGTAATCACGCCAGAAATAGCGCACGAACGGCACTGGGTACATCCCAGGATCGCTATCGGCGCGCCGGGCGAGCGTCTCGTCCATCGGCACGACCTGCGCCGTCCCAGGCAGCATCCCCGACCCATTGAGCGCGTCGAGCCGCGCCCGCCAGTCGTCGATCGGCGTGCCCGGCATCCAGCGGTAGTTGCACCGTCCGACGCGCTCCAGCGGCAGCAGGCTTTCCAGCGGACGCGCCCAATCGGGCGTGAGCGGCGCAAAGCCGTAGAGGTACTGGAAAATACCGACTTCGGCGGGCGCATCCGCGATGAAAGCCGTCAGCGCGGTATCGGAATCCCCCGCCAGGAAATACTCGTAGCTGCGCGCCATCAGCGCGGCGCGCGGTGCGATCGGATCATCGACAAAAATACGGGCGGGATTCCAGCCCAGGAATACCGCCTCGTGACACGCCTCGTCGAAATGCGCAGCCGCAAACAGCGGACGGGCGATCGGGTACTGCTCGAAAGACAGCTCGTAGACGCGCATCATATCCCGCCTGATCTCATCGCTTGCCGTCGAATCTCGCTCGCTATTTGAACATGGCTTGTGCGTGTTCGAGCAGATTGTGAAAGAAGCCGTGTTCCTGTTTCTGGTGGGCGGTCAACTGCCGCATCATGTCGCCGCTGTCGAACACACTGACCACCCTGGAAATTTGCCCGTCCACCACACGGGCGATCAGGATGCCCATCACACTGATGGTGCTGCCGGTCGGCGCCAGCTCACGAAACTGTCCGTCGTGTGTTCCGACGAACGTATACTGCACCGTGACCAGATCGGCTTCGGCGGTGAGAATGCCGACGGTAAAATGAATGTCGGGAAAGGCGGTGCGAAACAAGGTGACTCGCCGTTTGAGTCCATCGCGCCCAAGCGTCTGCCCGGCTGCCTGTGCTGAACCGTCGGTCTGCACCGGTGCGTCGAGAACGTAATCCTCGGTGTAAATCTCGTCGATGACGCTCAGGTGTCCTTGATTCAGAACTTCGTCGAAGTGGCGGCGCAGCAGGTGCTTATTGGCTTCCGACATCGGTGGACTCTTTTCGATTTACCATCAGGCAGAGGATGCCCGGTCATTATAGCTGACATACGCCCACGCAGACGTAATCGTGTTGGGCGAACGTAAAGGCAGCGGTTTCGTACTGCCTCGATGAACCGCGTGGTCACTCGTCGCTAACGCTGTTTGGGGAAGACATCCCGGATCGCCACCATGAAACCGGGCAGCAGATCGCGGAAGTCGGCGCTGTCGTCTACTCCGTAAAGCTGCTCGTCGCCATCCGCCCACAGCGCAATCACGATGCGCTGACGCGGCAGCACCAGCCAGACCAGGCGCGCGCCCAGGCTGAGATAGATCGCGGCTTTGCGACGCATCTGCGGCATCGAATCATCGGGACTCTGCACTTCGAGCGCAAAATCGGGCATCGACGGCACCGCGCCGCGTGTGACAGGCTCGGTCACGTTGAGCATGAACGACCAATCCGGCAGCAGGCTGTTGGCGTGATCTTCCAGCTTGCGATAACGGGTCTCTGGACCGCCTTCGCCTAATCCGTTGTCCAGAATATAGGCGCCGATTTTCAAGCCAACCCGCTGGACGATCCATGAATGCTCTTGTGTTGCCATCGCCTTTTCGACAACCTCCCCATCGATGAGTTCCAGGCGGCTTTCAGCTTCCGGGGATGCGATCAGCCGCTCGAATTCCTCCATCGACATCTTTGTGCGTTCCACCATCGTGGTCGTCATGGCATTCCCTCTCGTTATCGATAGCTGTGATTGTGATATACGCTCAAGCCTCATTCTATGACGAAATACGGATGCAGCCGACGGGTGGATTTGGCACGTCAAACCCAGATCAGCGCACCCGCACCGACTCGATGATCTGCGCCGCCAGCTCGTAGCGTCCGAACGCCGGAATGATATAGGCGCCGCGCACATAATCGCGCATCTGCGCCAGCAGCTCGCCTGCGATCCGAACCCCCTCTTGCGGGGCGTCGTCTCCGGCGTCCTCGATCCGCTTCAGGATATGCGGCGGGATGCTGATACCGGGAATCTCGTTGTCGATGAAAGTGGCATGACGCAGGCTGTAGAGCGGCATCACGCCGAGCAGCACCGGCAGACGCAGCGGTTCCCCGGCGATCTCCTGGTAGCGCGCGATGAACGCCTCGACCCGTTCCGGCTGAAAGACGGGCTGACCGAGCGCGAAATCCGCCCCGGCTTCGATCTTCTTGCGCAGTACGTCGATCTCTTTATCGGGATCGTCGGCGCCCATGTTGAGCGCGCAGCCGACGGTGAAGCTGGTCGGCTGTCCGATCGAGTTGCCCGCCTGATCGATGCCGACGTTCATCTTCTGCTTGACCAGCTTCATCAGACCCGACGGCACAATATCATACTGATCCATCGCTTCCGGGTAATCGCCGATGCGCGTCGGGTCGCCCATGACTACAAAGACATTGCGCACGCCGAGCGCGTGCGCGCCTAAGAGGTCGCCCTGCACACGCAGCATGTTCCGTCCGCGCACCGGGAAATGCAGGATCGTCTCCAAGCCGATTCGTCCTTGCAGCACGCTGCATGCCGCCCAGGGACTCAGGCGCATCCGCGCGGTCGGGCTGTCGGCGATGTTCAGCACGTCGGCGCCCGCGTCACGCAGCAGCGCGGCAGCATCGATCATTTTGTCCAGATTGTGCGAGCGCGGCGGATTCATCTCGACGCTGAACAGAAAGCCGGACTCGTGCGCCAGCTTGTGCGCCAGCTCTGACGGACGCTCGGCGTCGGTATCATCGTTCTCGACATGCACGCTGACTCGCGGCAGCGCGGGCAGTGGACGGGCGGGATCGTCGAGCGCGGCGCGCATCGAGGCGATGTGTTCCGGCGTGGTGCCACAGCAGCCGCCGATGATGCGCGCACCGATCGCCTTGAACAGCAGGGCGTTGTCGGCAAAATAATCGGTCGTCGCCGGGTACATCATGCGCCCGCCGACCGTCTGCGGAAAGCCGGCGTTGGGCATGGCGGTCAGCCGCGCACTGGGAGCGGTCTCGCGCATCTGGATCAGAATACGGGCGATCTGCGCCGGTCCGCCGGAACAGTTGACGCCGATCACGTCGGCACCCGCGTCAACCAGCCGCCGCGCGACCGCGCCGGGCATGTGTCCGCTGATGGTGCGATCATCGCGGGTGAAGGTCATATGCGCGATCACCGGGACGCCGGGCGCGGCGATGCGCGCTGCCTCGACGCCGATCAGCAGTTCGTCGAGATGGGTGAAGGTCTCGAACAGGATGGCATCGACTCCGGCAGCGGCGAGCGCGGCGATCTGTTCCTCAAAAACAGCGCGCGCATCCTCCGGCTTGAGCCGTCCGTAAGGCTGGATTCCGGTGCCGAGTGGACCGACCGACCCGGCGATGTAGGCATCCGTCCGCCCGCTGGCGGCGATCGCCTCGCGCGCCCGCGCGACTCCGGCGCTGTTGAGCGCGCCGACCTGATCTTCGAGACCGTATTCCTCCAGCCTGAGGCGGTTGGCGCTGAAGGTGTTGGTCTCGATCAGGTCGGCGCCGGCGTCGAGATAGGCGCGGTGGACCGTCGTAATCAGATCGGGCTTGGTCACATTGTGCGCGTCGAAACAGCCGTCGAGCGGGACGCCGTGCGCGTGCAATTGCGTCCCCATCGCACCATCGGCAAGCAGGGGAGTCGGGGAGTCGAGTCGGGTGAGCAGAGATGGGCGCATGATGGGTTTCAGTCCTGTGTGGGTTGGGCTTGGCGGGCGACGGCGAGGATCGCGTCGAGCTTTTCGGTGATTTCCGGGTCGATCTGGTCGTCTGGGATGAAGGGGACGAGCAGGTGATAGTCGGCTTTGCGCATCAGATTTGGGATGCCGAGCGCGTTGAAATAACGTTTGAACAAGGGAGTCAGCACCTCGTCGGATGCTTTGACATTTTCCGACTCTATCGCGGGGCGATTGAGCGTAGTCAGCGCCTCCGCGATCGCGTCGATACTTTCCTGCATGATCGCAGCACGACGATTTGCCTCGTCCGCTGGCAGCAGATCGCGCAATCGGTACAGACGTGCGAAGTTGAGCAGTGTGTCCGAGGTGAGAAGATAATTCTCGATCTCGCGGCGTCGCCATGACAGCAGACGCAATCCGGGGGGCGTGTCTTTCAATTTGGCAGCGCTCACACGGTCGAACAGCGCGACACCGTACAAATCGGGATAGGCTTCACGCAGCCCGGTGAAATGATCTTTCGCCACGCTCGGCTTATTGCCAGCGATGTCTTTGTTGAATGTCCGCTGCAAATAAGGCAGCACCGGATGACTCAGGCGCGCGGCGAATGCCTCCAGCAGCGGGTAATCGCTGGTGCCCTCGCAGTAGAGTACCCAACCGATTTGATCCGCCAGATAATAATCTTCCGCTGGTATCAGGCTGAGGGATTTTACAAAATCGGCGGACCTGCTCAGACGGTGCGGCTGGCCGGTGAAGGCGATCACGGTGTCTTTCTGCATCAGTGCTGCTTCTAAAATGACCTCGGAATGCGTCGTCATGATGATCTGCGTGTCGAGTTCGTGGGCAATATCGACCAGAAGCGTGTACATTTCGCGCTGGCGCAAGATTTCGAGATGCGCGTCGGGTTCGTCCAGCAGCAGGACGGCACCGGGATTGCGATACAGGTACGCCAGCAGCAGCAGCATTTGCAGCATTCCGCGTCCGGCTGAAGCCAGGTCAAGCATGATCCCGGCGCGATCGCGGTATGCGAGGCGGGTTTCGCCGCGCCCGGAGTCACAGATGGGATCAAGCAGCGTCAATCCGAACTGCGCGCGCACCTTTTCAACCACATTGACCCAGGTGCCGTCATTTTTCTCGTATAGTTCGTAACATAGATTGTGCAGCACTTGCGCCGTTTGTCCCTCCCCGATCAGCACATTGATACGTCCTGGCTGGATCAGCGACTCGACCGAAGCCAGCCCGGACATGGGTGTCAGAAAGCGAATCGCTGGCACCAGCGAGTCGATGTAGACCAGACCCGCACCGTGCGACTCTATACCTACAGAGTCTTCATTCACAAACGTGAACGCAAGACCTTCATCCCACATTTCCCCGCCTTTTTTGCCGCTCACTGTGATCGTGATCGACCTGGTTTCACCGTTTGTGTGTCGGGTGCTGTGCCATAAAAGGGAGGCGCGTGGCACGGGAATCGAAATGAGATCATGGCGGGCGATCGAAGCAGGGCGCTCGTCAAAATGGGGTCGGTCCCCACCAGACAGACGACGATCGATCAGCGGCGCAACTGTGCCGTCCCAACTCAGGTATCCGGCATACCACAGCGTCAGCGCCTGCAGCGCGGTCGTCTTGCCGGAGTTGTTCGGTCCGACGAACACGGTCATCTGACCCAATGGAATCTCCACATCGTCGAAGCCTTTGAAATTCTGGATGCGGAGTTTTGTCAGCATGATCGACTCATGATATGCGTCTCTACGGGCAGGACTGGGTGAACACGATCCGCGTACCGCCGCTGGCGTCGGGTTCCAGCACGTAAGCCGGCGCGGTGTCCATCGCGCTGAAATCGCCGCTGGTGACCGCCTCGCGCGTGATCTGTGCCGCCCGCGTGCTGACCCACTGATCGACGGCTGCAGCGCTGTCGGCGGTCAGCAGGATGCGCTGTTGTGTCGAGAAGAACTGCGATGTTTCCGCCACCACCTCGGCGCCGGGATAGAGCCAGTCGGTGCGCCAGAAGTCGGCGGTGCAGCGCTGATAGAAGAAGCCCACGCCCACCACCACCAGCAGGATCGAGGCGATGCACACCACGATAAATCCGGCGAAAATACCGCGCGACGGGCGTGGATCTTGTCCTTCATAGGTCGAGTCGGTCATGATCACACCTTTTTTGAGGATGATAGATCACGCCCGGTGTGCCTCTGCCCCCATTTATGGTGGGGCATGGCGTACACCCTACCCCTGCAGGCGGACGGATGGTTATGCGTCGCTACGCTTCCTCGATTTGCTGCACGCGGTCGATCCCGGTGTTGTAATATTTGGCGTCGGGGTGATGCACGACGATCGCCGCCGTGCTTTGCTCCGGCACCCACTGGTAGCTCTCGGTCAGGGTCATGCCGATCTCGGTGACAGCGGCGGGCAGCAGATCGACGACGGTCGCGTGTGCGCTCAGGTCGGGGCAGGCAGGGTAGCCCCATGAATAGCGCTTGCCCTGAGTCACGCCGACAGCGAGTCCCTGGCGCACGACGGTGTTATGCACATAGCTGGCGGTCGCCTCGGCAGCCTGCACCGCCAGACCGTGAAAGAAGTAAGCGTCGGTATAGGCATTGGCATTTTGCAGCACGTCGAACGTCTCGCTCGCTACCTGCCCGACGGTGACGATCTGGAGCGCCATCACGTCGAGCGCGCCCGTCTCGACCGGGGCGAAATAATCGCTGATACACAGATGTTCCCCAAAAGGCTGACGCGGAAAGCTGAAACGGGCGCGTTCGCGGCGCGCGGTCGGATCGTCGGCGATCGCCTCATGATCCCACACGATCAGATCGTCGCCGTCGCGATTGACCGGGAAGAAACCGTAGACCGCCTGAGGCAGCAGCGTTTTATTCGTCATTGCCTCGCGCGTCATCCGTGCCAGCCGTGCCTCGAATTCGCGTTCCAGCGCGATCCAATCTTCGCCGTGCGTGTTGGTGGCGCCCCACGACAGGCGGAACAGCTCGTTCTTGTACAAATGCTGCAAGACGACTTCGAGCGGCATCTGACGAATCGTGCGTGCGCCCCAGAAGGGCGGCGTCGGGATGTGCGGCGCGGGCTGCACCGTGCTGACCCCGCCGAGCGTGCGCGACCGCTTCACCGGGATCGGTTTCGCCATTTCCGCATAGGCTTCATCTTTGTTCTGCTCGACGAACGCGGCGCGTCCGGTGCTGTTGCTCAGGCGATCCATCACATCCAGCCCCTCGAACGCATCCTTGCAATAGAACACGCCCGGCGCATACGGCTGGTCGCCATTTTCCAGAAACAGGATACGCCGCCCGAATTTGCGGTTGATCGCCGCGCCACCGATCAGCACCGGATAGCTCAGTCCGCGCCGCGCCAGCTCGTTGACCACCAGCGGCATCTGCTTGCTGGTGCTGACCAGCAGCGCGCTCAGACCGATGGCGTCGGCGTTATGTTCGATCGCCTTTTCGACGATGGTATTGACGGGCACCTGTTTGCCCAGATCATGCACGGTGTAGCCGTTGTTGCTCAGGATCGTCTTGACCAGATTCTTGCCGATGTCATGCACATCACCGTACACGGTCGCCAGCACCACCACACCTTTGGTGACGCCTTCCAGCTTGTCCATGAACTGTTCGAGATAGCCGACCGTCTTCTTCATCACTTCCGCGCTCTGCAGCACGAACGGCAGGATCAGCTCGCCCGCGCCGAACTTGTCCCCGACCTCTTTCATGGCAGGCAGCAGCACATTGTTCAGCACGCCGACGGCATCCTGACGGGTGAGCGCGGTATCGATCAGCGCCTCGATCCCCTCTTTCTTACGGTGCAGAATGTGCCAGTGGAGCGCTTGCTCGGCGGTCATGTCGGCGGTCGGGTCTTCGAGCTGCGATCCACCCATCTCGACGCTGTTATGTTCGAAATACTGGATGAAGCGCGGCAGGGCGTCCTGATCACTGTTGAAGATCAGGTCATTGGCGAGCTTGCGCTGATCCTCTGGAATCTCGGCATAGGGCGTGATGTGCGCCGGATTGACGATCGCCATATCCAATCCGGCGGCGACCGCATGATAGAGAAACACACTGTTCAGCACGCCGCGCGCTGCCGGGGTGATCCCGAACGAGACATTGCTGACGCCGAGCGCGGTCATGACGCCGGGCATATTGGCTTTGATCAGCCGAATCCCTTCGAGCGTCTCGACGGCATCCTGTCGCAGATCTTCCTGTCCGGTGGTGAGCGGAAAGGTGAGCGCGTCGAAGATCAGGTCGTGTGCCGACAGACCATATTCGTCCACCGCGATATCGTGGATGCGCTGCGCGATCGCCAGCTTGCCCTCGCGGGTGTGCGCCATGCCCACTTCGTCGATGGTCATCGACAGCACGCCGGCGCCGAATTTGCGCGCGATCGGCAGCACCTTATCGATGCGTTCGCGTCCGTTTTCCAGATTGTTGCCGTTGATGATCCCGCGACCGGGATAGACCGCGAGCGCCGCCTCCGCTACCTCGGGATCGGTCACGTCGATGATCAGCGGCACCTCCACCGACATCGACAGCTTCTTGACCAGGGCGCGCATCTGCGGTCCCTCGTCGCCACGCTCGGTCAGCGCCACGCACACGTCCAGCATGTGCGCGCCGGACTCGACCTGTTGCAACGCGATCGGCAGCACCGCGTCATAATCGCCGTCGAGGATGAGCTGCTTGACCTTGCGGCTGCCCTGGGTGTTGACGCGCTCACCGATCATGGTGGGACCGGGCGTCTGCACCATCGGCATGGCGCGCATGTTGCTCGACGCGGTGGCGCTGAATTCGGTCGGACGGGGCAGCGGCGCGCGGCGGCGGGCGCGGTGATCGAGCTCTTCCTGGTAGGTATGCCCGTTGACCTTCTCGTACAATTTCTGGAGGTGTTCCGGGCGGGTGCCGCAGCATCCGCCGACCACACCCACGCCCCATTTTGTGAACTCGGACACCATGTCGCTGAACGGCTCCGGTTCCATCGGGTAGACCGCCTCGCCATCGACGTTGATCGGCAGTCCGGCGTTGGGCAGCACGCTGATCGGCAGCGGGCTGTGTTCGGTCAGGTAGCGGATCGGCTCGCGCATGTATTCCGGTCCGGTCGAGCAGTTCAAGCCAAAGGCGTCGATCGGCAGCGCTTCTAAAGTGGTGAGCGCGCTGGCGATGTCGGTGCCAAACAGCATCCGTCCGCTCACGTCGAGCGTGATCTGCACCTGCAGCGGGATGCGCACTTTCGCATCCTCGAAATACTGGTTGATACCCCAGACGGCGGCTTTGACTTCGAGAATGTCCTGGCTGGTCTCGATCAGCAGCAGATCGGCGCCACCCTCGACCAGTCCTTGCGCCTGGGCATAAAAGAGCTGCGCCAGCTCGTCGAAGGTGATGTTGCTCAGGTCGGGATCATCGCCGCTGGGCAGCTTGCCAGACGGCCCGATGCTGCCCGCGACCATGCGTGGGATTCCTGTCTCGCGCTCGAAACGGTCACAGGCGCGCCGTGCCAGCGCCGCTGCCGTGCGGTTGATGGTCAGACATTGATCGGCGATGCCGTATTCGCCCAGGGTGAGCGGGTTGCTGCGGAAGGTGTCGGTCTCGACCACCTCACAGCCGACCGCCAGGAACGAGGCGTGAATTTCCTCGATCACGTCGGGGCGAGTCATGACCAGATAGTCGTTGCAGCCTTCCAGACGATCCCCGCCAAAGTCGGCGGCGGTCAGGTTGTAGCGCTGAATGCTGGTGCCCATCGCGCCGTCGAAGATGACGACGTGATCGGCGATGGCATCCAGGTAACGGCGGTTGGTGAAGACGCGGTTGGCGTAGCGTTGAGTCATGGGTGTGGGCGCTTTCGTTGCTTACCAGCTATAGGTTTTGAGATCATCGACCTGCGCGAAATGGGCGTCGCGGGTGACCAGAATGGCGTTGTACTGTAGTGCCAGCGCCGCGATCCACATATCATTGATCGGAATGGGGCGCCCTTTAACCCGCAGAGTGATTGCAACCTTTCCATACCAACGAGCGGTTTCTACCTTGCAACCAATGACCTTGCGGTCAATGAGGAATGATTCGACTTCAGCCTTATTCGCTGCGATACGAGCGGATTTTTCCGCACCAAAGAAAAGTTCCGCGATCACAAACACAGGAACGGAGACATTTTCGAGTTCGTTACTCAGCTTTACCATAGCAGTGTTTTTTGCGAGAAGATCGATCACCGCGTTGGTATCGAGCAGATGATTACTGCGATTCGTCGGGATCAATGGTTCCAAATTCCTCCTCAATTGCCTGGCGCATGAGTTCTAAGTCTTCTTTGGTGATATTCACCTGCGCCGCCGCTGCTGCGATGTCTCTTTCGCGTTCTCCATCCATGCCGTGTCGCAAATCCTCGATGAACGCCAGCACCCGGTGTTTTTGAACATCGTCGAGTGCGATCAGCTTATCCACAATGATTTGATCGACAGTCAAGTTAAGCACGATAATCCACCTTTCTCCGCCACCAAAACAAAACGCCCTCGTTATCATGCGATCATGATAAGGAAAGGCGTCTCGATCGAAGTCGGTTTCGCTTTCCTCATCTCTCTGACGTACCGACTCGCGGCGATCAGACGAAATTGGCACCTTCCCGGCGCTCCGGGGGCTGCCGCGCGGTCATCGGGTCGTGTCCCTCGCGCGCTCTGGATGAGATTCGATAGGTTGTAGGTCGTCTTGTTCTATATGATGAAGCACCGTCATCGTAGCACAAGCGTATTACAGCGTCAAGAATGCCGACAGGCTGACGGCGTAGGTCGCTTTCGTTACTTACCAGCTGTAGGTTTTGAGATCATCGACCTGTGCGAAATGGGCGTCGCGGGTGACCAGCGTCAGATCGTATTGCAGGGCGATCGCGGTGATCCAGATGTCATTCTGCGGGATCGGGCGTCCCTTGCGGCGTAATTCGGAGGCGATGCGCCCATACAGGGCTGCGGTCGTCACGTCACACATCAGCACGTTAACCTGATCCAGGAAGCGACTGAGCATCAGCTTGTTGTCTGCTGTGCGTTGCGACTTCTCTTCGCCAAAATGAAGTTCCCCAACGCTGATAACGCTGACAAAAGCCTTTTGCGTACCGATCAGATTACGAGGTGCGTCATCTCCGTTAATCTGATAGATGACGGCGTTAGTGTCGTAGATATAGCCTGTTGACGGCTGATCACCGGTCGAAATCGACATCTGGAAAGCCATCCTCCCGCGCCGAGCGTTCACGCTCTTCTTCTATTGCGATGCGCATGAGTTCCAAATCTTCCTTCGAGATGTTCACCCGTGCAGCCGCAGCGACAAAGTCACTGACAGTTTCCGCTTTGTGGCTGCGTTTGATGGTGCGAATCAGGTTCATAACCTGATCTTGCTCATCCTCGTCCAAGGTCTGCACTTCACTGAAAATGAGAATGGCATTGATATTCACTTGTGTCATGGTAATCCCCTCATCGCAAACAATGCGAACAAAAAACGCTGTCCCGCATCGAGGTGACTGATCAATCAAGCATCGTCATCCTAGCACCAGCGTGTCAGAGCGTCAAGAATGCCGACAGACTGACGGTCTGCGGCAACCTGCACAAATGAATCCCCCTATTTCGTTAACGTTTTGCGCTGTAAGATCACGTTAGAATACGTGCAGTCTTTCGTGACGCATCCGGCGTCCCTATCGATAGGAAAGCCCGCCATGTCCGAAATACTCGTCCTCACCCTACCCGCACGCACCTCCGTCCTGGAGGCGATCGACCTGCTGAAGAACGATCGTACCGTCACTATCAAACATTCCGCCGTCCTCGCCAAAGCGGAAGACGGCGAAGTCGTCGTGCTGGAAGATGACCTGTCGCCCAATGAAGGCGCGATCGCCGGGGGCACGCTCGGCGCGATGATCGGCAGCGTCGGCATCGCCGGGCTGGGCGCGCTGCTGCTGCCCGGTGTCGGTGCGCTGATCGCCATCGGCGCGGGTGCCCTGATCGGCGGATTGATCGGCGGCACGACTGGGGGCGTGGTCGCTGGGCTGCTGGATCTGGGACTCGACCAGCATCAGATCGACGCGCTGGCACACAAGCTCAACGACGGCGCGGTCGCGCTGGTCGTCGAGGTAGACGGCACGCCCGACGCGCTGACTCATCTGCGCACCATGCTGGCGCCATACAACGCCGAGCCGCTGCCACTGCGCGCATCATAACACGCTGCGCTGTCCCTTTAACGCCTGATCGCCTCGCTCTTAGGAGCTATATCGATGACACAGCGAGACCGCCGTTTTCTGATCGCCGTCTTTCCATCGCGCAAGCTGCTGGTGCGCGCCCTCGATCATCTGCGTGCCGATAAAGACCTGCATGTCGAACGTGCGGCGATCGTCGCGCGCGCCCGCGACGGGGAGGTCACGGTCGTCGATGATTCGATCGGGCCCGACGAAGCGGGCATCACGGGAGGGACGTTCGGCGCGGCGATCACGCTGCTCGGTCTGGTGCAGTTCGGCGCGCTGGCGCTGCCTGGTATCGGCGTGGTGATCGCGCTCGGCGCCGGGGCACTGGTCGGCGGGATGGTCGGCGGCGCCACCGGACGGTTCGCTGCCAACCTGCTGGACTCTGGCTATCACAGCGATCAGATCGATGCGCTGACACTCGATCTCGAAGCCGAACATCCGGCGCTGGTGCTGCACATCCGCGACGACGAGGGCGCGGTCACGCGCGCCCGTGAAGCCATCACCCGTTATCGGGGCAAGCTGATCGTGCAGCCGACAATCGAGACGATCGCGGTGGGCGGGGTGTAGCGGGTGACGGCTGCAGATCAACAGCGAACGCTGCGTTCAGTGTGGGCGCGTCCGACGGTCGCCCTCATAGCCGTGCTGGTCGTCGCGCTGCTGGCGCGCCTGGTCAACATTCACATCGTCGAGTTTCGCTACGATCAGGCGCAGCTCCTTGCTGTAGCACAGAGCGCCGTCATGGGCGAAGCCCTGGAGCTGATCTCCGCCAACAGCTCGGTCGGCGTGCCAGGTCCGACGGGGGCGTCCTATGCGCTGCTGCCGCCGCTGCTGCTGTCATCCGAGCCGCTGGCGGTCAATATTTATCTGGTCATCCTTCATACAGCGGCGGCGGGCGCAGTGTGGTGGTGCGGACGGCGACTCGGCGGCGATGGCGCTGGCTTGATCGCGGGACTCAGCTATGCCTGTCATCCCTGGGCGATCCATTTTGCGCGGTTCATCTGGGCGCCCAATGTGCAGCTCGCCTTCATCCCGCCGCTGCTGATGCTGCTGATCCTGGGCGCACTCGATCGCCGCCGCTGGGCGCAGATCGGATTCTTCGTCTGGCTGGCGCTGACGCTGTTCGTGACCGTGTATGCCTGGGCGCTGCTGCCCGCGTTCGCCTGGCTGTTGTGGACGACACGGCGTGCCTGGGGATGGCGGCTGCCTGCTGGAGTCGTGTTGGTGGTGCTGGCGCTGACACCCTTCATGATCGCCTTTGGACTGTGGGCGACGAACCGTCCCGCGCGTCCACTACCAAGCGCCCGGACGCTGCGATTCGAGCCAGTCGCCCTGGAACGCACGCTCTACCTGCTGACCGGCCTGAATGTCGAAGCGGAATATTCCACGCCCCCAACCGAGGCGAATACCGCCATCGTCGATCCGCTGCTGCCCACCTGGGCGGGTGTCGTGTGGCTGCTGGGCGCTGCTCTGGTCGGGATCGGAATTGTCGTCGTGATCCGCGATCGGCGGCATCGCCCGATCGGAATCATGCTGACGGTGGCGCTGTTCACGCCGACTGCCATCTTCCTGCCTGGCGTGCTGCCCAACTACATGCACTATTTCGCCATCGTGATCCCGATCGCGGCGATTCTGACGGGGATCGGCGCCGCAGCGCTGCTGAAGGGTCGGCGTCCGCTGGCGGTGAGCGTCGGTGTCGGTCTGATCGCGGTCTGGGCGATGCAGCTCTGGATATTCCACAGCGCGGTCGCGCGCTACGACCGCATCCAGATAGGGCTGGGGCTGCCACTGCATTATCAACTCAGCACGCGCGCCGCCCTGCTCGATGCGCGGGACATCGTGATCGTCGGCGGTGAGACCGGATCGACGGGCTACGACATCTGGAAGACGCTGCTGTACCCGCAGTCCTACGACGCGCTGTGTCTGCGTGAAATCGTGATCGCCGACGGCGGAATCGTCGTGCTGCCCGCACACCCCTTCAGTGTGCTGCGCGCGCCCGGCGCCGCCGATCCGCTGCTCGACGCGCTGTATATCCGCCCCGATGCCGAGACCTTTCCGCTGCGCCCAACAGAAGGTGCGTACACCGTCACCCGTTTCGACACCGCGCCCGCCACGCCCGACCTTCCGGCACGGATGGCGATCATGCCCGCTTCATTCTCCAACGGCGCGACGCTGATCGGCTACGCTTTTGCCGATGGGCGGCTGTACAGCGAATGGCGGCTCGATCGCGCACACGGCGAAAATGCGCAGGTATTCGCGCATCTGCTCGATGCGGCAGGCGAACGAGTCGGTCAGCGTGACAGCGTTTTTTATCCAGGCAAATACTGGTGCGGTGATGACCGTGTGATCACCTGGGTCGATCTGGCGCTGCCTGAAACGGCGCGCACGCTGCGCATCGGCATGTATCCATCACCGGGAGCGCCCCCCGACGCGATCGACGTGATCATGCCGGACGGCGCCCGCGCGCCCTGGGTCGATCTGACGCTGATCGCACCGCCTTAATCGATGCGTACATCCGCGATCACCTGGTGATCGTCCGGGTGAAGTCACAGCTGATCAGCGTCTCATCGGGATCATCCCACGCGCTATGACATACGCACTTCCAGCTATCTGGCGACCGTTCTATTGGCAGCCATTGCCCTTGTTCTCTAATTTGCAGAGACATTCTAGTGTATCAGGTGTATGGGCTGGATGAGGGGGATTTAGGAGAAACGGGTGTAAAATTGAGGCTCATCTTCATCAAATGCTACCCACCACAAACATCGATGAGAGCCGTATCGCTCGGCTTTCACATCCAATTTAGAAAGGGCGAAACCCATGAGCGTACTTGAACAGGAAATCATCGAGAAGTTTCACCAACTGGACATAACCGCTCAACGGCGGGTGCGTGCGTTGATCGAGCGCGAGACCGATCCAGAAAAAGCGGATGACGACATTGAAGCCGTCGATGCGTTAGGCTGACCTATCGGTTTCTTTGAAGAAACCTATGGTTATATGGCGGATGATCCGATGGAAGAGATCGACAATACACATCTGCCACCGCCCGTGCGTGATGAGATCGAATGATATATCTGCTCGATACGAATCCGTGCATTCGCTATCTGAACGGACGTGCGCCCCTGCTGACTCGAAAAATGGCGCTTATTCTGCGCCAGGATATCGCCGTCAGCATCATCACCAAAGCGGAACTCTATTACGGGTCGGCGAAGAGTCAAACGCCAGAGCGCTCGCGCCAACGACAGGTCGCGTTCCTGCGCCGGTTCACGCTGCTGCGTTTCGATGATGCGGCAGTCGAGCAGTATGCTGTTCTGCGTGTCGCGCTCGAACGACAGGGAACGCCGATCAGCCACCCAGATATGCAAATTGCAGCTATTGCGCTTGCCAATGATCTAGTCTTGGTCACCCACAACACCGCCGGGTTCAGCCGTATCAGCGGTTTGACTTTGGAAGATTGGGAAGTCTAAGGGATATTGGCTGGATGTGGACGACAGCGCTGTGATTGAGGGGAGTCATCTGCGCGGGCGTGGTCAGCGTGAACGGGTCCGCCCTCACCTACGCGCTGGTCGGCATCGGCGAGGGTTATGTGATGGTCCTGAGCTAACGCTTTTGACTTCTGACACGCTCGACGGCGGACGCGCCCCCTGGGTCGATCTGACGCTGATCGCACCGCCTTAATCGATGCGCACATCCGCGATCACCAGATGATCGGCACCGTCCGCCGTCGTCAGCCGCTCCCCGTCGTCACGGCGGTAGAAGCCGCTCTGCAAGGTGTAGTCTCCAGGCGGCGCGTCGTCGGGGATCGTCAGCGCGAAGTCGCGGCTGATCAGCGTCTCATCGGGATCGTCCCAGGCGGATGTCCCGCGTCCCCCTGGCAGCGGATCGCCGTCCGCCTGGGCGATCAGCGTCCCGTCGGCGCCGACCAGATGGTTGAAGACCGCGTAATCACCCGCTGTCGGCGCGTCGGCACGCCAGTACAGACGCAGATCGAGCGATGCGCCGGGGGCGATCGCACCGTTGTCCAGTCCATCCAGGTCATAGCCGACGACGCCGATCGTCCCGATCGTGCCGTCGAATGTCTGGCTCATCGGTTGCAGGCTGAAGACTGCCATGTTGGGACCGCGATGGTCGGGCGACGGCGGATAAGTCTTGAGCAGCAGCAGCGAGTCGAGCAGATCGGGCGTGATCGTCGTGACCAGATTTGTCGTGACCCTGTTCTCGATCGCCTCACCGGTGCGCGCTGCCGTCTGCATCAATTCCAGCGTGTAATACGGCACGATCGCGTAGCGCACCCCCGCTGCACGCCACTCATCGAGCGGCTGCATCTCGACCGAGGTGATCGCCTCTAAAGGAAAGACATCGCGCCCGGCGTAGCCGCCCCAAGAGCGATTGAAGGTCTTGTGATTCTCGGTGGTGGCGATCACCCGCCCCCCTTCGAGCGTGCCATCGAAATACGCTGCTAAATCGTTGCGGCGATCGGGCAGCGTATGTTCCTGTGCATTGGCGATCGAGCCGGTCACGTCGCTGAAGGTCAGCAGCAGGGTCCCCAAGCCGACGAATGCCGCGCTCGCCAGCGCCACCCACGTCCGCCGTGCTGGTGTCATGCCGCGCGCCACGACCAGCACGATCGCCAGCGCCCAGCCCGCCAAGCCGACCGCGCGCAGTACTTCGAGAAACGCGCCCAACGCGATGAACTGGCGAAACTGCTGCGTGCCGAGCGAGCCGTAGAAGCTGATCCCGACCAGCCACGCCAGCGCCGCCAGCGCGACTGCCGCCAGCGCCAGCGCGTCGATCTGTTTGCGCAGTGGACGCAGCAGGAACAGCGCGATCCCGATCCAATCGACCCACCACACCCAATCCGGCGCCAGCGCATTCAAGGTCACACGCCCGTTGGCGATCAGCTCGTCGAGCGTCGGAAAGCCGAGCCGCTCGGTCGCCGCTGTCCAGTCGGGTGAGCGGGTCGCCTCCAGCGCCGGAAACAGCAGCACCAGCCAGACGGCGAACAGCGCCAGGATCACCAGATGTGTCCCGGTCGTCCTGATCACGCGGGCGCGCGGGATGGTGTGATCGAGCAGGCGATAGAGCGGGATCGCCAGCACCAGCGGCAAAATGAAGATCGCCTGATATTTGAACAGGATCGCCAGGATCACCGCCAGCAGTCCGCCGTTGATCAGTTCGTTGCGGTCAAAGCGTGTCCCACTCAGTGTCAGGAACAGCGCCATCAGCGCGAAAAAGGTCACGAAATTGTCGGCGGTGCCATAGCGACTGTGTTCGACGATCACCGGGGCGATCGTCCATGCGCCCGCTGCGATCCAGCCCGCCAGCGGCGATACCACCCGGAACGCCAGCAGACCGATGGCGATCACACAGCCGACGCTGAACGTCACCGAGACGAAACGCACCAGCGGCAGTATCGTGCCCGGCGGCGTCGCGGCATCGTGAAACAGGCGGATGAAGATTTGATTGACGGCGACGATCCCCGGTGGGTAGCCGTGCATCCCGATCGGCATCGCGGAGCCGGAGTCGATCACCATGCGTGCCGCGATGTTGTACGACGCCTCATCGACATGATCGATGTAAGGCAGGCTGAAGGTCATGCCCGTATAGCGCAGCGCCCCGGCGCACAGCACGATCAGCAGCATCCCAATCCACCAGGCAGTCGCGGGAAAGACACGATGTTGACGTTCGAGCATGGCGCGCATCCTGACTGATCCACGAGTCGATTATGCGCGCCATGATAACACAGCTGACGCTGCGCCCGCGCGTCAGGCAGGCACGTTGTCGGCGTGTATGGGCGCTGCGACGGGCGCGACCGATCGCGCTTCGACACGCATCCGCAAGCCGCCGCGTGGGCGCAGCGTCAGCAGCGGATCAGGCTGCGGCGCATCGCCCTGCAGGCGCAATCGATAGCGCCCTGCCAGCGTCGCCAGCAAAATCTGTGCCTCCATCGATGCAAAGCTGTTGCCGATGCAGATACGCGGACCGCCACCAAACGGAATGTAAGCCCCTTTGGGCAGCGCCGCTTCAAAATCGGGTGTCCAGCGCTCCGGCTGAAAGGCTTCTGGCTGCGGAAACCAGCGCGGGTCGCGCTGTACTGCCCAGGTCATCAGGTTGACGATCGTGCCTTTGGGCAGGTCATAATCACCGATACGTACATCCGCGATCGCCTCCCGCCCAAACGAGTAGATCGGGGGATACAGGCGCATCGCCTCTTTGATCACCTGATCGGTGTAAGGCAGATTTTTCAGGTCGTCCAGCGTCGGGAGGCGCCCGCCCAATGCCGTGTCAAGTTCGTGATGCAGTGCCGCTTCTTTATCGGGATGCTGTGCCAGCAGCACCCACACCCAGTTGAGGGTATTGGCGGTGGTCTCGTGCCCCGCCAGGAACAGCGTCACCAGCTCGTCGCGGATCTGGCGATCGGTCATGCCGCGATCATCCTCGTCGCGCGCATCCAGCAGCATCCACAGCAGATCGCCGTTGTCGGCGGGCATCGCCCGATGATGGCGGATCAGCGCGTAGACCACCTCGTCCAGGTCGCGTACCGCCTGATCCTGGCGGGCGTGGGCGGGCAGCGGCAGCCATGACGGTAAGAGCTGCATCAGCAGGTTCGAACCGAAATGCTGCATCTCGGTCATCGCGCCGCCGATCCTGCTCACATCCCGATCGCCCATGTCGCTGCTGAAGAGCGCTCTGGCGACGATAGCGAGCGTGGCACGCATCATGTCGGCATCGACATCGACGCTATCGCGTCCGCGCCAGGACTCGCCCAGGCGTCTGGCTTCGTCGCTCATGATCTGCGCATAGCCCGCGATCCGCCGGAAGTGGAAGGCGGGTGCCATCAGCTTGCGCTGGCGCTTCCAGAAGTCGCCATCGCTGGTCAGCAGCCCGCTGCCCAGAAATTTCGCCAGTCCCTTTTGCGGGTCTTTGTAGGTGGCTGTGTCCTTGTGAAACTGGTCGGCTTGACGGGTGGTGACCGCATGGATCAGGTCGGGGTGGCGGATCATGACCTGGCGCTGCCCCATGACCTCGGCGCCGAAAATATCGCCAAAGCGATCGAAATCCCGCATGATGCGCTCGAAAAACTGGGTCTGGTAAGGCAGCATGAGAAAAAATGCCTGGATCGGATTGCCGATCGCCGGGTAGCCGGGCGGGAAATGACCTGTCTGCTTCGTCATGCTCGATCCTCGTCTAAGAGAAGTCAAATGACGTAGGGACGCATAACCATGCGTCCGTTGAGAAAACTCGTGATGGACTGAATTTGTTTCTTTTCTCCAAAAGCTACAGGGTGTACTTTAGTGAACACATTGTACAATGGATATGATATGCGCTGGCGCGATCGCGTCAAGCGCCAACTTCCACATCGTGTTGCTTAGTGAACAGGCGTTAAATAGATGACCGTTTCGACTCTGACTCACCGCCGCCGCACCATCAACCGCGACGATCCGCGTGTGCGGCGCACGCTGAAATTATTGGGCGATACGCTGCTGGAGCTGATCATCGAGACCGGCTACGAGAAGGTCGCGATCCAGGACATCACCGACCGCGCCCAGATGAGCCGCACGACTTTTTATCTGCACTTCAGGGACAAGGATGAACTGCTGTTCGAGACGATGCGCGCCCTGTACGACGATCTGACCGCATCGACGCACGCCATCGACTTCAACGACATCGCCGCCGCTGAAGCCGCGATGCAGAATCCGGCGGACTTCATCCACGTAGAGAAATATTTCCACTTTTACAAGGTTATGTTCAGCGAACAGGGCAGCATGAGCTTTCTGCTGCGCGTGCACGACTATCTCGCCACGACGATGCTGACCGAATTTGAACGGGGCAAGCCGGATGATCTCCAGCCACGCATCCCCCTGCCCGTCGTAGCGCACGTGGCGGCGGGCGCCGAGATCGGGCTGATCCTGTGGTGGGTGCGGCACGATATGCCCCACACCCCGGCGGACATGGCGCGGTTTCTGAGCGATGCGCAGTGCCGGGGCGTGTGGTGGGCGCTGGGGCTGGACGGCAAGTCTTAGCTGGTGCCGCTGCTGCCGCGATCGTTGATCGTGAACACTATCTGTCCAGCGCTCGATCCAGAGCCGACGAAACTGGTATTGGGCGTGAAGACCAGATTCTCCAGCGCATTGTTGAGTAGGAGGAGGCTGTCAGCAGTCGCGTCGTCCGGTGTTATAATTCACATCGTAGTTGTTCGGATGAAGACACACTTAAAGGATGACGCACATGATCACGCACGCTCCGGCACCGGGTGGCATCGGCTCCGATTCGGCTCAGTCCTACAATGACGCCCCGCACGCCGACGCCGCGCCGCGCAACCCCGGTATGCCGCTCGATCTGGGCTGGGTGCATGATGTGCAGGTCAACCTGAGCGCCGCCGAGCGCCGCGCCGCCACCCTGGGCACCCGCCGCTCGGTCAAGAAGGACACGCAGGCGGCGTGGCTGCTGCGCGCCATCACCTGTATCGACCTGACCACCCTGAGCGGTGACGACACCCCCAGTAATGTCGCGCGTCTGTGTGCCAAAGCGCGCCAGCCCGTGCGACCTGACCTGCTGGAGGCGCTCGGTGTCGCCCATCTGGGCATCACCGTCGGCGCAGTCTGCGTGTATCACCAGCGCGTCGCCGACGCAGTGACCGCGCTGCGCGGCACGACGATCCCGGTGGCGGCGGTCTCGACCGGGTTTCCGGCGGGCTTGAGTCCGTTTCCGCTGCGCCTGGCAGAAATCCGCGACTCGGTGGACGCGGGTGCGCGCGAGATCGACATCGTGATCAGCCGCGAACACGCTTTAACAGGGGACTGGGACGCTCTCTACGACGAAGTACAACAGATGCGCGCCGCCTGTGGCGACGCGCACATGAAGACCATCCTGGCGACCGGTGAACTGGGCACGCTGCGCACTGTCGCGCGGGCGAGCCTGGTGTGCATGATGGCGGGCGCCGACTTCATCAAGACCTCGACGGGTAAAGAGAGCGTCAACGCCACGCTCGAAGTGAGCCTGATCATGTGCCGGATGATCCGCGCCTACTGCGAACGCACGGGCGAGCGCGTCGGCTTCAAACCAGCGGGCGGCATCCGCACTGCCAAGCAGGTGATGACCTGGCAGGTATTGATGAAAGAAGAATTGGGCGATGCCTGGCTGTTCCCCGACCTGTTTCGCGTCGGCGCCAGCGCGCTGCTGACCGACATCGAGCGCCAGCTCTCGCATCATGTCACCGGACGCTACGCCGCCGACCATTACATGCCGATGGGGTAGGGAGTCGCCTTGACCGAACAACGCTCCGCCAACGGACGCTATCGGCTGCTGGAAGAGATCGGGCGCGGCGGCATGGGGATCGTCCATCGCGCGCAGGATCGGCTCACCGGGCAGATCGTAGCGCTCAAGCTGCTGCATCTCGACGCCGAGACCGCCGACCAGACCGCCGCCGACCAGACGCTGCGCCTCGACGAGCTGGTCGCACTGCTGATCCGTGAATTCGTCGCGCTGGCACGGCTGCGTCATCCCCACATCGTCAGTGTCCTCGATCTGGGCTTCACCGCAGCGCACCAACCCTTTCTGGTGATGGAGCTGGTGGCGCCCGCCAGTACCCTGTTGGACTACGGACGGGGTGCCTCGATGTCGGCGCGTGTGCAGTGCGTGATCGACGTATTGGGCGCGCTGGTGTATCTGCACCGTCATGGGATCGTTCACCGTGACCTCAAGCCGGGTAACATCCTGATCGGCGCCGACGGTCAGGTCAAAGTGGTGGATTTTGGTCTGGCGAGCGCGATCGGGGAGAGCGGACGCGCGGTCGGCAGGCTGCGTTACATGGCGCCAGAGGCGCTGGTCGGCGGTGAGGTGACGGCGGCGGCAGACCTGTACGCGGTCGGCATCATGCTCTATGAACTGCTGATCGGGACGCACCCCTTCGACGCACCCTCGCCCAACCTGATGATCGCACGCATTTTGGGCACGACGCCCGATTTCACCCTGTTTCAGCGTTTCACCACACTCGACGCGATGCGCGCCGCCGATATTCCGCCTGATGCCCGGACGCACAAGCTCGACCAGGTGACACTGCCGGAATACACGCCCGCCTCGCCTGAGCTGATGACCGTGCCGATCGCCACGCCGATCGACGCCATGATCGCCCCCACTGCACCCGCGCCGACTGGCATGTCACTGGGGGCGATCGTCGCGCGGCTGATGCACAAGCAGCCCGACGCCCGTTACCCGGACGCGGGCGCCGTGATCGCCGACCTGTGTGCCGTGTTCGCGCTGCCTCTGCCCGCAGAGACCGATCCGTGAGAGCCGCCTCGGACGCGCGACCTTCGTCGGGCGCACGGACGAGATCATCGCGCTGCGGGGGGCGCTGGACGCAGCCGAAGCGGGACGTGGGGCGGTCTGGCTGATGGGTGGCGAATCGGGTGTCGGCAAATCGCGCCTGGTCGACGAATTGTGGATCGCGGCGCTCTGCATCGAGTCGGCGCTGGTGCTGCGCGGCGGCGCGGTCGCGGAGGGCGGCGCGCCCTATCAGATGTGGATCGCGCCGCTGCGTCGTCTGGCGCTGGCAGTGGCGGTGGACGATGCCGACGCCAGCGCCCTGCTGACGCTGATCCCCGACCTGCCAACGCTGCTGGATCGCCCGGTCGTCGCCGCGCCGCCGCTCGATCCGGCGGCGGCACAAGCACGTCTGTTCGAGACGATCGAGCGACTGCTGACCGCCTGGGAGGGCGTGCTGGTGCTGCTGCTGGAAGACCTGCACTGGGCGGGTGACAGCCTGATCCTGCTGCAGCGGCTCGCCGCGCAGCCGCTCACTCGTGTCCTGATCGTCGGCACCTATCGCAGCGAAGCCGCCGCCGATCTGCCCGACCAGATGCCGGGCGCGCGCGCGCTGCTGCTGCCTCGTCTCGACGCCGCAGCGGTGACACAGCTCGCCAAAGCGGTGCTGGGTGCGCAGGGACAGCATCCCGATCTGACGACATGGCTGTACCGCGAGACCGAGGGCAACGCGCTGTTCATCGTCGAGGTGATGCGGGCGCTGGCAGAGGCGCGCGGACGCATCGACGACATTCCCTTTCAGACCTTGCCCGACCACATCGTCACGGGCGGTATCCGTGCGGTCATCCAGCGCCGCTTCGACGCGATCGCCCCCGCAGATCGTCGGCTGCTGCACGCCGCCGCCGCGATCGGTCGCGCGCTCGACCTGCCGCTGCTGCGTGCGCTCGTCCCACAGCATCTCGACGACAGTGTGCCGCTCGAATTATTCAAACTGACAGCGGGCGCCGCGACCGTCCTGAGCGACTTTGACGGTGCCACCCATTTTTATCAGCGCTTCATCGCGGCGGCGGAACGGCAGGGCGAGACGGCACAGCGCGCCGAAGGGTTGAACGGGTTAGCCCGTCTGACCGCGCTGCGCGGGGACTACCCAAAAGCGCGCTTATATACAGAAGAAGCGATCGCGGTCACGCGCGCGCTCGGCAATCTGTCCAATCTGGCGGATCACCTGAACGACCTGTTCGTGATCACCTATACTCTGGGCGACTATGCAGCCGCGCAAATCGCGGCGGCGGAATGTCTGGCGTTCTATCGCCAATCCAACGATACGCGCCAGGTGCCCAACGGCATCGTCATGCTCGGGATTTTGGCTGCCCACGAGTCCCGTTACGACGAGGCGATCGCGCATTTCACGGAGGCGCTGATGCTGTTCCGCGATCTGGATTTGACGCAGGGGGTGGCGGTCGCCCAGTATTACATCGGCGTCAGTCTCAACGCGCTCGGTCGCTATGAAGAAGCGTTGGCGGTGCTGCGCGCGGGAATGCAGGATTACCTGAGTCTCGACTCGCGCTACGATGCCGCCGACACCAGCGTCGAGATAGCGGAGGCGCATCTGGCTATGGGCGACAGCGTGTCCGCTTTTGGCGCCCTGATCGACGCGCTCCGGCTGTGCCACGATCTGGACGCCGAGCCGGTGATCGTCAAGACGCTGCTGGTGCTGGCGGCGATCCGCAGCTATGACGGGCAGCACGACAAAGCGGCGCGGATCGTCGGGCTGCTCTCGAACAAGCTGAGCGGGATCGATGCGCTGCTGGTCGAAAAACATCACGCGCTCACCGCGCGGCTGCGCGCGGCGTCAGGCGCTGCCTTTGCCGTCGAACACGATCGCGGGGCGGCGCTGGACTTCGACGCGGCGGTCGCGGATTTGCGCGCGCTGCGTCTGGACACTATAGCGTTGTAATACCATTCTGTTGTTGCAAGGCTGTAACATCATGTCAGGGTTCTCATGCAGTACCGCGCCGATCAAGCGGTGCTATAATTTTGAAGATCATCACCATATCGGGGAAGCCATCGTGGAATTGTCGCACGACGAAGTACGCCGTATCGCTGAACTCGCCAAACTGCATCTGACCGACGCCGAGGTCACGTTGTACGCAGGGCAGCTGGCGCATGTGCTGGAAGCCTTTCAGGCGTTGCGCCAGGTCGATACCGCGCACATCGCGCCGACCGCCTCGGTGCTGCCGCTCAGGAATATCTGGCGTGATGATCGCGCTCTGCCGCCGCTGTCCCCGGACGAGGTGATCGCCAACGCCGCTCATGCCGTCGATCATCAATTCCTGGTCGAAGATATTTTCAGCGACTCGTGACAATTCGATTATCGTCTGGAGCTGTCCACTATGCGTAAACGCCTGCTCATCATCGAAGACGATTTCGACGTAGCCGAGCTGCTGCTGATCTATTTCAAGCAGGGTGACTACGAGGTATCCCACGCTTACAGCGGGCTTGAAGGGATCGAAATGGCGCGGCTGACGCTGCCGCATCTGATCCTGCTCGATGTGATGCTGCCCGACATGGACGGCTACGACGTGTGCTATACCCTGCGTCAGGTGGCGTTCACGCGCTATGTTCCGATCATCTTCCTGACTCAGCGCGACGAACGCGCCAGCAAGGTCGCGGGTTTGACGCTCGGCGCCGACGATTACATCACCAAGCCGTTCGACATCGAAGAATTGTGGCTGCGTGTCGGCGGCGCCATCCACCGTGCCACCCGCGACCAACTGCACGAGGCACGCAGCGGATTGCCGACGGGCACGCTGGTGGTGGAAGAACGGGTGATCCGCCGCGAGAGCGGGACGCCGGGCATGGAGCTGATCTTCACCATCGACAATTTTGCCGCGTTTCGCGACGTATACGGCTTTATGGCTTCCGACGAGGTATTCGCCTTTGCCGGGCAGACTATCCGCGAGTCGGTGCAGCGGCTCGGCACGTCGGATGATTTTGTCGGCGTCGAGGGGGATAATTTTGTACTGATGACCTACTGCGAGCAGCCAGTCGCGCTGGTCGATGCGATCCGCGCCGGATTTCAGAAGGGCGTACAGGCGTTTTATCCGGATCGGGATGTGCAGCAGGGCGGGGTGGTGGTGCATTCCGGCAAGAGCAATGCCTATCTGGCGCCGCTGATGACGATGCAGGCATACGTGTATTCGTAATAATGAGCGGTAGTCGTCTTTCAGCAACGGTTTTATGCCATCGGACGCCATGTCTGGCGTGCTTACGAAATGCGTCGCAAGCGGCATCGTAGGGACGCATAACAATGCATCCGACCTGGTCTACGCCTCGTTTTTTTGACGCACTGCTACATCCCGCGCAGCTTGTCGATCAGACGCATCAGCATCGAGCGATCGGTACTTTTGAGGGTCTGGCGCTGTGCCATGCCGCGCAGTCGGGCGATCTCGCGGATCACCATCTGGCGATGCACCGGCTCACCGTTGACGACGAACCATTGGTTGCCGCGATAGGCGATCAGCGGATCACAGGCATTCACCTTGACGTAGGCGACCTTGAAAGTTTCGATGATCTCACGTGGTGGGATAGTCGGATCGTCGGCGTACACGGCATCAGCTCTTTTCCACAGTAGGTGATGTTACAGTTCTGCAACATATGGTGGTCATTATAGTGCGGATTTTGTGTGCAGAACCTTAAGTTTTTTACAATTTTCAGGTTTAATTCACAAAAAATTCGTATTGCAACAAGATTGTTCCGTTGGGATTGTAGCCGCTGCTAAATCGTTTTACACTGATTGCCATTGCGACCGCAAAATGGGTTCCGATTCAATGACTCAATCCACTTCGCAGACCATCCTGATCACCGGCGGCGCCGGGTTTCTGGGCATCAACCTGACCCGTCACCTGCTGGCGCGCGGACAGCGTGTCGTCTCGCTGGACATCGCAGACTTCACCTATCCCGAACGCTCGCAGATTCACGAAGTCCAGGGCGACATCCGCGATCGCGCCGCTGTCGATCGTGCCATGCAGGGCGTCGATGTGGTCGTGCATACGGCGGCTGCACTGCCGCTCTACAGCGAGGCGGACATCTTTTCGACCGACATCGAGGGGACACGCACCGTGCTGGAATCGGCGCGGGCGCATGGCGTGCAGCGTTTCATCCACATCTCATCGACGGCGGTTTATGGCATCCCTGATCATCATCCGCTCTACGAAGACGACCGTCTGATCGGTGTCGGACCCTATGGTCGCGCCAAGATCGAGGCGGAAGACGTGTGCCTGGCGTATCGCAAGCAGGGGATGACCGTCTCGATCATCCGTCCTAAATCGTTCATCGGCGCGGAACGCCTGGGCGTGTTTGCGCTGCTGTACGACTGGGCAAAGGATGGACGCGGATTTCCGATGATCGGCAGCGGCAAAAATCGCTATCAACTGCTGGACGTGGAAGACCTGTGCGACGCCATCTATCTGTGCATCTCGCTGCCCAGCGAGCGTGTGAACGACACCTTCAATATCGGCGCCAAGGAATACACCACCATGCGTGAGGACTATCAGGCGGTGCTGGATTACGCGGGCAAAGGCAAAAAGATCGTGCCGTTCCCCGCCGCGCCGATGATCTGGACGCTGCGGGTGCTGGAAGCGTTGAAAGTGTCGCCGCTGTATGCCTGGGTGTACGAGACCGCCAGCAAGGACTCGTTCGTCAGCATTGAAAAAGCGGAGCGCAAGCTGGGCTACGCGCCCAGATACTCCAATAAAGATGCACTGATCCGCAATTATCAATGGTATGTCGCCAACCTCACGACGTTCGAGGGGCAGAGCGGGGTCTCGCATCGAGTCCCCTGGAGCCAGGGCGTCCTGAAGCTGGCGAAGCTGCTGTTCTAGCCAGCTATGTACACCTTGACGCTGGATTATCTGTTGGAAGGCGAACGACGCGGCTACACCTTCACGCCCACGCCCGATTCGCTGCCGCCGGAGACCGTCAAGGCACTGTGGCGGGGAACTATGCCGCGCGGTCAGGGATGGGGCGAACCCGTCTATGCAGGCGCGCGGGCGCTGAAATGTTTTGCGCTGCCCGACGGCAATGCCGCCATCTGCGATGTCGTCACGACCGATCTGCGCGATGAGGTCGGACGCGCGGGCATCCGTCGGGCACAGATCGCCGTCGGCAGCGCGCGCGAGGTGCAGTCTGCCTTGAGCGCGCGACTGACAGCGCTGCCCACCGCAATCGTACAGGATGCCGAACGGCGTCTCAATTCGCGCGAATGGGCACTGCTGTTCCGCAAATATCGCGACGCTGCCAAGCCGCGTTCGCTGGTCAAGCCGCAGACTATCCTCGCCTACCCTTATAAATCGGCGGACTCGTGGACGTTCATCGAAGCCTGTCTGCTGCTGCTGGCGACCCGCGCCACCCTGCTCACCAACCTGATCGAGGTCGATCCGATCGTCAATCCGTTTGCCGATCGGGTGCTGTCGTTTACGACGCTGGCGCTCGATCACCGTGACGAGGGGCGGATCGTCGCGCTGCCGCTCGATCGCGCCCGCACACTGCCCGATGTGCCTTACATCGATCTGTCTGGTAAATAAATAGACCGATTGATATAATAGACACATGAATAACGGGCTGCAAAGGGAAAAACCGGATGAACGGAAAGATCGTGATCACGGGCGCGCCGGGCAATGTCGGGACGCATGTCGTCGAGGCGCTGCGGGCGGCGGGGTTGGTCGATCAGATGCGGGTCGGGGCGCGCGATGCGGACTCGGCGCGCCGGACACTGGGCGCCGACGTGGAGATTGTGCCATTCGACTTCACCAAGCCGGAGACGTTCGCGGCTGCCCTGGACGGGATCGAGCGCTTGTTCCTGGTGCGTCCCCCGGCGTTGAGCAACGTCCCCCGCGACATTGCCCCGGCGCTGGAGGCGGCACAGACGGCAGGGGTGCGTCAGATCGTCTTTTTGTCGATCCAGGGCGTGGAACAGAACCGTATCGTGCCGCACGCCAAAATCGAGACCTGGATCACCGATCACGCTGTCCCCTACACTTTTTTGCGCGCCGGCTTCTTCATGCAGAATCTCTCGACCGTGCATCGGGACGAGGTTCGAGAGCGCGGCGTGATCGCGGTGCCGGTCGGTCGGGCGCGTACCAGCTTTGTCGATGCGCGCGATCTGGCAGCGGCGGCGGTGGTGGCGCTGACACAGCCAGGACACGAAAATCGCGCCTACACGCTCACGGGCGCCGAAGCGCTGACTTATTATGAAGTGGCGGCGATCATGAGCCGCGTCCTGGGACGGTCGATCCGCTACACCAACCCCAACGTGGTGCAGTTCGTCGTCGAACAAACGCGCGACGGGCGTCCGCTGCCGATGGCGCTGCTGATGACCGCGCTCTATACCCTCACCCGCTTTGGCAATGCCAGCGCTGTCACCGACGATCTGGCGCGCCTCATCGGCAGGGCGCCTATCTCGTTCGAGCAATTCGTGCGCGATCACAGTGCGGTCTGGCACACGCCTTGACATCAATGTAGACCAGTCTGTATAATATGGATATGTGAGAGGAAAGTTATGTCGGCTGCACGCGACTCGATCATCGTCAAAACCTGTGAACTGCTGGAATTGCAAGGCTATCACGCCACTGGACTCAACCAGATCATCAAGGAAAGCGGCAGCCCAAAAGGGTCGCTGTATCACTACTTTCCAGGTGGCAAGGAAGAATTGGCAGTCGAGTCGGTCGAATATATCGGTGGCCTGGTACTGCAGCGCATCGAGCGCCATTTAGCAGAAGTCGAGGCACCGGATCAGGCGGTGCGCGGCTTCATCGAGATGGTAGCCGCTGGGGTCGAGCGGGCAGACTATCGCGGCGGCGGTCCGATCACGACCATCGCGTTGGAGGTAGCGTCCACCAGCGAGCGGCTGCGCAAGGTCTGTCAGGGCATCTATGACTCGTGGCGCGCCCTGTTCGCGGACAAGCTGCGCGCGGGCGGGATCGACTCGATGCGCGCCTTTCAGGTGGGCGCGCTGATCGTCGCCGCCCTGGAGGGCGGGATCATCCTGGCGCGAACCGAGCGCAGCCCGGCGCCCTTGTACGCCATCGCCGCCGAGATCGGCGCCTTGATCCAGATGATCCTCTCTTATAATTCCTAGGAACGCATCACGATGCGTCCGCACACCTCCTGATCATCGCAGGGACGCATAATAAGGCGTCCGCACGTCAACCCGTAACCACAAGAGGAACAATCCACCATGAAACTCGTCATTTTCGGCGCCAGTGGGCGCACCGGAAAGCTGCTCGTCCAGCAGGCGCTCGACGCGGGACACGAGGTGACCGCGCTGGTGCGCGATCCGTCTAAACTAGCCATCACCCACCCCCGTCTGTCCTGCATTCCGGGCGATGTGCTGAACGCCGCTGATGTGAGCAAGACCATTCAGGCAGGTACAGACGCAGTCTACAGCCTGCTGGCGCCGACGAAAGGCGCACCAGTTGATCTGCTGCCGCGAGCCGCCGACAACATCATCGCGGCGATGAAGGCACAGGGCATCCGCCGTCTGATCTATATGACCGGAGCGGGCGTGACGCAGCCTCAGGATAAGCCCGGTATTCCCGATCGGGTCATTAAATTCCTGCTGACGATCCTCGCCGCCAAAGTGCTGGCGATGTCGGTGTCGGCGGCGGAAAAAGTGCAAAGAAGCGGTCTGGAATGGACGATCCCGCGCGCCCCGGTGCTGCACGACAATCCTACCAGCGGCGTGTATCGGGTCGGCTGGCTCGGTCACAACACGACCTTCCGGCTCAACCGTGCCGCTGGGGCAAAATTTTTGTTGACCCAGGCGAGCGATCGCGGTTATATCGGTCTGGCGCCCGTCGTGAGCGACTGAGCAGGGACGCATAACGATGCGTTCGGGTTCGTCGGTGCATCGGTGCATCGGGGGAGTGGAGGGGTCTGGCACGCCAAACCCCTCCGATCGCAGGGCGTAGCGACATATAACCATGTGTCCGTTTAGAAAACCGTGATCCACTGAAATTCATGCAGACATAGCGGGCGGCGCGTCCGTAGAGGTCAGCGCTGGCGCTGGTAAATCTGTACGTTGCCCGCATCAGACGGAATCTCGATCGCCAGGGTGTAATCGCGCGCGATCAGGTCGGTCTGTGTGAGCGGCAGCAGATATTTACGATAGGAACGCTCGAATGCCGGATCGACGATCACGTAGTCGGCGGCGACCGCCTCCCAGACCTGTTCGGCACTGTCAAAGCGGACTTCGTTTGCGGCGGTCAGAAAATCCGGGACGAGGTGGCTGGTAAAGGTATAATCGCGCAGCCAGAAATAATAGTGCATGTCCGCCACTACTTCGGAGTCGAGCGCTACATTTTCCCGTACCCAGGCGACCGCAGTCGGCGGCGATGGCTCACGCGGCGTCCCACTGACGAGCGCCGCCAAGCCGCCGCCGCTCGTCACACCGATCAGCGGCGCCAGCAGCAGCAGCGCGCGCACGACCTCCAGTCTCGACAAACCCCCTGCGCGCACGACCTCGGTGCTGAAAACGACGGGCGCCGCATCTGTAGGGATAGTGCCTGCATTGTCCGTGTCAGCACGCCCACCCGCCAGCGCTCGCCCGATCAACAGTCCGTAAATCGGCACCAGCGGCAGAATGTAATAATAGATCGCCCCGCTGCCCATGATCGCCAGCGCGATATGTCCCAGCACGAGCAGCAGCAGCAGCATGACATCGAAGCGCGTCCGGCGTCGCAGCGCCACCACCACGCCCGCGCCAATCAGTAAAAACTCGAAGATTGAAAACCAGGCGATGTTGAACACGTTGCCAAACAGGGCGATCAGGAATTGGTCGCCGCTGGCGCTGTACTTGGTCTGCCGTCCCAGGGCATAGAGCCAGCCGGGGAGGTCATCCGGGAGCATCTGCACCACCAGCACCAGCAGCCCGCCAGCAATACAGCCGAGCGTGTAGGCGATCGCCCCGCTCTGCCATGTCGCGCGCACGATCGGGCGCCAGCCGTCGGCGCGGATACGGGCGCCCAGTATCGGCGCGTACAAGCCGACGATCAGCACAGCGCCCAATCCGACCGCGTGATAATGTCCAAAGGTGCCGATCAGCATCAACACCCCCGCCGCGCAATGCAGCCAGTGCGAGCGCCGTTTCCATGCCAGCGTGACCAGCGCCAGTGACCCCGCCAGCGCGATCGCCACCGGGACATCGTGACGCACGCGCGCCGCCGAAAACAGGATCGCGCTGGCGAACAGCGCCGCCCCGGTCATGAGCGCCGCCCGCGTCCCGAACCACTGTTTCGCCGTCCAGGCTGTCAGTGGGATTACCAGCAGTGTCAGCAGCAGACCGAGCAGCCGCCCCGACCACAAGTCCACGCCCGTGATACTGTACCAGCCCGCCAGCAGCCAGTAGTAGCGTGGATAGGCGTAATAGGCTTCACCGAGTCCGCCCAGCGTCGAATCGCTCAGGCGACCGGTCTCCATGCCGCCCACCGTCCACGCCGTTACCCACGCCTCGTCCTGTACATCGACGAATGGCGCGTATGACAGCCCATAAATGCGGATCGCGGTGATCACGACAGCACTGATCAGCGCGATCACCAGCCAGCGCCGCGCCAGCGGACGATCGCCCTGCGCCGGAAACAGCCTTTGCAGCAGCACCCACCCGCTCAGGATCAGCGTGATCTGCACATGCGCCGCGATCAGATGGGGGGTTGTCAGCGGCGGAGTCGGAATCAGCGCGACGGTCAGCACGACCGCGATCGCGGTCACTGCGGCTGGCAGAAACCAGCGTCCTGCCAGGGTCGGCGCCCGCCCCAGGATCGCCAGCACGCCGATCGCGCCATAGACGAGCGCCGCGATCAGCCCGATCGCCACTTTGAACGCCGATCCCAGGGCCAGATCGGACGGCGGAGCGATCACATAAATTGTCAGATGTGCCAGCAGCAGCCCGTCCAGCAGCAGCAGCGCGATCCCGGCGTCATGGCGCGCGCGTGCGCCAGCCTCAGAAACGCGCTGATTCAAGGCGCTGCCTCGGACGGTTCCTGCTTGCGCGCGACGACGATGATCGAGGTGCCAAACGGCAGATCGACGTGTCGCAGCAGCCGCCGTTCAAATGCCATGATCGCGCTCAGGATGGCGTTGAGCGGGGGGGGCAGCGCCGATAATTCCGACCGGGCGGGCACAGTCGGGTCGGGCGGAAAGAGCGTCGTAGAGAGCCGCAGCGCCAGCCGCACCGCCGCGATCACCGGGAAGAGCAGCGCGAAATAATGCGTACTGCGGGTGATAGTGACCGCGTGCCCATCGAAGAGCGCGATCACCTCGCGGCGGGTAAAGCGGCGCCACGCCTGCACCGCGCGGTGATGTCCGTCGGTGCGCAGCCATCGGTAGGCGGGCACCACCAGCAGCATGATCCCACCCGGACGGGTGATGCGGCACAGCTCACGCACCGCCGCATCCAAATCGACTGCATCGCTCTCCAGCACATCGACGCTCATCACCGTGTCGAATGAGGCGTCGCGGAAAGGGATCGCATTGATCGACGCCAGGGCGCAGCGAGTCAGATCGCGCTGTGCCCAAAAAGGGGCGGCGTGGGGCGAAAAGTCGAACCCGGAGGTACGGACGCCGGGCAGCGCTTTAGCGAGATATGCCAGCGCACCGCCCGTGCCGCAGCCCGCGTCGAGCAGATGCGCCCCCGGCACGAGTCCGGCGTGGGTCAGCAGATCGACCAGCGCGCCATGCAGACCGCGATACCACCAAAAATCGGTTTCCAGCGACGCCATCGTTGCATATTCGTAGGGTTCCATTGCGTCCGCCTGTGTAGGGAAGGGACGCATTACCATGCGTCCGCGCGTCGAAACTACATTGCAGGGACGCATACTGATGCGTCCGCCTGGCTAGGTCAGCACATCGCGCGGGCGGCTGCCCTCGACGGCGGGACCGACCACGCCGCGCTCTTCCATCATATCGATCAGACGTGCCGCGCGCGTGTAGCCGATGCGCAGCCGCCGCTGCAACAGCGACACCGAGGCGCGGTTGAGCCGCTGCACCATATCGACCGCCTGGGCGTACATCTCGTCACCGACATCATCGCCATCATCGTCAACGTCGTTGGCGTCGTCATCATCGCCGCGATCGCTGCGTTCGTTACGCTGACGGGCGGTGCGGGTGGCATTTTCTTTCTCCCAGGGCATCGACGAGGATGACGACGAGCCGCTGCCGCCGCGACTAAAGATCACCTCGCCCGATCCTCCGCCGCGCGAGTCGTCGGACGCGCTCAGGGTCGCGCCCAATGGACGCGACATGGCGATCATTTCCTCGTCGGACACCTGCCCACGCCAATAGCGGGTGATATTGCCGATCTCGGCATCCGACACATACACGCCCTGCAAACGCTGCGGCGCGGGGGCGTCACCGCTGGTGTAGAGCATATCGCCGCGACCGAGCAGTCGTTCCGCGCCTGGCTGATCCAGGATGACGCGGCTGTCCACGCTGCCCGCCACCGCAAAGGCGATACGCGCCGGGAAGTTGGCTTTGATCAGACCGGTCACCACATCCACCGACGGACGTTGTGTGGCGATCACCAGATGAATGCCAGTCGCGCGCGCCAGCGCCGCGATACGGGTGATCACCCGCTCGGTCTCGTCCGGCGCCATCATCATCAGGTCGGCGAGCTCGTCGATGATCACGACGATGTAGGGCATCGCTTCTTCGGAGGGCGGCAGATGTTTGTTGTAATCCTCGATATTGCGCGACGCCGCCTGGCTGAATTTGCGGTAGCGCTCGTCCATTTCGCGCGTCACCCACTTCAGCACGCTGACGATGCGCTCCAGCTCGACCACGACCGGGGCGATCAGATGCGGCACGCCGTTGTACTGCGTCAGCTCGACGCGCTTGGGGTCAACCATGATGAACTTGACCTGACGCGGGGTGTTGTTGAGCAGGATGCTGGTGATGATGGCGTTGACGCAGACCGATTTACCCGATCCGGTCGTGCCTGCGATCAGCAGATGCGGCATGGCTGCCAGGTCAGCGGCGATCGGGGTGCCGTCCACGCTTTGACCGAGCGCGATCCCCAACGGTGACTTGCTGCGCGCCTTTCGGAAATTGTCGCTCTCCAGCACATCGCGCAGACGCACGATCTCGGCTTTTTCGTTTGGCACCTCGATACCGACGTAGCCCTTACCGGGCACGGGCGCCTCGATACGGATCGAGCGCGCGCCCAACGCCAGCTGCATATCTTTGTCGAGCGCGGCGATCGCGCCGACCTTGACACGATTTTTCTTGCCGCCGCGCACCTCGATATAATCCGGCTCGACGCCGAACTGGGTCACGACCGGACCCGTGCGCACATCGACCACGCGACCGGGCGCGCCAAAGCTGGACAGCGTTTCCTCGATGATTCGGGCGCGGCGCAGCAGCAGCTCGTGATCGACCTCCTGATCGTCTCCCGACGCCAGCAGGGTGGCTGTATCGGGCATCTTCCATTCTTTGGGGGTACGGCGGGCGGGCGGGCTGATCGCGTTCAGCTCCGCGCCCAGCGAACCGCGTATCGACGGCGGCGCGGCGGGTACAGTCGTACCGGGTGACATCATCGGCGGACGCGCGGGTGTCGCACCGACTGGCGGTGTGAGCGAGGCGGCGGGGGCGTCGGCTCCTGCTGGACGTGCCAGATTGCCGGGCGCGTACAGATCGGATGTGCCTTTGAAGGCGGGCAGCGCGTCGCGGTCAACCGGGGACGCCGATTCTGTCCTGGCACCCGTGCCACCACTCCCCAGCGGCGGACGCTGATAGGGCTGCGGACGCGATGGCGTCAGGTCGGCGGCGCCGCCAAACGGATCGACGGGCGCGGCGGCTGGCGTGGAAGTCGGCAGCGCGCTGGCGGGGACGGGACTGACAGCAGTCGGACTGGCGCTGATGGTCGGCTGAACCTGTGGAGTCGGCGCTGAGAATGGACTCGGCGCGCCTGTGCCGTCAAAGTTGACACCGGGCGCTGGAGGCGTGAAGGGGGTGGTCGCCTGGGCAGCAGGACGCTCGTAGGGCTGCGTGACCGGATCGGGGCTGCGCGGCGCGGCAGGGATCGGCTGCCCCGCGAACGGGCTGGCTGCGGGCGGCTGCGCGCTGCTGGCAGTACTCAAAGCAGCGGCGGCACCTGTGATCACCGCGCCTGCGGCAGGCGCGACTGCCGGTTTAGCGGGTGTCGGGGCGGGCTGCTTGTCTTTGTCGCCGCGTCCACCCAACCCGCCAATTTTAGGCAGCCCGCCGAAAATACCGCCGCGTGTCGGGGCGGGGGCGGGCGGCTGCACAGCGGGAATTGTCTGCGGCGCGGGAGACAGCGGCGCGAACGCGGCGGGCTGCATCGGCAGAGGCAGTGTATCGGCGCTGGTC
>Ga0163154_10001028_pt1 | contig 43429 bp, 35 predicted proteins | sample OliLakLV19MP9P1_FD_148649 | JGI IMG/M metagenome (GOLD analysis project Ga0163154, IMG submission 148649) | Freshwater microbial mat bacterial communities from Lake Vanda, McMurdo Dry Valleys, Antarctica - Oligotrophic Lake LV.19.MP9.P1 | ecosystem: Environmental > Aquatic > Freshwater > Lake >... | reverse complement strand
GAAACACCCGTTACTTGTACGCTTAGCAAGTCCAAAAGACGCTCATATACTGATAAATTTTCCATATGCAAAGATAAGACAAATAACTCAAAAAAAATGCCCTCCACAAAATTTGTCAGAGTACCAAACACTTTTCCAAAAACCATCCTTTTGTGTTTGGTTATCGCTCTTACTTCATGTGATGGTGTAGTAAATATTTCTTCGCAATCTTCTACAAATGCTGAAACAAACATTTCGGAAAATAGCCAAACAATCACCAACGGCGATACTACCATAAACAAGCGTAGCAAGAAAGAAAAAACGCACAGCGAATCTGAAAACCGTACAAATATTGGGTTCTCAGTAGAAGACAAAACAGGTATTGCTGATGAAGTACACAAGAATTTGAAAAAGGAGCGTTCAAAAGATAATCCCACAGATGAAAATGACGCGTCTACCACACAGCCCGAATCAAAGACGTTGCTAAAATCAAGCATAGCTTGTGATGCATCTATCTCTGGAGATGAATTTGAAAATGCCAAAGCACGCTTCGAGAAAATACACATGGATGTAAATAGGGTACGCAAAGGCAAAGAGATTTTTAATGAACTTTGTATCACATCAAAACAAGCACAAGAATTGATAAGCGTTTTAAAATTGGAAAATTACAAACTTGATTTAGCCAAATTTCTTTATGGTCGTACTACCAACAAAGAAAAATTCATGTGTGTTGCAGAGGAATTTACATTCGGAGAAACAAAGAAAAAACTTGCTAACTACATCAAAGACTAACCCCACAGACTTGACAACGCACGTTTTTTCGGCCTGTCAAGTATGCGACATTGACAACTGAAAAAAAAAGGCGACTGAAAAAAATGCTTGTTATTTTTTTTAAAAACTATCTTTGCGCTCAATACCTTATTTGGCAGAGATACAAATCCAAACAATGAGTAAAATCCAACCGTTTGGAGGCATTGGCAAAAAAAGTGTGTGATTTGGGTTATGAAGAAATACCCAGAGCAGAATATGTGCGTTGGTTGGCGAATCCTCATGCTCCCCGAAATATCGAAGTAGGCAAGGCAGAAAGCAAGTTCAGTACAAGTCCCTTGCCTACCTTCGAGGTGCGCACCCTTTCAAATGGACAGTATGCCGAAACAAGCGATTTGGTCAAACCCCGCAGGATAGGTTCTTTGCTGTGTGCTGTGAAGCAAGGCAAAATACTACAGTTTGTCGCACCTGGTACTATAGCTATTCCCGTAGAGGTAAGCGCAAGGTTTTTGAGTGTGAATCCTTTGACAAGGTCTATCCTGAACTTACGCCATAGCAGTTTGCGAATAATATGCTTGTTATAGCGATTGATTTGGATGGATTGGAAGAAAAAAGAGTTGCGAACATCTTAAATAACCCTTTTCTTAGGCCTCGCACCCCAATAATCCAAGTTTAATTACAAAAAAACCATACCCTGTTGTCCTCAGTCTATGACCGAGGACTTCGCATTTTGCTGCCGAGCTAAAACCTACACAATCAGCTATCACAACCCTCGCATTTTTCTTCATACTATAATTACCCATAATTTTCTAACAGCAAAGATAGTACTAACTATGAGAAAAGCAAAAATAAATACGTCTTCATAGTATATAGAAAATTTATTTTAAATTTTCAAAAATAATCACGAAAAAAAAATTTGGAGTTATCAAAAATCCGTTGTATATTTGCATTAAGAATTTAACTCAATATCCAAACAAAGCAATGCTACGCTTCATCACTATCATATCAGAAAACATAAACACAAGCCTTCGCTATCAACAATATAGCGCGAGCCAAATGCAGTTTTCCTATATATTTAGTGGAAAGCAGGGCGTATTGCCGAATAAGATGCCAAATCGATTCTGATGTGTGTATGCTTTATTCCTAACAATAACGCCCTAAACTCTCCCAAAGTTTAGGGGTTTTTTAATTGTATTCTTTACCATTATTTTTGTTATCTAATTGACCGAATTTTTATGATTTAGCCGGGCTGCTATTACTACGTATTTTATATTAAATTTTCAAGTATTTATTTTTATAGCTATCTATTATATAAAAAAAATGTTAAATGTTCGGAAGTGCGCCAAAGTCGGAGAGTTGTGGCAGACTGTAAATCTGTTGCTTTATGCTGAGTAGGTTTGAATCCTACTACTTTCACCCAAAATAAAATTGCACCAAAGCCCAAAGAAAACTAATAACTGATAATTGATAATTGTTACACTGTTTCGTCGTCTGAATGGATAAGATGCTTGAGCAAGGAAGCGGGAGTTTTCGCAACCGAAGGCAAGAGATGGGAGTTCGAATCTTCCCGAAACGGCAAAGAAAGAGTGCCGTAAATAAGCATCTCCTCGAGTGGGTAGCATAATTCGCTAATGCATTGCTTGATAAGCAAAAAAAATGGTTCGAACCCATTCCTATTCAACACTTTGATGTGAACGTTTGTTGCTTATTGCCTCTTTCTTAAAAAGTTGAAAAAGTGCCGTAAAGAAGGAATCCTTCGTAACTATAACGAGCCTAAGGTAGCACAGCACAGGCGACTGTGTGCGCGAAGCACGCCTATCTCTCTGAGAAACCGCCTGCGAGTCCACTGCCCGCACCTTGTGTAAGCAAGGAAGGTAAGAACGCTTCTCTTTCTTGCTTGTTGCCTTTTTCAATATTTTTAATACCTAAGGAGAGATGCCAGAGCGGTAATGGAGCAGTTTGCTAAACTGTCATCGAGCAATCGGTGCGAGGGTTCGAATCCCTCTCTCTCCTCACAATCATTACGCTGTCGTCTAATGGTGAGACGCTTGAATTTGGCTCAAGAAACGAATGTTCGACTCATTCCATCACATCAAAATATTGTTTTGTCGTTTGAGACATTCTAAGACAACTAAAGAGTGCCGTAGGGTAGAGTTACTTCGCAGAGGGACGTGGGTTCAAGTCCCATTACGCAAAACTTTGTTTTGTGTGTAGCTCAGATGGTCAGAGCATCCGCCATTTCATAGACCTTTATTCGTTTGTTGCCTCTTTTTTTCAAAAAAACGAAAATAATTTTCAAGTACGCAAGTACACTGCATACTACAGTTTTTACTTTGCGGTATCAAAAGAGTGCCGTTGGAAAGTGATACTTCATGTTAATCCACTTCGGGGGCAACACCTGCTCGGTATCGGGGTAAGATAAGTGAAATTCTTGTCAAAACGGATAGGACGTTTGTCCGCAATCACAGACGGTGGTAAGTGCAAATTCTACACTTCATTTTCCGATTCTCGCCTCTTTTATTTGAAAAAAGTATTTTGAGTGTCGTAAAGAAGAGTTACTTCGCTTTTGATGCCGTTTGTGTGGGTTCAAATCCCACCTCAACCCCCAATTTCGCTTACATGGGTTGAGTGGTGTAAAGGTAGCACAGCGTAAACAGTCTCTTTTTGTCTGTAACCTCAAAATTTTTAATAAAAAAAACAAAACAGTGCCGTAGCAGGGAGTTCCTTCGGTAAACACATAGGTTTCGAAAACCCATGAGCTTCGGCTCTTGCGGGTTCAAATTCTGCCATTTTTACAGCAATGTAAAGATGTGATGTAAAATAAATTTCCGCACTTGTTGCCTGTTTTTTCTTTTTTTTCAAAAAAATAAAAATAATTTTCAAGTACGCAAGTCCACTGCATAGTAAGATAGTTATTTTGCAATATCAAATAACACTAATCAAAAAAGAAATATTTTGGGTGTCGTAGAAAAGAAATACTTCGAAACCTTATGCGTCGTGAGTTCGAGTCTCGCCTTGTTCGCCTCTGAACAAGTAGCTCAGTTGGTAGAGCAATAAAAGGTCTTTTCGCAAATTACCCCAAAATTTTTTAATGTTTGTTGTATAAGGAAAAATGTATGAAAGTTACCAAGTTGGTCAAGGTGTTAGTCTGAAAAGCTAATGATGTAGGTTCAAATCCTACCTTTCATACAAACAAGGGTTGTAGGGAAGGGCTACTTCGCCTTTTAATTCGCAGGGTTGCTGGCGCAAATCCAGCCTTGTTCGCCTCTGAACAAGTAGCTCAGTAGTTAGAGCAACGTAAAGAGTCTTTTTTCGCTTGTCGCCTGTTTTTTCATACATTACCCATCTAAAATATTTACAATTATGTTATTCAACACAAAAAACAAAGAAAAAAATACGACCACTAACCACGAAGGCGAGGTAGCTTATACGCTTAGTGCCGCTTTAGAATTATATTCAGCTGTAGTTACAACATCATTGTCTGACCAATTTTATGAAAAAGGCAAGGATAGATTAGCGCGTATTCGAGAATTGATAACTAAAAATGACCCTCTTTTTGTGGCGCAACTTGCTGTGTATGCACGCGAGAAAATGTATTTGCGTTCTATTCCCTTAGTCTTGGCGGTAGAATTGGCAAAGGTACACAAAGGCGATGATTTGGTAGGCAAGCTTGTAAATCGTATCGTACAACGTGCTGACGAAATCACTGAACTTTTGGCTTACTACCAAAGCGCAAACCCTAAAGAGGGCATCAAAAAATTAGGCAATTTATCTAAACAAATACAACGCGGCCTGGCACTTGCCTTCAACAAATTTGATGAATACCAATTCGCAAAATATAACCGCGATGCCGCCATCAAGTTGCGTGACGCTTTGTTCTTGGTTCACCCCAAACCCAAAGACGAAGCACAACAAGCCTTATTCAACAAAATCGTAGCCGATACTTTAGAAATACCTTGTACTTGGGAAACCAAACTTTCTGCCCTTGGGCAAACAAAATTTGAAGATGAAAATGCACGCGCCCTTGCCTTCCGTAGCCAATGGGAAGAATTGATAGATAGTCAAAAAGTAGGCTATATGGCTGTGCTTCGCAATTTGCGCAATATTTTGCAAGCAAATGTAGGCAAGGAGCATATAGAAAAAATAACCGCCTATTTGAGCAACGAAACGGCAGTTTTGAACTCAAAGCAGTTGCCTTTTCGCTTTTTGTCTGCCTATAGAGAATTGGAGAAAGAGCCTTCGACCTACACAGTGCAAGTGTTGAATGCGTTGGAAAAAGCCGTAAAAACAAGCGTCGCAAACTTGCAAGGGTTTGATGCAGATACAAGCGTTTTGCTTGCCTGTGATGTATCCGGTTCTATGCAAAAGGCTATCTCGCCTAAAAGCAAAGTGCAAAACTTTGATATTGGGTTGGTGTTGGCTATGTTGTTGCAAAGTCGTTGCAAAGCCGTAACAACGGGTATGTTTGGCGATACGTGGAAGGTTGTCAATGTGCCTCAAGACAACATTTTGGCAAATGTGATGACATTCCACAGGCGCGGAGGCGAGGTAGGCTATTCGACCAACGGTTATTTGGTTATCAAAGACCTTGTAAGGCGCAGGCAAGTGATAGACAAGGTTATGCTTTTTACGGATTGCCAGATGTGGAACAGCAACCAAACAGGCGAAACCTTGCCTGCCCTTTGGAAAGCCTACAAGCAAATTGCCCCTGATGCCAAATTGTATTTGTTCGATTTGGCGGGACATGGACAAATGCCTATCACAACGCAAGGCAAAGACATATTTTTGATTGCGGGCTGGTCAGACAAAGTTTTTCATGTGCTTCGTGCCATTGAAAATGGAGAAAATGCTTTAGCTGAAATTCAGAAAATATTTTTGTAGTGCGCAACCGAAATTTCCAGTACTCTGACAAATTTTGTGTTGAACCACATAGAAACATAGAGGACATAGCCCGAAACACTGTGTGCCATACCTTTCTATGTGGTTTATACCTTGCGCCACTAAAATTGTCGGAGCACCAAATTCCCCTTGCCTGCCAAAAAAATAAAAACGGCTTCTCCCGTTATTGGTTTTTAGAAAAATTAGGTGTAACTTTGTTCTATAGCTACACTGTGCTACCCATTTTTCGACACCAGCCGCATACAAAAGTGGGCTGTTATTAACTATTTCAATGAGAAACGCTAAAATTAAAACTTTCTTTACCGAAAAAATGGTCTGTTCAGCAAATATGACAGACTCCTCTGCTTCGCGCTCTCCTCAAAAGCCCTCGCTACTGATAAAAAGACTCAAGAAAAATGGGTACATCAAAATGTTGGAGATAGAAGAAAAATTTGAACCCATTTCAAAAAAAGACTTTTTAATAGCCCACACCAAAGAATATGTAGATAATGTTTTTAACAAAAAAGGCAACTATAATTCCAATATGTTGCCTTGGTCTGAGAACTTAGTAAAAAGCCTGCCTTACACTACAGGCTCGCTTTATCAAGCCAAAAAATACGCCATCGAACACCCCGAAACCGTTTGTTTCGCGCCTGTTTCGGGTATGCACCACGCAGAACCGTCACGCGGTATGGGCTTTTGTACTTTTTCAGGGCAAGCTATTTCTGCCATAAAAATTTATCAGGAATACGGTAAATCTTGCGCATACTTTGACCTTGATGGGCATTACGGAAACAGCATAGAAAACACACGAAATTTCAACCCACTGCTTGACGAGGCTATTCCTTTGACTTGCAATATCAATCCAGACGGCAAAAATGACAGTTATGTAGCAGAGTTTGAAGAAAACCTTGCCTATATCAGAGAGTTGATTTTGGCAGGCAAGGTGCATTATGTTGTGTTTGCACATGGCGCGGACAGCCATGCAGATGATGACTTGGTGGGACAATGCGACACAGCGCATTGGGTAGCGTGTGCAGAAATATTTGCCTGTTGGGTCAATATGGTTTCAGCAGAAATAGGCGCGTCTTTGCCTGTCGTATTGGCTTTATTTGGAGGTTACAGGGAAGGTAATTATGAGGCTGTTTTAGACCTGCACACCAAATCGCTCCTTGCCTGCAGCAATATTATTTGTGGCAATAATTTTGAAGATACTTTGATAATCCCCACAAATACTAAAAACAGACGTTAAATAAAATTTTGTGCCGTTGTTGCTATTTAGAAGGATTGGGTTTAATGTTGTTCTTTAGTTACACCTTTCACTTCCGTTTTGTGGTAGTTCGCCTCTTAGTAGCACTTGTTGTTTTTGTAGTATTTGCAGGCAAGGCACTATCGCGTCTGGTTGTAGGTCTGTCATGTATGATTTTGATACGTTCATAGATTACATGTGACCTTTTTTGTTCGATGATTGTGCCCCACTCGATATAGCGTGTTTGTATTTCCAATGCTCTGCCTGAACTCCCCGAATTTGCCATAGCGAGTAGTGCTACTTCTCTGAATGTGGTGCTGTCTGCAAATTCTGCTATGCCCTCTTCGAGACGAATTATATCTGTGCGGTCTAAGAAAGTTTTTTTTAACAAATCCTGCAATTTTTGATATGCTCGACTTCGTGCTTCCCTTTTTGCTTTGTATACTTGCTCTATTTTTTCTGAACGCTCGTTTCTTTTTTGTGTGAAATAAGCATCATAGATTTCCCATTCTACCACGTAAGGCGCTATATCCATTCGCTCATCGGCTTTCTTTAACTCCTTGATTTTATTTATGATAGTATAACTTTCCCAATAATCCGACACTTCTTTTTTGGCAGCATAAGCTGTATAGACATTGTCCAAACACTTTTGTATCTCATCTATGTTCTGATACAAAACAGTTTTAGAAAATTTGACATTCGTAGGTCGCGCCCCAAATGGTATGCGTTTTTGCATGATAACTGTGCTTTCTACCCCTACTTGTTTGATGTAATCATTTTGGCGTTGGAAAAAAGTCTTTTCTGTAATTCTTTGCGCAAAAGCAGGGCAGGCAAGCATGAGCATTGCCCCATAAAATACCCCATATAGGCTGTTTTTTTTCATGATTAAATTGGGTGTAATTTTTATTATTTAGACACACTGCACCAGCCACCTTTCGACAGCAGCAACAGATAACTTATGCGTGAGGTTAGGTAATATGTAAAAATAATATACCAAAAAACACTTTTTTGTACATATACCCTAAACAGACTGAAAGTCAGTTCTACAGGCGTATAAATTTGTAGTACAGACTTTTAGCTTGTAAATGGGTGTATTATTTTTTAGCGTGTCCCTTATTGGTGTCAAAAAGTGCAGTATAGGAAATGTGTGTAAAATAAAAAAACTTGCCTGCACTTTTCTAAACGCTAAATTATTCGCCCACAGTGAAAAATACCATCTGTGCTATTCTGCCATCAACATACGTGGCGATGGTATATTGTCCTGTTTTAGGAAAATTGACTGTCCATGTACTAGACATGATGCTAGTGTGTGCCACACCATTTAATATAAAAGCACTTTTTTTGCTCGTAAGTACAACCTCGCCTGTTTCGGTATGCACAAGCTCATTATAGCGAACATGGCTCTTGCCTACTTCATAACCTTGAAATTTAGCGTACACCATAAAAGTATTGTCTTTTCCAACAGCCGTTTTGTTAAAACCATCAAAAAGACCTGTTAAATTCGTCTTCCCGTCTGCTGTGTCTGTTTTGTTATCACACAGGATAACAGAGCAGCTACCATAACATTGAGCTTGGAGCGCTTGAGTGGCTAATACGCAAAAAAATGCGAAGCCAATAAGGATTTTTTTCATACAACATTGTTTAGAAATTGTGTTGCAAAGATAGCAAATAGATGATGCTTCGTATCGGCAACTTTACGAAACTTATCTTTAACTTCATGAAAGACCTGTTTGAGTGTATAAAGTCCTCACCACGCTAAGTTTCCTAACGGTGCAAGTAAGCTTTTTAGACAACTAAAAACCGTTTCAAATCCTCACTGTCCCAAATTTGTTTTTTAAATAACTAAACAACTGTTTCAAATTACGTCCTTATTTAAACTAAAAAAAACGGTTGTCCATGTGTTCAACACATTGAATAACCGTTTTTTTTAGAAATAACTGAGAATTTACTTAAAATCGACCAATTCTACTTCAAAAAACAGAGGAGAATAAGGTGGAATAGGCGAGCCGGGCTGTGAGGCGCCACCATATCCAAGCACGTTGGGTATGATTAGGATAGCCTTTGCACCTTTGTTCAAAAGCATAATGCCTTCGTCCCAGCCTTGTATTACTTGCCCTATGCCTAAAGGAAACTCGATAGGTTCTTTCTTTTCGCTTGAGTCAAATACTTTTCCGTCGGCAAGTTTGCCTGTATAATGTACTTTTACTTTAGTACCTTTCTTGGGGCTTTCGCCTTTGCCTTCTTTGATGATGACATATTGCAGCCCCGACTTAGTAACGGTTGGTTTTAGTTTATTGGCAGCAATGTATTTGTCTATATCTTCTTTTTCTTTTTTAGAAGATTTTTCTGCGTCAGCTTTTTCTTTCTTTTGTTTATCTGCCAAGTTCTCTACTTTGAGTATTTTGATTTGGTAGGTAAGGAAAGTTCCTTTAGGAAATATGCTTGGCTTGTTTATTTCAGCTTCTGCTTGTTTGAGCTGTAATGCTATTTTGTCGGCGTTTTTTTCGCGTACAGAGTCAGGCAAAGAGGCTACATTTTTCTTCATCTGTTCGATAGACTTGCGTACGCCGTCTTGATTTTCCTTGTATTCAATCTCTGTTTTTATTCTAAAAACGGCACTATCACCTACTGTGAGCATTTTCATCATAGCAAGAATAGTTTTTTGCGATTCTTTTTCTGAGAACGGATACGCCTCGATGGGCTTTACGGGTTGCCCACCTTGCGACTGGTACGAGCTTTGCAGAAGCGAGTCTTTATGATTTTTCACTACAAAGTGAAAGTCAATCAAATCTCCTTCGGTTATTTTGTGTGAGTCATCGCCTGTTCTATAGATGCGATATTCGTTTCCGTCTTTGGTCTTGCCGCTTTCGGCATTGTTGATCAGTCTGTTTCCACAAGAGGAAACTGCCCATGCACTTGCTACCAAGCCGATAGCAAGCAATTTTTTTGAAATACGTAACATACTGTTTTTCAAGGATATAAAGTGGTTTTTAGTAAATTACTCTACTTGAGTGTGCAAATATATAAAAAAAAAAGTAATTGTCTTGCAACCTTTTGCTATACTCATGGAGTCCTTACTATATAAGGGGTTATTTCTATGTTAAAAAAACATTAATCAAACTAAAAAGCGCATACAATATCCTTCAAACAGCTAAACAACATCTCGATACAATCTGTAAAAAAAATTATTTATTAGCAAAAGCCTTTCGTTTCAGCCACGGGAGGTTTTCAAAACAAAAACCATTTACCAGCAAAAGCCTTTCGTTTCAGCCACAAGAGGTTTTCAAAACAAAAATCATTTACCAGCAATGCCTTGCGTTTCAGCCACGAAAGGTTCTCAAAACAAAAATATCATTCACCAGCAAAAGCCTTGCGTTTCAGCCACGAAAGGTTCTCAAAACAAAAATCATTCACCAGCAAAAGCCTTGCGTTTCAGCCACGAAAGGTTCTCAAAACAAAAATATCATTCACCAGCAAAAGCCTTGCGTTTCAGCCACGAAAGGTTTTCAAAAAAAGCCTCAAATCGGGGCTTTTTTTATTTTTTGCGAGCTATTATCGTTTGCGAACTATGAGTTTATTCAATACTTTGTAAATCAAACCGTAATACAATTCAACAACTAAACCCGAAAGTACTACTGCGCCAATAGCAAGCGTTGTATCTATTTTGAGTCTATACCACAAAAAAGCATAGACTGTAGAAGTGAAAAGTAAAAAACTTATCAAGAACTGGAAAACTACCGTTATGGCATCATACCAATAACCTAAATTGCGAAAGAAGTATGAGAACAAAGAGATGCTTAGAAAACTTGCGAAAATCATGATAGCAACATTCAGCCAATCCGCAAGTTCATTGATGTATTTTTCTTGCAAAATCATAGATACAATATTCGCATGCACCACCACGCCAAACATATCAGGCGTGCTTTTGCCGACATAGTTTTTATTCAAAGGTGTATAAAATTTATCGTCAAACGACTTTTCGTTCAGCTGTTTGCCCATAAAACCGATAACAACAATTTTATCTTTTAGTACTGATGGTTCAAAACCGCTATTCAATATTTGGGCTACATCTAAAGACGTATAAAAAAGGTTGGGACTTCCTGCAAAGCCGATATTGCCTTGATAATTAATATATTCTGAAACGTTGCCACGCGCAAGGAATTTTTTTGCTTTTTTAGCGTCATAAAGTTCCGCGATTTTCACTGCAAAAGCCACTTCTTGCCTGCCCTTTACTTTTGCTTGTGGTATGAAAGAACGCGAAGTAAGGAACTCTTGCCTGTTGCCTTCGCCTGTGGTGGTGAGGTTGGCGTAGGCAAGGTGCGCTTTTTTGCAAAACAATGCATGCGAAGTAAGCAAGGTGTCGTATTGTTGTTTTTTAGTATTAAATCCTTTAAACTCTGTAACCAAAACAAGTTTTTTCACTTCGCTTAGTGATTTTGAGAGCGCGCTGTCGCCTGTGTGCATAGTGAGCGAACTATCTTCGGGTGCTTTTAAGTTGCGGTAAAAAGCATCAATGGCTATTATAGCAGGTTGATATTTATTGATAGTGTCCAGCATTTGAGCAAATTCAGCGCGTGTAGTTTCGCCCAAATTGACCAGTACCACCTCATTATCTGCCTTTTTGGTATCTTCGCGCAGGCGAGAAAACACAATATCTGTCAAATCAAAATCACTGAACATCTTGCTCAACGGGTCGAGTGCGTCTAATTTAAAGGGGATAAACGAAAGCGCGCCTAAGAATAGGAAAGTAAAAATTACAATCAGGATATTGTTGTAAAATAGATTTTTCATAAAATGAGAAAAGGTTGGTGGATAGATATTGCTTGTGTTGCAAGTTACCAAAAATAAGCCAAAAAAAGCCTGTATTTAAAGAAACGTCTTTTTTTTATGATACGAGGAGGGTTTTAGTACAAAAACTTGTATATTTGCGCCATGCAAGATATTATCCAACTCCTTCCTGACTCACTTGCCAATCAAATAGCCGCGGGCGAGGTCGTACAACGCCCCGCTTCGATTGTAAAAGAATTGCTTGAAAATGCTGTAGACGCTCAAGCGACTTACATTCGGCTCGTAGTGCGGGAGGCAGGCAAGGAAATGGTGCAAGTGATAGATGACGGCACAGGCATGTCGGAAACAGATGCCCGCTTGAGCCTCGAAAGGCACGCGACTTCTAAAATAAAAAGCACAGAAGACTTGTTTAATATCCGCACTATGGGTTTCCGTGGGGAAGCACTCGCCTCCATTGCCGCTATTGCCCAAATGGAAGTCAAGACCAAACGTGCTGTTGATGAGCTTGGCACACACCTTTATATAGAGGCTTCTCGCCTACAAAAACAACAAAGCGTAAGTGCAAACAATGGAACAACCATCACAGTCAAAAATCTTTTTTTTAATGTACCCGCAAGGCGTAATTTCTTGAAAACCAATCAAGTAGAAATGCGCCACATCATTGATGAGTTTCATAGAATAGCCCTCGCACACCCTCAAGTAGCTTTTGATTTCTTTAACCAAGATGTAGAAGTCTATAGCTTGCCTGCAGGCAAGTTAAGCCAACGCATCATACATATTTTTGGAAAAAACTACCAAAAACAACTCGCCCCCTGCCAAGAAGAAACTTCTTTTGTACGCCTACAAGGTTATATAGGCAAGCCCGAACAAGCCAAAAAAACACGTGGCGAACAGTTTTTCTTTGTCAATAACCGCTATATTCGCCACTCATATTTGCATCACGCGGTAGCAAGTGCGTATCAAAGTCTATTGCCCAAAGACAGCCATCCATTTTATGTATTGTTTATAGAGATTGACCCTATTCATATTGACATCAATATTCACCCCACCAAAACTGAAGTCAAATTTGATGATGAACGTACTATGTATGCTATTTTGCATGCCGCAGTGCGCAAAACTTTGCAAACCCACCACGTAGCCAATAGCCTAGACTTTACTGAAGATACTAACTTCAACCCCACAGAATTTACGCAGCAAGCCGTTTCAGAGAATTACAAAAATACAAACAACACAGACTTCAAAACAGGTTATACAAACCCAAATACACGTGAAAAACATAATTTGAATAATTGGGAAAGCCTATACGCCCAGTGGCAACAAGCCGTTCCAGAAACAAACACACCCCTCGAAGGGCAAACTTTTTCCAGCAAAGTGAACGCCAATGCCTTATTTGATGAAGACATCAGTAGCCAACACCGAAGCGCAATTTTGTTGCAACAACGCTATATCGTTACACCTGCAAAATCAGGCTTGATGATAATAGATTACCAAGCAGCACTTGAACGGATTTGGTACGATAGGTTGCAAGAAGCACGACAAAAAGGCAGACCACTCTCCCAACAATTATTATTTCCTGTCATTTTTGAAACAAATCAAGCGGATTGGCAACTAATTTTGGAAATCGAAGGTGAATTGCGAAACTTAGGACTTAGTTTTGTAGTTATAGATAATAGAAAGCTACAAATTACGGGACTTCCCAGCGAATGGGCAGACGAACCCGCAGATGAACTCTTACAAGAACTATTGCAACAGTATAATAACCAAACACCTTCGCTTGCTTGGGAGCGATTCGAAGTATTGGCAAAGGCACTCGCAAAAAGAAAAGCGTGGCGGACACCACAAATGTTGGAAACGAAAGATTTTAACTTATTGATAGATAGATTGTTTGCCTCATCTAATCCCAATTATACACCTGACGGCGCTGTGATTGTAAAAGTATGGGGAATAAAAAATATAGATGTTTTTTTTAATACTTAAACGCAGGCAAGCAAACCCTTGCCTACACACCCGAAACAGGCAGGCAAGTTCGCTATTCAATCATTACAAAACCACAACACAATATTACATGCTCATCAAAATACCACAAGACACACTTTGGAAAGGCATTTTAGAAGATTTATTTGCCGAATTTTTGTTGTACTTCTTTCCTGACTGGGCAAGTACTGACGTTGATTTTAGCAAAGATTTTGAGTTTTTAGACAAGGAACTAGCTGAAATCATAGAAGGCGCAGGCGAGGGCAAACGCCATGCTGATAAATTAGTAAAGGTTTATACAAAACAAGGCGGTACGCAATGGTGTTTGGTACATATAGAAGTGCAAGGTTATACAGACCTAAACTTTGCCACACGTATGTATGACTATTTTAACCGAATACGTGCAAGATACAAGGAAAATGTGTTGGCGTTGGCTATTTATACAGATAAGGAAAAAGAATACCAACTAAATTCTTATCAATATAAATTTATGGGTACAGAACTTACCTACTCCTTCAATACATTTAAATTAGCAGAACAGAACGTGCAATCATTGGATATACCCGAAAACCCTTTTAGTATCATTATGCTGACTGCCTATCAAGCTATACAAAAAGGCATGACCAAAGATAAAAAACAACTTGAATGGAAGTTTGCGCTGGTACGCAAATACATAAGCAAAGGTTATAAAACAGCTAAAATACGCAGAATTTTGAATTTTATTCGTTATTATGTTAGTTTCGAAAACGATACCTCACAAGAAACTTACCTGCAAAAATTATCCACTATCATAAACCAACCTACTCACATGGGAATCGAAGAAGCCATTTTAGCAGAAGTAGCCTCTCAATTTGAGGCAAAAGGCGAAGCACAAGGCGAAGCACGAGGCGAAGCGCGAGGCGAAGCACAAGGCGAAGCACGCGCCGAAGCACGCGCCGAAGCACGCGATAAAGAAAAAACGATTACAGTAACAAAAAAATTGATTGCGCGTAATTTTTCTGACGAGGACATCATGGAAGTTACAGGCGTTGATAAAGATTTTATACAACAAGTACGCAATCAACAAACCTAAAAACCAACCTACTCACATGGGAATCGAAGAAGCCATTTTAGCAGAAGTAGCCTCTCAATTTGAGGCAAAAGGCGAAGCACAAGGCGAAGCACGAGGCGAAGCGCGAGGCGAAGCACAAGGCGAAGCACGAGGCGAAGCACGAGGCGAAGCACGAGGCGAAGCACGAGGCGAAGCACGCGCCGAAGCACGCGATAAAGAAAAAACGATTACAGTAACAAAAAAATTGATTGCGCGTAATTTTTCTGACGAGGAAATCATGGAAGTTACAGGCGTTGATATGGATTTTATCCATAATATTCGAAAAAACATCTACTAAACACCTAACCTATTACTTTGAAAGAGAACATAACGCCCGCTGTACGCCTACTATTGATAATCAATGTAGCCGTTTTTCTTATTCAAACGATATTTGAAATAAACATTCCTGAACTATTTGGATTGCGTTATTTCGAAGCTAAAGAATTTGCTGCATGGCAAATCCTTACCTATATGTTCATACATGCCGATATGATGCACTTATTGAGCAATATGTTGGGCTTGTTTATCTTTGGACGTTGGATAGAAACTGTGCTTGGCTCGCGACGTTTCCTTACTTTTTATATGGTATGCGGCATGGGAGCAGGTATGCTAAATAGTGGTATCTTGTACATAGAGCATAAAATGCAACAAAATGCCATCGAAGAATATGCTAAAGACGCTAACCCCGATACTTTTGTACAATATTTAGAAACGCATGACGCTATCTTTTACAAAAAATACCCCATCGATGTAAATAACTTTACAAAAAAATATGACAAAAATGAAAGCATTGTTTTGTTAAAAGAAAGATTAGATGCTAAAAAAAATGGGCATTTAATGGTGGGTGCGTCAGGTGCAGTATTTGGGATATTGATAGCCTTTATGCTTATTTTTCCCAATATAGAAATGATGATGATTTTCTTCCCTGTGCCAATAAAAGCAAAGTATTTAGTAACTTTGTATATTATTTATGAATTGTTTGCAGGCTTTGGGTATGCAGGACAGAGCAATGTAGCGCATTTTGCGCACTTAGCAGGCGCATTAATTGGCTTCCTACTCATTCGCTTTTGGAAAATAAAAAAACAATATTAAATTTAAAATGAAAGTAATCATTCACGGTATATGAACGGATTTGTGCAAGACCTTCGCAATGCCTTTAGAAGAGGCGGGCGCGTATTGGTTCAATTAATTATTATCAATGTCATCATCTTCTTAGGACTAAATGTACTGATAGTAACCCTAAAATTGATGAGCGCGGACAGCGTTGGCGTATTATTGTCATCACAATTTGAACTGCCTGCTGATATGAGCAAACTACTCTATCGCCCTTGGACTATCTTGAGTTATGCTTTTTGGCATGGCGACATTTGGCATATCGCAGTCAATATGTTGGTTATGTATTGGTTCGGGCAAATTTTTGAAGAGTATGTGGGAGGCAAGCGGCTTTTGAGTGTTTATATCTTGAGTGCTTTAGCTGGAGGCGTATGCTTTATCTTGCTTTACAACTTTGCTCCAGTACCTACATGGCGCAAAACCTTGCCTGCTGTTACGCTCTTAGGCGCGTCAGGGGCTGTGTATGGTGTTGTATTGGCGACTGCTACTTTACTGCCCAATTTTAGTATGTATTTATTCTTGATTGGACCCGTACAAATCAAATACCTCGCAGCCGTGTATGTGATTTTGTCTTACATAGGTTTAGGTGGTTGGAATGCGGGAGGCAATATGGCGCATCTCGGTGGTGCTTTGATGGGCTATGTATTTACTATACAACTCCAAAGAGGCAATGATTTAGGGGCGTGGATACACAACTTTTTGGACTGGGTGCGGAGGCTTTTTCGTCCAAAACCTAAAGTAAAAGTTACCCATCAAACAAAAGAAAAAGCCACTGTAAATCAAACAAAAGCAAAAACTACTAACCAAACGAATAAACCGCAGGCAAGTATTCAAGATGTACCTAATCAGCAAGAAATAGATGCAATCCTTGATAAAATATCAGCTACAGGTTACGAAAGCCTTAGCAAGGAGGAAAAGCAAAAGCTATTCAAAGCAAGCAACGGATAAAATATCAGCTTAACAAACAGCAACGCAGGCAAGGTTTTAAAACCTTGCCTGCGTTGGTATTTAGGGACTATGCAAAAACACTTGTCTTGTACATGTACCCAAAACAGACTGAAAGTCCGTTCTACAGGATACTTTCAGTCTATAAATGGGTGCATTATTTTTTAGCGTGTTCCCCACTAAAACGAGCAGGCATTTATTTGAATAAAGTATAGTAAACCTTTAAACGTATTTTAGCACTGGCTCCTGCACCATTGCCAAAAACAACACGATTTGTAGTAAAATTCGCGTTAGCAGGTGCAACCATAATGTAGGGATTGGTTTTATCGCCTGACATCATATATTGTGCATAACGCGATATAGCGACCTCATACTTCTCGTCTCGATTGTCAAATATAACGTACTTGTTGCTTGTACCGTCAAAAAGTACAAGTATAGGTTGCTTCAATGTATTGTAAGCAATTTTGCCATTTGTGCCTGCTTCATATAAAAATAGCACGTCAGGAGTAAGGAAGTTTTGTATCGTATTTACAGCAGGTTTTAATAAAAGCTCTGCCTTATTGATAACTACATTGCCCAATTTTTTGAGGTTTTTCAAGGTTGGAAACTCCAATCTTGTATAAATGCCCAAACCCGCTTGCATAAACGTATTACCGCCTGTAAGTTTTGAACTCAAAGGAGTCCAAGGTGTAATAAGCCCCGCCAAAAGTGTACCTGCTCGGTTTGCTTGCATTTGATGAAAGTGCGAACCTGTGTTAAGTAAGAATGCCTTTTGTTTGTTTGTGTTTGGCGCACCACTCGATGGCGTAGAAGTAGCTGTATAATGCAGAACCAGACTTGTACTAAAATCATCTGCAAAGCCTATGATGTTGGTACTACTATTCTTATCTGGCACAAGCGCGAAGCCTTTGAAAGCCGCCTTAAAAACATCTGCAGAAACTTGATTGGTTATCATAGTCTTGATTTCAGTTACAAGACTTGCAGCGGCTGGGTATTTCTCAAGGTTGATGCGCAAAAACTTGTTTTCTTTCAGCGTTGTGATATTTACGCTTACTGTAGCAAGAGGTACAGGCGCATACGCTAAACTGTTACCGCTGTAATAAACAAAATTATCCTTTAATTCCTCTGTCAATCGATGCAAATAAAATGTTTGGGTAACAGGTGTATTTGGGTAAAGATTGATAGGGTCATTTTGAAATTTTTGCAATCCCAATACAAATACTACCGAGTCCATTGTAACACTGATGGGATTATCGGTATCGGGAGGAAGCTTCACAGGATCAACGGATGGTACAATTTTTACAAAACTTGACGCGCTAACTTGTCCAAATAAAGGGTCTTGGTAATTACCAACCAACAAATACTCGGAGCGAGTGCGGTCTGTTTGTATAGAGTCTACCATTACTGTATGGGCATCTACAGCAAAAGTATCCGTTTGAAACATTTGGGCATCGCCTTGATTGACAATGCCTAAGCCTATTTCACGGCTTTGCTCACACGCCATGAACGTGGCGGTTAGCAAAGCGAAGGCTAATAAAAAGGGCGCGTTTTTATACCACGCTAACAAGTTCGGCTGAAAGGACTTGATGATAAATGTCATGAAATTCGGCTGGTTTTTCTACTTGGATAATTTCTTTTTTGCTTTCATACTCCCGCAACAGTTCCGAGCTGACTCCGTCATAAAAAGACGTACCTGCAACAGCAACATCAGCATAGTCAATAGCAAGGCGCGTGAATCCTTCATAATTGGCTGTTTGTAGTTGTGTTATTTCTTCTTTATCAATGTCTTGCATGATGATTTTTTCAATGAGCGACTCGGCATTGAATGTATGGTCAAAATGATTGTTGTAAACACTGTAAATACACTTGCTCTGGTTAAAAACGGGGTCTTTGCGATAAGCAGTTTTAAGGTAAAGCGGGATTAACGCACTCATCCAATCATGGCAGTGAATGATATCAGGCGACCAGCCCAACTTTCTGACGGTTTCCAGTACGGCTTTGCAAAAAAAGATTGACCGCTCATCATTGTCAATACAGAAATTGCCCTGGCTATCGCTCCAATCGGCTTTGCGGTGAAAGAAATCATCATTATCAATGAAATATACCTGAAGCTTGGCTTGCGGTACAGAGGCAACTTTGATAAGGAGGGGCTTTTCATCATCGCCTACCGTTATATTGATACCTGAGAGGCGCACTACTTCATGCAAGCGGTGTTTACGCTCTTGAATAGTACCATAACGCGGAACAATTATACGGATTTCCATGCCACGGTCGTGCATAGCTTGGGGTATTTGGCGGACTATTTCAGCCACTTCTGTGATTTGAAGAAATGGAGCAATTTCACTTGCTACATACAACACTCGCAATTTTGACATACAAGAAATGAATGTTATAAAAGAACTGACCTGCAAAATTAGTGTTTTTTTTTCAATAATTGCGTATTTTTCAAAAAAGTATGTATTTTTGTGGCTTATGGCGTTTTTGTAAAAACGTAACGCTTTCAAAAAACCTTTGTACGTATGTTGCTATTTGACCAAATACCCGCACTAAAAAATTATGTCCGTGAGTCGCACCGCGTAGGCAAGACAATCGGCTTTGTACCTACTATGGGCGCATTGCATGCTGGACATTTATCACTCATAGAACGCGCTATCAGTGAAAACGACTTGGTAATTTGTAGTATCTTTGTAAACCCGCTACAATTCAATAACACACAAGACTTCACAAAGTATCCTCGCAATTTTGAAAAGGACATCAATTTGCTTGCTTCCTATCCAAACCTATACTTGTTTTTGCCTGATGAACGCACTATGTATGCCGAACAGCCTACGCTAAAAGTTGATTTTGGCAATTTAGAACAAGTGATGGAAGCCGCCCATCGCCCTGGGCATTTTAATGGTGTGGGAATCGTAGTAGCAAAATTATTTCACCTCGTGCAACCCGACCGTGCCTATTTTGGGCAAAAAGATTTGCAGCAATGCCGCGTCATACAATGCCTTGTGCACGATTTATCTTTTGACCTTGAGATGGTGATTTGCACAACAATACGCGAAGAAGACGGACTTGCTATGTCATCGCGCAATTTGCGCCTAACGCCTGACCAACGCAAACATGCCGTTTTATTGCCACAAGCACTCTTTTTGGCACGTGAGCTTATCCAAAAAGAGCAAAAAGATTTTTCTGTAGTCAAACAACGCATTACAGACTTCTTCAGCAATACACCCCTAAGACTCGAATACTTCGATATAGTTCACAGCCAAACCCTACAACCCGTTCAAACAATAGCAGATACGCCTCAACTCGCGCTCTGCATAGCCGCCTATTTAGGAGAAATTCGTTTGATTGATAATATTTTGTTGCCCGAATAATCAAAAAAACAGTTTAAATTTATCAAAAAAGCCCATATTTTAGCACCAAAATTATGCAACTTATTACACTTGGAAACGTCCAGCAAGCTACTACGACAACACAAGGCGTGTTGTTGCGCACTGCTGAAGGCACAATGCGTATCACGGTTTTTCGTGCAGATACTATAGAAGTGCGCGCTATGTTGTATGGTGATGCCTCTTTTGAAGCATTTTCTTATGCAGTGATAGCCCAACCCATCGAAACGCCTTTCGTTTGGATAGAAGAGCCTAATCGATATATTTTACAAACAAGCCATATCACACTTATCATACAGAAAAACCCCTTGAGGCTACAGTTTTATGACTTATCAGGCAATCTTTTGAATGAAGACCACGACAGTTTTGGCATCTCTTGGCAAGGCACAGAAGTTACAAATTACAAGACTTTGCAACCTCAAGAACGCTTTATTGGTTTGGGGCAAAAGCTCGGCGGTTTGGATAGAAAAGGTGTTTCTTATACAAATTGGAACGTTGATGCTTTCGCTTATGGAGGTGATGCGGACCCGCTTTATGGCTCATATCCCTTCTATGTAGGCATCTTGCCTGAAGACCAAAAATTATACGGCATATTTTTTGACAATACACACCTGACACGCTTTAATTTTGCTGCAAGTACAGATAGATTTAGCTACTTTCAGGCACAAGATGGCGAAATGCGCTACTATTTCTTTCATAATGAAACCTTGCCTGAAATCTTAGAAGCATACACATGGCTCACAGGCAAAATAAACTTGCCTCCCCTTTGGAGTTTAGGCTTTCAGCAATGTCGTTATAGCTATTATCCTGATAAAGAACTCCTTAAACTTGCTGAAACATTCCGCGAAAAAGATATTCCTGCCGATGTTTTGTATTTAGATATTCATTATATGGAGAAATACAAGGTCTTTACTTGGGATAACCAACGCTTTCCTGCACCTGCCGACTTGGTAGGCAAGCTCAAAAGTATGGGCTTCGAAGTCGTCTTGATTTTTGACCCTGGAGTCAAGATAGAAGCGGGTTACCTTGCCTACGAAAATGGTTTGGAACAGGACATTTTTGTAAAATATGCTGACGGAGTACCTTATACAGGTGAGGTTTGGCCTGGGCGTTGTCATTTTCCTGATTTTACAGCCCAAAAAACCCGCGATTGGTGGGGTGAGCAATTCAAATCTTTGGCAGAAATGGGCGTACAAGGCTTTTGGAACGACATGAACGAACCGGCAGTTTGGGGAAAGCACTTTCCTGATATTACCCTTTTTGACTATGAAGGCGAGGGCGCAATGCACAAAAAAGCACATAATGTTTATGGCATGCAAATGGCACGCGCTACCTACGAAGGTACAAAAAAACAATTGAATGATACACGTCCTTTCGTCCTCACAAGAGCAGGCTATGCAGGCGTACAACGCTATGCGGCAGTTTGGACAGGCGATAATTGCTCATCGGAAGACAGCATGCTGGGCGATGTGCGCCTCTTGAATAGCATGGGATTGGCAGGTTTGGGCTTCTGTGGTTATGATGTAGGCGGTTTTGTAGGCGAGGCTTCCACCGACTTGTTCAAAAGATGGATAGCATTGGGCGCATTTGCACCTTTCTTTCGCTGCCATACTATGATAAACAGCAAAGACAGCGAACCGTGGTCTTTTGGAGAAGAAACAGAAGAAATTTCAAGAAATTTTATCAAATTGCGCTATAGGTTGATGCCTTATTTGTATGCTACATTTTATGAAGCTACCCAAACAGGATTGCCTATTCAACGAAGCCTTGCCTTCCAATACCCCTTCGACGAAAAAATATATGACGCGAAATACACAGCACAATACACATTCGGAAAGTTTTTATTGGTGATTCCTGTAGCAGGAGGCGGTACAGTTTTACACCGCACTTACCTGCCCGCAGGCAAGTGGTATGACTTCTATAATGACAAGCTATATACTGGTAATCAAGAACTTATACTGGAAGTTCCAAGCAACAAACTGCCCGTATTTGTACAAAGTGGGGGAATCTTGCCTACCCAAAAAGCAGTAGCACACACCCATGAAGCAAGCGATGGCGTATTAGAAATTCATTTGTACAATGGCGAAGATAATACACATTTTATGTACTATGAAGATGATGGCAAAAGCTACGAATATGCCCAAAATGTATATTACAAACGTGATTTTAACTTTGTGGTGGGCAGGCAAGGTGCAAAAACTTTTGACATATCGGCTGTAGAAGGCACATATCTTAGCAAATTCAACGCTTTAAAGTTATATTTGCACGGCTTCGATACCCAAACGCTCAAACTACCTACACAAAAAGTAGCTTACAGATTTGTTGAACCCATTTCAAACTTTGACCCTTGGGATAAGGCGCAAGACTTGTCTAAGACAATCGTGGATTTGCCGTTTGCTACTTTTAACCTTGATGCTGAAGCGTTCTCTGTTACCTTATATTAGACCGAAATATATTAAACACTAACTCCACCACACGCTTTTAAATAAATATTTTTATTACATAAACATAATACCTTTTTTTATGAAGCCAGAAGATATACAGCTCAATTGTGCAGTTATTGATGATGATGAACTCTCGCGTAGTATGATTACACACCTACTCAATAAAACAGACGGCATCAACTTGACACACACTTGCTCAAGTGCCATCGAGGGCTATAATCTTCTGCAAACAGAAGAAGACATAGACTTGCTGTTTTTAGATATAGAAATGCCCGAAATGACAGGACTTGAGTTGATAAAACTGCTTGAGAAACGTAGATGGCACGTTATTCTCACTACAAGCCAAGAGCAATACGCCCTCGAAGCCTTTGAATTATGATGTGGTTGATTATTTGGTAAAGCCTGTAAATCAAGCACGATTGTTGAAAGCTATCAGTAAAGCTCGTGAAAGAATAGATGCAGAATTTGAACCCCAAAATCTAGAAATGCCTTACATCTTTGTACGCTCCAACCATAAAATAATCAAAATAAACCCCCATGAGATACAGTATATAGAAGCCTTATCAGACTATATTTTGATTCATACTGCCAAGCAAAAGCATGTAGTCCACGCCACAATGAAAAGTATAGAAGAGAAATTATATACTTTCAAAGGGTTTGTGCGTATCCACAGGTCATATATTGTGAACATGCTGCACATCGAGGTTGTCCAAGACTTGAACGTGTCCATCAAAGAAAAACAAATTCCCATAGGGCGGTCTTACCGCACCAAATTTATTGAAGGTTTAGATGTGTTATAATGACTGAAACGACTACGAAAAAAGCCAGCTTTTTGCAACAATACCCACTCGTCCCTGCAGTATTCTTCATACTTTTTGCATGGGCAATTTTGCATCTTGTTACACCTTATAAACCCGCCTTGCGCGATATACAAACTATGGACGACTCGCCCACCCTCTGGCAAAGTGATGACAGCCTCGCTATTGATTGGCAACTGAAAATTACAGAACAGCATATACACTTCCAAGCCACACCACAAGATGTTTGGCAAACATACCATTATCAAAAGGTACTTCAACCTATTGTAACCTTTGAGGGCGCAAGCACCACCCGTAAAAGCCATATCAAGGTATTTATTTTGCCCGAGAAAAAAGGGAAGAAGCAAGAAATACTTATCGTACAAGAAGATAAGTGTTTTTATGGTCTGGTAAAAATTATAAAGCAAAATAAAAACAAATAGACTTCTATGCAAAAACGCCTTTTGGTTTCTGCCATTTTGATATGTATCGCCCACACTGTTTGGGCAAAATCACGGATACACCCCAAAATACTATTCACATGGTTAGCCATTGGCTCTACTGTAATAGTACTTGGCATGTGGATAGTATTCTGGAATAGACGAAAGCGATAAGCCGCCCACGCTCTATTCTAGAGAGTGGGCAAAGGACTTTCGCAAGTTCGTGCCTAATCAGTTCCCATTACACCGCGTAGTTGCCCGATAAGCCCATGCCACAACGCAATAAGGTCTTTCGGCTCTGTCATCTCTGAATAATCAGTTATTCTGAGAAATGTTTCGTTGGTAAGTTCGCTCTGTTGGATTTTGAACTCTATATAAGAAGGATCCGTTAAATCCTGCTTCTCATTATCCAAAAATTCGTACTTTACGCACTTGTTTTGTCTGTTTACAACCATACGTGCAAAATGGTCTGTGTGATCCCAAACAAAGTTAAAAGTTTTTTCATTGTCTAAGGTTACTTTATCAGCAAACCACTCAGCAAGACTTGCGGGATTTTGTAAATACGGGAAAAGAATACGAGGCGAGCTATTATTTATCTCAAATTCCTCAGAATATTTATATTTTTGCATAGTATTATCCTTTTTTTGTTAAAAATGAAAATTTTTTTTATGTATTGGTGCTAATTTTTTTGCATATTAAAAAAAAATATTTAATTTTGCAAATCAATATTAAAAATAATGCAACGGCGCGGTAGCTCAGGTGGTTAGAGCGTTGGATTCATAACCCAAAGGTCGAGAGTTCAACTCTCTCTCGCGCTACTAAAAACCCCTCAAAGCTATTCGTTTTGAGGGGTTTTGTATTAGCCGTCTTGCAAAAGTGTTTCTTAAGACCTCACACCCTACCCGCTCTCCACTTTGGAGAGCAGGAAAAGAATTTAGCAAGAAATCTATTTCTTAAAGCTTTCTATTTACTGATATGTTCAAAAATTTTAAAAGTGTAAGCAAATGCGCGTATGGGCGCGGCAGCTTTTCAAAATTAGGTGAAATCATTGCGCCTCATCGCGGGACAGGCGCAGGCTACATGCTTTTTTTGGTTGATGATTATTTTAAGGGAAAGCCTTTGATGGCACAGCTCCCCCTTGAGGCGAATGACGCTGTGGAGCTGGTCTATTGTGGGGGTGAAGAACCCAAAACATCACAAATAGACGAGATACGCGACCGCTACCTTGCTACAAAAGGCTTGCCGGCAGGCGTGATAGGCATAGGCGGCGGGAGTGCTATGGATTTGGCAAAGGCTCTTTCGCTCATGTTCACCAACGAAGGCTCATCTGTCCAATATCAAGGCTTAAACCTCATAAAAAAAGCAGGCATTTACCACGCAGGCGTGCCTACTATTTCGGGTACAGGCGCGGAGGTTTCAATGACTGCAGTCCTCACTGGTCCCACCAAAAAACTGGGCTTGAAATGCGATTGGACAGTATTTGACCAAATCATACTCGACCCCGAACTTACTGCCACAGTTTCACGCAACGACTGGTTTTATACAGGCATGGATTGTTATATCCACTGCATAGAATCCATGACAGGCAAGCTCAAAAACACGTTTAGCGAAGCATACGGCTACAAAGCCCTTGACCTCTGCCGAGAAGTCTATTTGGGTGGGAAAAGTGGACAAACTATTGAGAATGACGAAAAACTGATGGTTGCTTCGTATTTTGGTGGATTGAGCCTTACTTATTCGGAAGTTGGTGTTTGCCACGCCCTTTCCTACGGACTTTCCTACGTATTTGGTACAAGGCATGGCATAGCTAACTGTATTGTTTTCAATCAATTGGCTGATTACTATCCGCAAGGCGTAGCCGAATTTAAGGAAATGGTACGCTACCACGAAATCTTTATTCCTGAAAATATTTCTAAAGAGTGGAAACCTGAAGAAATAGAAAAAATGATAGACATTTCTTGGGCATTGACGCACATGTGGAATCATGCAATAGGCGAAAATTGGCAGGAGCGTATCAGTCGTGATACACTGAAAGCGTTGTTTTTGAAAATGTAACACTAAAATATATGGGTAGAAAAAAATTGGTGCGCTTCGCAGAAAATGACGTGGCGCACAATGTAATAGAAGCACAAAAGCCTATTTACAAAGAAATAAAAGGAAACTGGAACAGCCGACAATTTGGCAACGAGAAACCGCTTACGCTTGAAGTAGCATGCGGGCGTGGCGAATATACGACGGGGTTGGCGCAAGTATTCCCCGAAAGAAATTTTATTGGGGTGGACATCAAAGGCGCGAGGATTTGGAGAGGTAGCCAAATTGCAATAGAAAATGGGCTTGCCAACGTGGCTTTCCTGCGTACACATATCCAAAACCTTGAGGATTTTTTTGCTCCCGAAGAAGTGGCTTGTATATGGATAACCTTTCCCGACCCGCGCCCCAAAGAAGGCGATGAACATAGGCGTTTGACACACCCGCGTTTTTTAAAAATGTACCAAAAATTATTAAAAAAAGATGGCTGGTTGCATTTCAAAACGGATAACTTGCCTTTATTTGATTATACGCTTGACGTATTGGCTTCGCAACCTATCCAAAATTTAGTATTTACAAAAGACCTTTATGCTTCGCCCTTGAATGAGGAACACTATGGCATAAGCACTACTTATGAGAAAATGTTTGGTGCAAAAGGCTTTAGCATGAACTACTTAAAATGTCAATTCTTAGCACCATAAACAAAAGGCGGGCAGGCAAGTTTTTATACCTTGCCTGCCCCACGATGATACACGACAAAAGCCGCTTGTGTTCTCACAAGCGGCTTTTTGGTTTCTATTTTTTGGTTTTCTATTTTTCGTGCAAAGCATCTTTGCTTGCCTGCGTTTCTTCTTGTTGTTCTATTTGCTCTGAAAGCTGTTTCACTTGAGCGCGTAGATTTTCTTTTTCGGATTCTTCGGCTATGTCTTCGGCTACTTTTTTCTTGAGCTTTTTTTCTAAAAATTTTTGCAAAGGGGCAAAAAGCAAGGCAAGCATGAAGTTTGCGCCCAGCGTTACTATAGGCGCATCTGCACCATAAGAAATAGCAAGCGGCATCATCAAAACAATGAAAAAACGAGACAGCAACAACACAGAAAGGAAAATCATGGTGTCTATCATGTTTTGTGACAGGTCGAGCTTTCCCACAAAAAGAATCCCACCAAACAACAAAATAAATATCAAAACGATGAGCGAATATTGGATAGTGTCGCTGAACTCTTTTATTTCCTTTTGTTCCTTTTTGCGAATAGTTGCCTTGTATAGGTTTTCTTTTTCACGTACTTCTCTTTCGTGTTTTTGGGTTTGTAAGTTAATAGCAAGCACTTTCTGGTGTTTTTCTATATCGTTATTTATTCCAAAATAAATGTTTTGATAGCTATACGCTTCTTCAAAATTCTTGAGGTTTGAATGTGCTTCCGCTAAAATTTTGCAAGATTCGCGCGCCGTTTCGTTTGTACTTGAATTTGGATTGGCTTCTTGGGCAAGGTTTAGGCTCTCTTCTGCAAGTTTAAGGGCTTCAACATAGCGTTTTAGGCGAAAGTTTACATCTGCCATTTGTCCGAGAGCTATTGCCTTGCCTGCCGTATAAGCTATTTGATTGAATATATCGAAAGAGCGTTTAAATTTATCTAGCGCTTGTTTATAATCATCACGTTGTTTATAAACCTGCCCTATCAAAACAAGGGATGTTGCTTTGCCTTTTTTATCTTTCAATTTTTCATAGATGGCAAGTGCTTGCAACAAGTTTTTCAGGGCTTGCGGATAGTCGTTTTGTTGATACAGCGCAAATCCTTTAAAGTAGTATGAGTCGGCTGTTCCTTTTATGTCGTCTTCTTTTTGGGCGAGCTGAAGTGCTTCATCAGCCAAAGACAGTGATTTGTCGGCTTTGAAGGCGATATATTCCTGTGCCAGCCCGTTCAGCACAACAACTCTTTCTTTACCTTGTGCTTTCTCTATGCTGGTTTGTAGGCTATCAATAACGACTTGGTTTTGCCCCCAAGCGGTCTGGGCAAAGAGGGATATGCTTATTATAGTTCCCCAAATAAAGATTTTCATAAGTAGCGTCAATTTTAATCTGTTGCATTTTGGATACTAAGATAACGTTACAAAATTAAAGCCAAATTTAAGGTTTTTTTTTCAATATATATATAAATGCTTATGGTTTATGCGTTTTGAGATAAATAATAATTTTCAGCTATGCCTTATCAGGTTTACTTAGATACAGAGTTTATACAATATAAAAATAAAATTGAGCTTGTTTCTATTGGGTTAGTGAAGGATTCAGGCGAGAGCTATTATGCTATTTCGAAGGATTTTGATGCAAAGCAGGCAAGTGCATGGGTGCAACAACACGTCTTAGCAACGCTCGAAAGCGATCTGCCTCGCAAATCTACCCCACAAATAGCCCTGGAGATACCGCTGTTTATTGGCAATCGAGTGGCAGAGTTTTGGGGTATGTTGGCTACGCATGACTGGTGGCTCTTCCTACAAATGTACCAAGGCGACATACAACAACTGCCTTTTAACTTGCCTATTTATTGCAAAGAATTGCAGCAAGAAATAGACCGCCTCCATTTTCCACAAGACTTATTGCCCCAACGCCCAGCAAAACATCACGCCCTCGCTGATGCGCAATGGAACAGAGATGCACACATCATTCTCCAAAGTTTTGAAAAAAACCTCACAAAAAAACCAACTATAAAACCATTTTAATCTTTGATGCGTTGCAAAAATGCTATCCAGTATAAATAATCAACACAGGTTTTTCTTTCCGCGCTGTTTTTCGGCGTCGAAAATGAACGATTGATAATTTATTTTGAGGATAGAAATGCGTCATTCATTTTAGAACACCTGAAAAGGCAGAGATTATTTACACTCGACAGCATTTTCCGAACACCTGAAAAAGGTGGAAAACATTGATTACCAAATATTTATATTTTATTCACTTAGCTTTTTTTTAATTTTCAGCCTATCAAGGAAAATGACACAGTACGAATCATTTAAAAAAAGACACTTATATTTGCATATATCAAAAAAAAAAAACTACCTTTGCAAAAAAATTATTAAAAATATGAACCCTCGAACCCTCGCTAAACGAGCCGCAGTCCTTTGTTTAGCTTTCTTTTGCCTAATATCTTGTTCTACGTTCAAAGAACGTAATCAAGAAATTATCGTTACAAAAGACATGTTCGTTTCTAAAAAAATGCAAGAAAGAATTGCGCAAATAGGCAAAAATGCTTTCGAAACACTGGATAAAAGTATGGCTCTTATGTTGGGAGCATCAGTGGCTTTTCCACCTTTATTCGCCGTTTTGGGTAAAGCACTACTTGTAGGTGCTATCGCAGGCGCAGGAATAGGATTTGTCGATTCTATGAATTGGGTATTGAGAAATAGATGTTATAATTTGGTCTTTGATATAACAAGATGTTGGTAAAATTAACAATACAGCCCATTATGAAAAAACACGTTTTTATATCTTTTTTTGTTTTTTTATTATTTTTTGATGTTTGTAAAGCATCTGTAGTAGCAGACACTATCAAACCTAATCAAAAAAATAATAAGATTAGTTTATGGTTGAGACAACCAAGTTCAATCATCTTTAATTTGTATTCTGTGGTTAGAGGCACATTTAAATTTGACGAAAATGGTTTTTACTTTAATCCAAGTAGGGAAATTGGAAAACAAAATATTGTCATTTCTTATGCCCATTTGTTTAATGATATTTTCATTGATTGGAAAGAGGTTGAAAAAATAAAAATAAGGTCTTCTCGTCTTCTTTTTAAGGATCATCTTTACATTAAAATGAAAGATAAAAGAAGGTATTATTTTTTTACAAACCAAAAGAAAAATATCTTAAAGGTTTATAAAAGTTACACAACAGGAAAATAAAAACTTGCCTATTGTGGTAATGACGTACTCCACTGGCACAAGTTTAGCGAACTTGTGCCTAATTTTTTGCAAGTTTCCAATTTGCGTTTTGCTTCGCAAAACAATGCCGAGCTAAAATCTCCACAAAACTGACACAATTTCATTAAAAAAGCAAAAGACTAACCAAAAAAAAGGCTATTCCTCTCAGGACAGCCTTTTTTGTTATGTGTGAAATAAATAGCTTGCCTGCACTTTTCTTAACACGAGCAGAAAAGATAGCCTCAAGTGTGTGTCTTTTTCATTGGCTATATAGGCAAATTATATTTTAAGCCGTGTTTTGTTTCATATAATTGTTTAAATTTTTGGTTGGGGTGTATGCCATTAGTATCTTCTGACAATTCTGCTTTGATACGCAATGCAAAATAAAGTTGCATGATTCCCTTACCTTTTACCTGAATGGGGTCGCGGGTTTCCAATTCAAAAAAGTCTTTTACTAACTCCATTGTATCATTTGATATATTGACACGTTCGACTTTGCCACTTAATTCCATACGATTAGCAGTGTTTACGGTATTCCCCCATATATCATAACAAAATTTACGTTCTCCTACTATCCCTGCCGTGACTTCGCCTGAATTAATACCCAGACGGCATTGGAAGCAAAATTTGCCTTCCGCCTCTTTTTGTTTTTTACGGTCAATCATAAAACGTTGCATCTCCAAGCCTGCCAATACCATATCTACAGCGTGTGCGTTGCAGGCAGATGGGATACCTTTGGCACACATGAAGGCGTCGCCTATGGTTTTTATTTTCTCGATGCCGTATTTAGCTGTGATACGGTCAAAACCAACAAAACATTCGTTCAAATCGTTTAACACTACCGACATAGAATTGCGCTCTGTTGCTTCGGTAAACCCTGAGTAATCTGTGAACATTACAGAAGCATTTTTGTATAAGCGAGGCGGAGGCGGACTCCCCGTAAGTTTAAGCTCTGCTGCAATTTCAACGGGCAGGATATTAAGCAACAATTCTTCTGCCCTCTGCTTTTCGATGCCTATGATTTTTTTGTCTTCTAAGGCTTGAAGTCTTCCACGATACATAAAATAAGCAAAAACACCTACTCCCACAATTATAAACACGAAAGCGTATATCATATCCCAAAAGAAGTCATCTTTCACTCTTTGTTTTTGGAGGCGTAATTCGTGGTCAGCATCTTGTTTGAGTTGTTTGCTACGCAAAAGGGCAGTTTCTAATTGTGACCTATCAGCCAATTGACGCAAGCTATCTGCTTTTCGCTGGTTTTTTTCTGATTTTGCAAGTGCTAATAGTTTTTCTGTTTCAGCTTCTTTTTTGGCTATTTCAAGTTCGTTTTGCCTTTTTTCGCTTTGAAAAACTCTTAATTCTGCATCTTTACGCATCAGGTCAAGTTCTTGCTTTTGCTGAGTCATTGAGGCATCAAGTTGTTGTTGTTCTATTTTACGTGCATTTTCTGCTCTCTGTGCACTATCCTTATAAATCGCAAAAGATTTGTAGTGATCAAGTGCCTTGGCAGGGTTTTGTTGGTTTTGATAAATATTTGCCAAAAGTTCACTGTTATTTTTAATACCTTGTTTATAATTGGCTTCTTTAGAAATTTGCAAAGACCTTAAAGATAATTCTTCTGCTTTTTCATACTCTTTCTTTTCGTAGATTATGCGTGCCATATTTTGCATAGTTTCTGCTAAACCTTGTTTGTTTTTCTGGGCTTCATAAATAGCCAAGGCCTTTTCATAATACAAAAGTGCTTTTTCATTATTTTGTTGATAGCGATAAACTTCGCCTATATTATTATAATTTATAGCAGCAGTTACAGGATTTACTGCTTCTTCGTTTAATTTGAGCCTTTGAGCATAAAAATCGAGTGGCTTATCATAATAAGGTGGATAGGTAGAAGTTTGAGTAGTTTTGTCCAAAATTTTATATTGTGCTTCAGTTTGTTTTAGTTGCTCTTCTATTTCAAACACTTTACTAAAACTTTCAAGTGCTTCTTTGTGTTTGCCTTGCGCACCATAAACAGATCCCAAATTGCTATAACTAAAGGACACTGCCTTTTTGTCCTTGCTCTTTTCTTCCAACTTGAGCGCGTCTTGATGATGGGACAGTGACTTTTTATAGTTGCCTTGTTTCAATTCAATATTACCGAGGTCGCTATAAGATTGAGCAATACCTCGTTTAAATTTGGCTTTCTGCGACAATTCAAGTGCTTGATTGCCGAATAAAGCCGCCGAATCAAGGTTTGTTTCCCAATATTGGTATAAAAGGGTGCGCAAGATACCAACCTTGGCAGTATCACTTTTCGTTTTTTTAAGAATGCTCAGTAACTCTTCCTTGTTTTGTGCTTGGACATACAAACAAAAAAAGAAAAAAAACAAGCTCAGTGCAATTTTTTTCATGAAGTCATTTATTTTTTCGTAAAAGTAACACTTTATCATAAATTCTCAAAATTTTTTTGATGAATTTACAGTAAAACTATTAATGTCTTGACAAATTTTGTGTTGAACCAGATATGGACATAGGAAACACAGTGTTTTGGCTATGTTCCCTATCTTCCTATGTGCTTTACAAATTGCTTTACTAAAATTGTTAGTGTATCACGCTTATTTGATAATTTTAAATTCTACACGTCTGTTTTTGGTTCTGCCTTCTTCAGTTTTGTTGTCTGCTACAGGTTTTTTATCTCCAAATCCTTCAGATATGATTTGCGAAGCAGGCACACCTTTTTTTTCTAAGAAGGTTTTAACAGCTTTTGCGCGGTCTTGGCTAAGTTTGAGGTTCGTTTGCGCATTGCCAACATTATCGGTATGTCCTGCGATATTGAGGCGGTATTGGGGTTTTTTAGCCAATATACTTGCCAATGCTTGCAAACTTTCCTGCGATTTTTGGGCTATAGTAGCTTTCCCATATTCGAATTCTAAATTTTCAAAAACATCTTTGAGTATGTCTTTTTCGATTTGGGTAAGGATAGGTGCTTCGTTTTTGACTTCGGGGCAGCCATTGTTTCCCTTGCTACCCACTACGGTAGGGCAGGCATCGTCTTTGTCCATAATGCCGTCTGTATCTGTATCAGGGCAACCTTTGAATTGGGGCAAGCCGGCTTCTGTGGGGCAATCGTCCTCTTTGTCAGGAATTCTATCGCCATCTGTGTCGGGGCAACCTTGAAATTCGACTAAGCCGGCTATAGTGGGGCAATCGTCCTCTTTATCTTGAATTTTGTCGCCATCTGTATCAGGGCAGCCTTTAAATTCGAGAGTGCCTATTGTTTCTGGGCATTCGTCTTCTTTGTCAGTAATGCCGTCTTTGTCTTTATCGGGGCAGCCTTTGAGGGTGGCAAGTCCGGCTTCATCTGGGCAGGCATCATCTTTATCTGCTATTTTGTCGGCGTCGCGGTCGGGGCAACCTTTCATTTCAAGTGCGCCAGCTTCCGTGGGGCAATCGTCTTCTTTGTCTTCAATTTTGTCGCCATCAGTATCAGGGCAACCTTTGAATAACCATACGCCTGCTACGTCTTTGCAGGCATCTAATTTATCTGAAATACCATCGAGGTCGCGGTCTTTTGGTTTTTTAGGTGCGCGGATAGGCAGAGACAAGCCGGCATAAATATCTACTCCGTTTATTTTTCCAACATTGAACACGCCGAGCAGGTTGTCGGATCCAATAAATAAAGGACCCAATTTTATAGCTGTGCCTACGGCGAGTGTGCTGAGGTTGTTTTGTAAAGATATAGGAACGGCTAACTCAAACCCGTGAAACTCCATGCGAGGCGTGATAGCCAATAGTCCTGCATGCCGGCTGCCAATGGCAAACTTTCCGCGCAGGTTTTGTATGTAGGTAAGGTTCAGGTAAATGTGTTTGGTGAGGCAATAATCAGCAGTAATATTGAGGGCGGTAGGCAAGCCTGCACGGAAAGTTTTACCAAAACCGACTGTAGGCACACCAAAGGCTTTTGCGAGGCTATCAGGCTTGTCGATATTATCTGTGATAAGGTTTTGGTTTTTCTCATCAAGACTTCGGTTTTTTACGTTGATACCAAAAGTTTGTGTGCTTGCGCCCCCATATTTTATTCCTCCCAAGTCCATAATAGAAACACCTATTTTGAACAAGTATTTGTTGGCGCGTTTGTCTTGCAGTCCTTCCACACCGTTCATTGTGTAGGTATAGTCCTCATGGCGTGGGCGAAACTCATACACCACCCCGATGTCTGCCCCAAATCCGCACCCTGCTTTGATGATATCCAATACTTCAGAAGCGCCATCAGTAATTGAGCTTCCTACCGAAAAATCCAAGCTATTTATTTGAAAAATATCTTGCGTTTGCCCTACTACGCCTGTAGGCTGGTCTTTTTTTATAATAAAATTGATGTCTTTGATTTGGAGAAATGAGCCTGCACCACGTAAAAATTTGAGCGTAGAGCCTGCTTTTAAAAAGTGCTTGCCTTCCTGCATCACTACGCGGCTGTAGGTAAGTCCCAACTCGCCTACGACGTGTGCATTCGCATTGATACTCACACCATCAAAGGTTTTTTCGGAAATGCTTATATCATCTATATTTGGCGCACTGATAATATTGATGACTTCCTGCGAAATTTGATTGACCGAAACAAGCCCTCTGCCACGCAAAGTGATAGCAAAAGAATGTTTTGGCGACATTTGAACCATAAAGGAAAGCGGAGTGCGCGCTTGTGCGCCGCCCTGAATCATACGCTTCCTATTGCCCCCATACAAAGGGAAGTTTTGGCTTCCGAGTTGGTCAATAGTCCCATCAATTGCACTGCTTATCAAATTCGGGCCTTTGTAATAAAGGGCATTGTTGGAAACATTGGCTTGCAAACCAATGAGATTCCAGTAAAAACCATACCGATTGTCAGCTATGTGTGCAGGATTGAGGTACAACGCATTTGTACCCGCATAGTTGCTATTCGCAATGCCCAATAAATGTTGTGCTTGTGTGGCACTTGCTGCCCATAACACACTAAAGAATAAACTGAAGAATATTCTCATAAAGTAGTAGCTGTTTAAGTTTTCACAAAAGTAATACAAATATCATACAATTTTAGAAAAATAGGCATAAAGCTTGTAAAAACTACCTATATTTGCAAAAAAACTCCTTTATATGTATTTTGAAGGCACAGACCAGTACATTGCTACGCGAGAACTCCAGATAGCTGTTAATGCCGCCATCACACTCCAACGCCCTTTGCTCATCAAAGGTGAACCGGGTACAGGCAAAACTTTACTTGCCTACGAGGTAGCAAGGGCATTGAGTAAGCCATTGTTGACATGGCACGTCAAATCTACCACTCTTGCCCAACAAGGATTGTATGAGTATGATGCAGTATCGCGCCTCCGCGACTCGCAATTAGGCGATGCACGTGTACAAAACATAGAAAATTATATCAAAAAAGGCAAACTTTGGGAGGCTTTCGAAGCTCCTGAAACGCAAGTATTATTGATAGACGAAATAGACAAAGCCGATATAGAGTTCCCAAACGACCTTTTGCTGGAGCTTGACCGCATGGAGTTTTATGTGTATGAACTCCAGCGCACTATAAAAGCCGTACAACGTCCTATCATCATCATTACTTCCAATAACGAAAAGGAATTGCCTGATGCTTTTTTGCGCCGCTGTTTTTTTTATTACATTACTTTTCCCGACCCTGCTACCATGTTAGATATTGTGCGTGTGCATTACCCTACACTTTCAGAAGATTTGATAGACCGCGCCATGCGCGCTTTCTACAACCTTCGTGAGTTGAAAGGCTTGAAGAAAAAACCTTCCACAAGCGAATTATTGGACTGGATACGCTTATTACACCACGCAAACGTAACGCCACAAGATATTGAAAAAGCAGACACAGCCAAAGAACTGCCTCCGTATTGGGGGGCGTTGCTGAAAAATGAACAAGACTACAACATAGCAGATAGAATTCGAAAGTTTGGTAGGTAAGGCGCATTGATTTGATAAAAAAAGCCCCGCAATCTGAAATTGCAGGGCTTTTTTTATTTGAGCTTCTATTGCTCGCGTTGCTTAAAATTTGTATAAAGGCGTTGTAAAACATCTTCATACGACTTTGCCAATTTTTCTTGTTTGTTATTTTTTAAGGCTTCGGTAACTTGCCCCAAGATAGAAAAATTTGTAGACAGGGATTGTGTGTTGGCTGTTTTCGGATTTGCTTCTACATATTCCAAATATTCTTTGGCGCGGTCAGCCATCACTTTAGCCATCTCTGTAGCGCGTTTTTCCTCACCTACGCTATACAATATATCTATAAAACCCGCCGTGTAATAATCATACGGAATAGCCGCGTCAGGAATTTTGCTTAAGATAAACAAAGCGACCTTTTTCGCCTTTTCCTTGTCGTCTTCTTTCAATAATTCTTGGCACAAGCGTACTGCTGAACTGCGCAAATTGAGGGCAAAACGTTGATAGTTTTCATCATAAAAAACGTTTTTGTTGTCTAATTCGCGCCAGAAAAAGTTTTCCATCATGTTTTTATACATGATTTTGGTATTCAAAAATCCGTCTTTTGCATTGGCTTGTTTGTAAGGCATCAGGCGGTAGGCAAGTCCTTCCATTTGCATGTATTCCTTCAGACCAAGATAGCTTGAGCGACCCAGCGTAGTAGAGAAGTAAATAGGGCGTTTCCAATCATTGGTAACAATCATATCCAAGATAGCCAAATCGTTTTTCATGAGGCTATTTCCTTCAAATGACCATTCTAAAACGCCTGTGATGTTGGGTTCCGCTGAAAGCACATACAGTTCTGCTTGCAATTTTTCTATTTTGGCTTGCTCTGCAGGTGTGAAGTCCCAAATAGGCTCTTTTTTGATGTTTATGCTGTCATTTTTGGGTATTGTTTTTTTGGCATTTTTGGCAATCTCATTCATTTCCGCTTTGATAGCGTTGATTCTATCCGTTTTTGAATTACCGACAAATTTATCTAAGCCCATAGTTTTTGCCGCTTTTTGGGCATCAAACTTATATTTCAATTTTTTGGTAGGAATGATGGTGATGTCGTCAATGCCTTGTTCGGGATAAGAAGCCCTTACAAACATATCGTTTTTGTGTATCAATTCGATGTATTTTGCCAAATCCATGCCGTTTTTATTCAGCTTGTCAAGTGTTGGGGCATCTATGTTTGTGGTAAGTTTTGAACCGGCAGGCGCATACATGATTTGGTCATTTTTGCCTTGCAAATACTGCTCACTCGCTATGCTCAATGGCAAACCTGCTGACTCATAGGCGGGGCGTTTCATCTGTTGTATATACCAATCTGTACCCAATAAACTCAAGTTACAAACACGCACGTCTGTTCTAAAACCTTCCACTTCTTGAGCATACCAAAGCGGGAACGTGTCGTTGTCGCCACCTGTGAATAAAACAGCATTTGGTGCGCAAGAGTTCAATAAGTTCTTAGCAGAGTCGACAGAGTGATAGCGTTTTGAGCGGTCATGGTCGTCCCAGCCTTCTGTAGCCATCAGCATCACGATGCCCAAGCCAATGATAGTCGAGCCAGCAATACCACGCCATTGGCTTCCTGCATTTATCTTCTGCCATGTTTCAATACTTTGTTCTTTACTAATCGCAGCTTCAAAAACTTGTGCGATCAATCGGCGTTCCAAAGTGAGTAATTGCACCAACGCCATCGCCCCGAAGCCTGCCCATATAGCAAACACATAAAACGAACCTACATAGATGTAATCGCGCTCGCGTGGCTCTACGGGAGGCGAGTTAAGATAAATTACCAACGCTAAACCTGTCATAAAGAACAACATAGCCGTAACAAAAGTAACTTGCAAACTGCGCACCACCATGAACACCAAACCCAAAAGCCCCAAAATCAAAGGCAGGGCTAAAAAAGCGTTTCTTGCTTTGCTATTCGCTTCTTCATGTGGTATGTTTTTTTCTGGAATTAGCCCTGAATATACGCCTGCATCTTGTATATCGCCTGCACGCCCCACAAAATTCCACCCAAAATAACGCCAATACATGTGTCCAAATTGGTACTTGAGCATAAACGTAAAGTTGTCGCCCGCTGTAGGTACATAATCCTCTGGTTTCATACTTGCTTCATCGCCAAACAATTTCTCCATATACAAACGTGGATGGTCATCGCCGCGGCTGTACATACGTGGCAAAAACATCTCGTGGTCATACACGTAGCCTGTGCGCTTCATGTAAGCAATGTATTTTTTTTGTTTCACATCATAACGGTAAAGCGAGCCTTTCTCATACGTATCCACTACATTTGAGCTGTAGCTTGGCCCATAAAGCAAAGGGCGGTCTCCGTACTGTTCGCGTTTCAAATAAGACACAAATTTGATAACTTCGCTTGGATCATTTTCATTGATAGGCGGATTGTAACTTGCACGTATCGGTATGATGCCGTAGGAAAGGTAGCCTATCAAAATAAACGTAAGTGACAAAAGAGCAGTGTTTAATATAGAGTTTTTGATTTTTTCCGAATACAGTAACCCCCCAATCAAACCGCCTAATACTAAAAATATAACCAAAAACGCACCCGAACCTACAGGCAAGCTCATTGAATTGACAAAGAATATTTCAAAATTTCCTGCAAGTGATGGCAAGCCGGGTATGATGCCTTCCATGATGAACAAAATAATGAATAAACTTACTGCCAAACTCAATATAACGCCAAAAATAGTAGGCTTGCTTGCTTTTTTGTAATAATAAATCAACGCCATAGCAGGCAAGACCACCAAGTTCAATAAGTGAACCCCAATAGATAAACCTATCATATACGCGATAAGCACCATCCAACGGTTTGCCGCGCTCTCGTCTGTGATGAGTTCCCACTTCAAAATCGCCCAAAACACAAAGGCTGTAAAGAAAGACGACATAGCATATACTTCTGCCTCTACTGCCGAAAACCAAAACGAATCTGAAAAAGTGTAGATAAGTGAGCCAATCGTGCCACCTACCATAAGCGTTAGAACTTGCCCATCAGTAAGCGATTCCATGTCGCGATTAGGGTATAATTTGATGCCCAAACGGGTAATAGACCAAAACAAGAATAAAATGGTGAAACTGCTACACAAAGCGGCTGAAACATTTATCCAAAAAGCCACCATCTGCACATTGCCCATAGCCAAAAGCGAGAACATCCTGCCTACCAATAAGAAGAACGGCGCGCCCGGTGGGTGTGGCACTTGCAATTTATAACTACACGAAATAAACTCACCGCAATCCCAAAAGCTGGCAGTACGTTCCAATGTGAGCAGATACACTATAGTAGCTATAGCGAATACAGACCAACCGAAAAAGTTGTTCAGTTTAATAAAAGATAAACGCCTCGTTTGGCTTTTTTCTGAGGTTACAGTGGTTTTTGACATATAGTGTTGTGCCTATTGCACAAATTTTTTTTTGAGGTCGCAAATATAATACAAACCGCACACTAAAACAATAAATAGGGCAATGCGTACCAAAAGTTTGAAAGATTGTTTTCTACCCACTGCAATTCATGCGACGGATATTTTTCAGGGCGAAATATTTGTTCAGAGCTATTTTGCAATCGCTTCAAGCGTTGAATATGTATCCAACCTGATGCAGAAAGGACAAAGAAACGAAAAATAGCCTTTCGCTGTTTCTTTTCTGGATAAGATAAAGTTTGAATAAAACTTGCTACTTTGTTTGTTTCTGTTTTTAGTTTTTGTTCTATCAAGCGTATATCTTGCGAAGTGGTAATGAGTGTACGCACGTCATTAAGCAAATCTTTGCCTATATCCAACGTATCATCAAGCAACTGAAACCACGCACCTATTTGAAAAACCGCCTCTGCCTCGCCTGCAGGCAAGGGCGTATCAAGCAAATGACGCGCAAGCAACAACGCAAAACCGCCTTTATTTGCGCTGATAGTCCATATTTGATGCGGGGTGAGGCTCGCCTGCCTTGCCTGCGATTGGCTTTCTATTTGGGCTTTGAAGAACAAATCAAAAGTAGCTTCAAATTTTGTAGGAGATGGAATACCTTGCGCATACAAATCCGTCATTATTTGGATAAAAACGCGCTCTTTATCATTTTGAGGGATATATGTTGCAGGATGCAAAAAAATATGTTGCAAAGATTTAGGCGACAAATGCGCTTCATCAAAAAAATCATCATACAAACAACCACCTGCGGCATACAACACCAACCGCTTTCGTTCATCGATACTGAGTGGCTTATTGAGCAGGTCAGCCCAAATCTCTGCAAAAAAAACAATAAACTGTAGCGGATAGTCACGCATCCGCCTCAAGTCTTTGGGTAGCAAGTGCGGGAAATTATTCCAATAAGGTTGCAATACTTGTTTTGTAAAAATGTGTTGTGCTTTTGCCTTTTCTTTGAATTGCCAAAGCGTGGGAAAAAGGTTTATTAATTTATAAAGAGATAACATTTGGAAAGTTAATGAGAAATGTTGAATTTTGAGCAAAATTATGACGCTTAAACCAAAATAGAAAAACGAAATGGAATTTTATGTATATCTAAAAACAGGCTTCTATCATATTACCGACCTTGGCGGTTATGACCATATTTTGTTTATATTGGCACTTTGCGCTGTATATCAGTGGCGCGATTGGCGCAAGGTTTTGGTATTGGTTACTGCTTTTACTGTAGGGCATTCTATCACACTTGCCCTTGCTACTTTCAATTTAGTGCGTTTTCCCAAAGATTTTATAGAGTTTCTTATTCCTATTACGATATTATTGACTGCAGTCGGCAACTTGTTTAGCCCTGTTCAGGAAGGCAAGCCGAAGTCTTTTGATAACAGTCGTTATGTTCGTTTTAGTTTTGCGCTGTTGTTTGGTTTGATACATGGCTTAGGATTTTCAAATTTTCTGCGGGCAATGTTGGGCAAATCCAGTCTTTTTGTGCCATTGTTGGGTTTCAATGTTGGCTTAGAATTAGGGCAGTTATTGGTTGTTTTTATGGTGTTGAGTGCTTCGAGTTTGTTGGTTTCTATTTTAAATACAGGCTTAAAGATGCGCGATTGGTGCAATTTTATATCAGGCGCAGCAGCAGGAATAGCGATTGTATTGTTGTTAAGCAGTGTATTTTGGAACAAAACCATTTTGGGTAAAAAAGAGGCTTTTTCAATCTTTCCGGAATCCCAAAAAGTGGCAATTCTTTTTGTTTGCTCTAAAAATCAAAAAAATTAGCGTAAAGATTCAGTTTTGCAACGAAAAATCACACTAACTTTTTTCTAAGGAACAAAAAATTAAATAAGTTGATACTTTTGTTTTGTATCATAAGCGGCTCGACTGTGCGCTGAATGGCGTATTCTTTTATTAAAACACGTCTGAAAACTACCTTTTTTTGTACAGACTATCCAGCTTGTGATACATTTTCGTAAGTCCTAAAATATCAAGTTGTTTAACATTATTCCTAAGGCATCATTTTTTGTGGCTATTAGCCTATCAAATTCATCTTTACAAAGTCTTGAATATCCAGCATGCCGGCAGGCAAGTTGTTTTCAAGTACAATGATATTATCAACGCCACTGCTTTTGAATAACTTTACGGCATCGTGCAAAAGAGCTTCAGAACTTACCGTTATCGGGGTTTTACTTCCGATAGCGTTTGCGATGGGTTGGTCAAGCAATTCTTTGCCTTTGTCGCGCAACTGACGGCGGAGGTCGCCATCTGTGAATATGCCTGCAAGTTCGCCTTTTTCATTCACTACAGTAACAGCACCCAGGCCCGATTCGGTCATTTGCGTAAGCGCATCAAACACCGTTTGCGTAGTTTTTACTTGAGGATTTGAGGCATGTATTACTTGTTTCACTTTCATAGTCATGAGGCGTGTATGCTCAATGAATTGGTCAGTGCCAAGCGTTGTAAAGTTATTGATGGTCATGTTTTTCATGACGCTCCAAGGGGCAGTGAATGTATGCACGCCTGCGAGGAGCGCGGTTCTTGCGTGTTCCGCATGACGTACTGAGGAGAACATGATTTTGGTATTATATCCGTAGCGTTCTACTATCTGCACGCATTGTTTGATAAGTTCAATCGCGTCATGCCCTTGGTCTTGCAACCTTCCTACCAATGGACAAACATAGGTAGCCCCCGCCGCCATAGCCATGTATGCTTGGCTTAGGGTATAAATGAGGTGAACATTTACCAAAAGTCCTTTGTCGCGTAGCATTTTGCAAGCGCGTACACCCTCATTAGAAACAGGTATTTTAAAAACGGTTGTTGTTTTATCCAGACCAATTCCGATAAGGCGTTCTGCCTCTGCCAATACCTCTTCGGCAGTATCACCAAGCGCTTCTACTTGTAAGACAGGCACCATTTTAGCCAGCCTGAGCATAGCCCCATCAATGTCTGTGATGCCATGCCGATGCATAAAGGTAGGCGTAGTGGTGAGTCCCGCCAAAAAACCTAATTTGAAGGCTTCTTCTATTTCTTTGAAATCTACTGAATCAAGATAAAGTTCCATGAATACAATGATAATAATTTGTCGCAAAGATAGGATATATCCTTGTATTTAGCAAAAAGGTTCTAAAAAACTATGTAAAGCAACACTGTTTCTTGGTATGCTGAATAATTTTAACAAAACGCCTCTGAAATTTTGAATAACACAACAAAATGTTTAACTTTGTAGCGATAAGTTTAAAGCTGAAAAATGAAATACGCCAATATCAAAGAAGACGAATTAAAAAATAAAGTCAAAGAAGACTATTTCAGTGCTTTTGATACCACAAAAAGTATAGGCGACATTGATTTGTGTATTGCCTTGCCTACCCAAACTGGGTGGCTTTACGAAAACGAATCTCTTCTATGGGCAGAGGCAAAGAAAGGAAGCGCGGATATTTACACATCTATCGTCCAGCTCATTCTCACAGTAGGCAAGGCACGTACTTTTGACAAACAACTCCCACCCGCTTTTCTGGGCGCGTTTGATGCCGAAAAAATAGCCTTCATTTCTTACAACGACATCCAAGAAATCTTTTATCAAAACGATTTCAATTGGAATGTTACACCCTCCAACCACAAAACCAAAGAATTTAAGCAACTCCACGACAAAGTAAAAACAACCATTGACTCCCACTCTTTGCTCTTTATGTGGGGGCAAGATGACAAAGAAATACGCGAATTTATCCAAACCAACTTCATAGTAGGCAAGGCAAGCCTATCGAAAATACAAATCGATAAAAACAATTTCTTCATTATATACAATAAATGGCTGACTATTGTAAAACCTACTATTGCAATGCGATGGAACTTAGCAAAAAAACAAGGTATTATTGACGCAGATTTTTATTTAGCTGACCTATTGTCGTTCGAAAATGAAAGTGTAAAAGACCAACTGTACGTCTTTTTGGAAAAAGACCATTATGAATTAGACAAAACAATTACAGACTTAGGGCTTTCCACTGTTACACGTGTGCTATTTATGGACAAGCAAAAAGCACATACGCAGTTTTGGAACAAATACGAACGCCCTCCCAAAGAAGAATATTGGGACTACATAGTAGGCAGGCGTGATTTGCTCGTGCCACAAGATGTACGCGAACGAAAAGGTAGTTTCTTCACGCCCCAAATTTGGGTAGAGCTTTCCCAAAAATACATAGCTGACACTTTAGGCGAGCATTGGCAAGACGAGTATTATATTTGGGACTGTGCCGCAGGTACCGGCAATTTGCTATCAGGA
>Ga0163154_10001025_pt1 | contig 43520 bp, 34 predicted proteins | sample OliLakLV19MP9P1_FD_148649 | JGI IMG/M metagenome (GOLD analysis project Ga0163154, IMG submission 148649) | Freshwater microbial mat bacterial communities from Lake Vanda, McMurdo Dry Valleys, Antarctica - Oligotrophic Lake LV.19.MP9.P1 | ecosystem: Environmental > Aquatic > Freshwater > Lake >... | reverse complement strand
ACGTACCGCATCGAGACGTTCAGCAGCAGCACCGTCACCGAGTACTATAACGAAAAGGCGACTTCCGCGACCGCCGACTCGGTCAGCGCCACCAACAACGCCAATACGCCCAATATCAATTTCACACTCGAAACGCCCGGCACCATCACCGGCACCGTGCGCAACAGCGCCGGGACGACGCCATTGAGCGGGATCACGGTCTATGCTTATACCTTTGCGGACGATATCTACGTCGGTCAGGCGATCAGTGCCGCCGACGGCACCTATACGCTCGATGTATCGACCGGGACGTACCGCATCGAGACCTCCAGCAGCAGCTATGTAGGGGAGTACTTCAACGAAAAGGCGACTGCCGCGACCGCCAACTCGGTCAGCGCCACCAACAACGCCAATACCCCCAATATCAATTTCACACTCGAAACGCCCGGCACCATCACCGGCACGGTGCGCAACAGCACCGGGACGACCCCGATCAGCGGCGCCTATGTGTATCTCTACGAGGGGACGAACACCAGCGCTATCACGGGTACGTCAACCAACGCCAGCGGCGTATACACCCTCACGGGGGTCGCGCCCGGCACGACCCATCGCGTGCGCGCCCAGGCGAGCGGCTACGTTACGGAATGGTATCTCAATCAGACGACCCAGGCGGCGGCGACCAACGTCACCGTGACCGAGGGCGGCACCACGCCGAATATCAATTTCACGCTCGACACTCCCGGCGCGATAAGCGGGACGATCACCGAGACGGGCGTCGGCACCGCGATCGCAGGCGTGAGCGTGTACGCCTATCGCATCAGCGACGGCGCCTATGCGGGCGCCGCCAGCACCAACGCCAGCGGCGTCTACACCATCAGCGTCGAGCTGGGCGCCGGATCGTATCGTGTGGAGGCGTACAAAAACGGCTACATCAATGAATACTACGACAACAAGCGCTCTCAGAGCGACGCCACCCCGGTTGCCGTGACGGTCGGCACCACCACGCCGAATATCAATTTCGTGCTGGATAGCAACGCGTATCTGAGCGGCACCGCCTACAGAGCCGACGGCACCACCCTCGTCCCGAACGCCCAGGTCCGCCTGACGCACACCGTCACGGGCACCTACTACCCGGTCACCGCGGACGCCAGCGGCGTCTTCACGTTCGGCAACGTCGAGCCGGGCACCTACGATCTGCGCGGTCAGTCCGCCGCCGACGGCTTGGTCTGGCACGATCAGAAGCCGAGCTCGACCGGCGCGACGGTGTACAACCTGACCAGCGGCGCCAATGTCACCGCCGTTTCGCTCCGCTTCCTGGCGAGCGGGTCGATCAATGGCACAGTCACGATCGCGGGCGGCGGCGGCGGCGCCGATGATCCGCTGGCAGCCTTCTATCAGCCGCGTCCGTATCTGCCGGGCAGCCCGGTCGTGGATGTGGAAGCGATCGACTTTGCGACGCAGTTCCAGGCGCAGCGCGGCGAGAGCTACAGCACCTATCTGGCGCGCGAACTGGCAGGGCAGACGGACGGCGGCGCGCTGACCGACCCGATGACGCTGATCGCCCCGATCCTGACCAGCCTGACCGACGGCGAGAGCGCGATCCCGCTGGCGTGGGCGCGCAGCGCCAACCCGACCCCCGATGGCATGGTCGCTCCCGACTCGGTCGTCGGCGGCACCGTCACGGCGTATCTGAGCGATCCGAATTATTATAGCTTCGCCACCTTCGAGACCACTATCCAGGCGGGCGGGACGTTCAGCTTCCCGACGGTTCCCGCTGGCTACTACCGCGTCAAGGTCGCGGCGCCGGGCTACGTCACCGAGTATTTCAACGACGTGTACACCGTCTACGAGTCGCCCTTCGCGCGTGTGAACGGCGGCGCGGCGCTGACGCTCAACATGGCGCTCGATCCGGCGGGCACCGTCACCGGGCGCGTGTTTGCGCCGGACGGCGTGACCGGGCTGGCGAACCGGCTCGTATTCTGGCGCGCCAACAATCACGAATCGACCGCGCGCTGCACCGACGCATCCGGCAATTACACCTTGCCCGACGCGCCGACCAACGCCACCTTCACCGTCGGCGTCAGCGGCGTGCAGGATTGCAGCGGCAGCGCGACACCGTACTACGACCAGACCTATCAGGACGGGCGCCGCCAGTTTTTCCCGGTCGGCGTGACGGCGATGAGCAATGTCAATTTCACGCTGGTGAACGGCGGCACGATCAGCGGCAAAGTGTTCCGTAATGACGGTACGACGCCGATCCAGTCTGCTTACGTTTACTTCTACGACGCCAGCTACAGCTATCAAGGCTCCGCCATGACCGCCGCCGACGGTAGCTACACCTCCAGCGTCCTCAAGCCGGGGACGGTCAAGGCGCAGATCTACAGCAGCAGCAGCGGCGGCTACGCCTGGAATGACGAATGGTACAACAACGCCACCAGCTTCGACACGGCGACGGCGATCACGGTGACAGGCGGTGCCAATACGCCCAATATCAATATCACCACCGACCCGGCAGCGGGCGGCGTCACACCCGGCACCGGCTCGATCAGCGGGCGCATCACCCTGCCCGACGGCGTGACGGGCGCCAGCAATGGCTATGTCACTCTGTACCGCCGCAACAGCGCCACCTCGCTCACCTATCTGCGCGGCGTCGACGTCGGCAGCAGTAGCAATGGCAGCTACAGCTTCACGGGGCTGGCGGCTGGCACCTACGCCATCTCGATCTCGTTCAACGGCTATGTGTACGAATATTACGCCAACACCACCAATTACAGCGGCACCACCCCGATCGTGGTCGGCACGACGGCGGTGACAGGTATCAACGAGTCGCTCAACGGCGGCACGCTGGTGACCGGGACGATCTTCGACCAGAACAGCGGCGCGCCCTGGGACTTCCCAAGCGTGATAATCTACACATCGAGCGGGTCATTCATGGGCTATGCCAGGAGCGCCTTCGACGGCACCTACTTTATGTACCTCCCGGCGGGCACCTACACCGCCAACGCCAGCAGCTATCCGCTCGGCGCCTTCCGCTTCTATGGCGGCGGCATCTCGCTGTCGGGTGCGGGCACCTTCACCGTCGGCGGCACACCCGTGAGCGGCATCAACATCACGCTCGGACGGTGGGGCGAGATCGTCGGGCGTATCACCCAGACCGACGGCACGACGCCGATCCGCAATCGCTACGTCTTCGCAGCGCCGAACAACGTCTGGTCGTCTTACGCCAATTGCAACCGCACCGACGGCTACTATCTCAACAGCAACGCTTACCTCGACTTCCCCAATGTCGTCCACACCACGCGATCGTGCGGCGACGACGGCGGCAATTTCGCCGGGGAATACTGGCAGGAGTCGTCCACGCGCGCGGGCGCGACCGGGGTCAATGTCAACAATACCCGCCGCTTTGCCAGCGGGATCAACTTCACGCTCGGCGCAGGCGGGGCAATCAGCGGGCGCATCTTCGCAGCCGACGGCGTGACGCCGCTGGTCAATGCCTATACCTACGTTTATGTCAACGAGGGCGGCGGCAGCTTCGAGTATGTCGGCTACGACCAGACCGACGGCACCGGCGCGTACAGCGTCGACGGCTTGGTCAGCGACAGCTACGCGGTCGCCGCTAGCGCGAATAGCTATCTGTTCGAGTACTACAACGACAAGACCTCGCAGGCGACCGCCGATCTGGTGAGCGTGACCGCCCCCAACACCACGCCGAACATCAATTTCAGCCTGGCGGCGACGGGCAGCACCGCCACCCTCAACGGCACCATCGACCTGCAAGGACGCCCGGCAAAGCCGCACGCGCGTTGGGCGGTGCCGGTGCGCGTGGTGGTCAAGCCGACAGGCGGCGGGGCAGCCGTGCATGACGCGACGGTCAATACCGATCAGAACGGCGTATTCAGCATCGCCGGACTCGCGCCGGGCAGCTACACCGTCTGGATGAAGCACGCCAACATGCTCGGCGCCAGCGGCACAGCGACGCTGGTCGTCGGCGCCAATGCCATGACCGCGCCCGTCCTGAAAGCGGGCGACGCCGACAACAACAACGTCATCAATATCACCGACTTCTCGATCCTGGCGGCGACCTTCGGCAAGTCGTTCGGGACGGCCGGCTACGACGGACGCGCCGACTTCAACGGCGACGCGGTGGTCAATATCACCGACTTCTCATTGCTGGCTGGCAGCTTCGGTCAGACGGGAGCGGTGGCGCCGTAAAGAAAGATCCACCCGTAACCCAACCCCTCCCTTGCAGCAGCGAGGGAGGGGTTTTTTGCGCTCACACGTCGCAGGGACGCATAACGATGCGTCCGCGCGCGAACGATCTATCCCGCCGTCAGCAGATCGACTACCGCGATCGCCGCGCACAGCGCCGCCAGGAAGCGCGCCGCTGGCGCGCCATCGACCGCCTGATGATCGATCGTCAGCGACAGCGCGATACGCGGCTGAAATTCGACTCCGCCGTCGGTCTCGATCGGCTGAAGCGCGATCGCGCCCACGCCCAGGATCGCCACCTGCGGCGGATTGAGGATCGGCGTGAAATAGTCCACACCAAAGCTGCCCAGGTTACTGACCGTGAACGTCCCGCCATGCAGCGCATCCGGGGCGATCCGACCGTCTGCCGCCGCGTCTGCCAGCGCCGCCGCCCGATCGGACAGCGCCCTGAGCGTGAGCGAGTCGGCATTGCGGATGACGGGCACCAATAAGCCGCGTGGGGTATCGACCGCGAAAGCCAGATCGACGCCCGCGAACGAGTGAATCGCGTCGCCATGCGCATCCGCAATGAAATGCGCATTCAGATCGGGATACCCTGTCAGCGTGCGCGCGACCGCGAACAGGATCAGATCGGTGATCGTGATCTGGTTCACACCCAGATTGGGCGCGCTGGCTTTGAGCGCCGCACGGTAACGGCGCAGGGCGCGGGCGTCGGCGCGGGTATGCAGCGTCAATTGCGCGGTCGTCGCCAGCGAGTCGCGCATTCGAGAGGCGATGCGTCTGCGGATCGGCGTCAGCGGCATGGTCGTGGCATTGTTTTGCACCTCGCTGGGGGCGGCTTGTAGCGCGTTAGGAGATAGATCACGCCGGAAGATGCGCCCGTCGCGTCCGCTGCCCTGGGGTGGCGCCACATAATCGCCGCTGGCGACCATCGCACGGGCGACCGGGGTCAGGCGCGGCGCCTGGACAGAGGACGGCGTGACGACCGCTGCCCTCACATCGCGCTCGATCACCCGTCCGCCGGGACCTGTGCCGCTCAGCGTGCGCGGGTCGATCCCGGTCGCCGCTGCCAGTCCGCGCGCGCGTGGCGAAACGCCGACGGGCGGCGTCGATATGAGGACAGACGCATCGTCAGGCGTCCCTGTGACGGGCGTCGGCGTTGCCGATTCGGATGCCGCGCCGATGTGCGCGATCACCGTCCTGACGGGTACGTCGTCCCCAACTGCGACCAGCAGCGCCAGCAGCACTCCCTCCACCGGACTCTCGACCTCCAGGACAGCCTTATCGGTCTCGACCTCCGCCAGCACCTCCCCGGCTCGCACCGGATCGCCCACCCCTTTGCGCCACGCCACGATCACACAGCTTTCGACGCTGTTGCCGTACTGCGGTAACACGACGGGAATCATGATTCGCCTCTGCGCGCCATCTGCGTGTAGATCGGCTCCAGCGCGGCGTATGCCGACTCGAAAATGGCATAAGCCGCATCGTAAACAGCGCGATTCGCCGGGTTAGGATAAATGGTCTCTTCGATGCCGTTCATGCGCTGCGCGATCGAAAAATCAGGATAGGCACCGATGCCGACCCCGCCGATCACCGCCGCGCCCATCGAGGTGGCGCCTTCGCGCTGTGCCAGCCGATGGATCGGCAGGTCGTACACGTCCGCCATGATGTGCGCCCACAGTCGCCCGCTCACGCCGCCGCCGATCACCCGGATCGACTCGATCGGCGTGTGTTCGCGCAGCGCGTTCAGGATCACTTTCAGATTCAGTACCACCCCCTCCATCGCCGCGCGCAGCATGTCAGCGCGAGTGTGGCGCACCGTCAGCCCGATGTAGGCACCGCGTGCGTCGGGATTCCAGCGCGGGGCACGTTCCCCGATCAGATAGGGCAAAAAGATCAGGTTTTCCGCGCCCGGTGGGGAGGTCTCGGCGACCGCGTTCATCAGCACATACGGGCTGATGCCCAGCGCATCGGCGCTCTGCTTTTCAATGGGAGACAGGTGATCGCGCAGCCATTGATAGGTCAGACCCGCCGCCTGCATGGTGCCCATCGGCATGTACAGCCCTGGCACCACATGGGCGAACGTGAATGTGCGCCGCGCGGGATCGACGATCGGCGCACGGGTCGAGGTGGCGATCCAGCCTGACGAACCGATGTAGCTGTAGGCGACCCCTGCGTACACCGATCCGGCACCGACCCCCGCGCACGCGCCATCGCCGCCGCCGATGACGACTGGCGTCCCGGCGGACAAGCCGACCTGTTCGGCGGCACCGGGCGTGACCGTGCCGATCACATCGACCGATCGTCCGATCGTCGGCAGACGCTCCACGTCGAGCGCGGCGGCGTCAAGGATCGCCGCCGACCATGCTCCCGTGTGCAGGTCGTACATATTGGTGCCGCTGGCGTCGGACGGCTCGGTGACAAATTGTCCAGTCAGGCGCGCGGCGATCGCCTCTTTGACGGTGGTGAATTTGTATGCCGCGCGGTATATATCTGGCTGGTGATCGCGCAGCCACAGTATTTTGGTCAGCGAATAGGCGGCGCTGAGGCGGTGTCCGGTGATACGGTACAGGTCGCTTTCGTCGAGGCGTTCGCGCAGCCATTGCACCTGCGCGGTCGAGCGCTGATCTGCCCAGATCAACGCCGAACGCAGCGGACGAGCGTCGGCGTCGAGCGCCACCACGCCCTGCATTTGTCCGCTGAAGACCACGCAGGCGATCTGATCGCCGCGCGCGTTGGTCTGCGACAGCAGATCGTGGGTGCTGGCACAGACCGCCCGCCACCAGTCGTTGGGATTCTGTTCTGCCCATCCGGTTTCGGGGTATTCTGTAGGGTATACCGCTGTGACACTGGCGATACAGATGCCTTCGCGGTCAAAGAGCGATGCTTTATCGCCGGTCGTACCTAAGTCGTGTGCGAGGATGAAGGGTTTCATTATTTTGTCTTTTTTGTCGTTTCGATGCACTCCAGATAAGGATATGGTATCGTTTTCCGGCATTTTGACGAGTCGCGCGCCGCGCGATCGACGGGTTCCGCGTTTAGCCTGCCACACGCCGCGAAAGGAATGTGAACAATCATGCTGCTGCCTGAACTGCGCCGCATCGTCTGCGATCTGCACGCCGAGCTGCCACGTAACAACCTGGTCGCGTGGACGGCGGGCAATATCAGCGCCCGTGATCCTGACTCCAATTTAGTCGTGATCAAGCCGAGCGGGATTCGTTTCGATGATCTGACCCCTGAAAATATGGTCGTGGTAGACATCGACGGCAAGGTGGTCGAGGGGACGCACAAGCCGTCCTCGGACACCGCCTCACACTGCTACGTCTACCGCCATAAGCCAGAGATCTATGGTGTGGCGCACACCCATTCGCGCTACGCTGCCGCCTTTGCGGTCGTGGGCAAGCCGATCCCGTGCGTGACGACGGCGATGGGCGATGAATTTGGCGGCGAAATCCCGTTAGGTGGGTTTGCGCTGATCGGCGGGGAGGAGATCGGGGCGTGCGTGGTCGAGGCGCTGTCGCGCTCGCAGAGTCCGGCGTGTCTGCTGCAAAATCACGGCGTGTTTGCTACCGGACGAGACGCCGAGTCCGCCGTCAAAGCCGCCGTCATGACCGAGGACAACGCCGCCATCGTCTGGCTGGCGATGCAGATTGGCACGCCGATCCCGATCCCGGCGGACGACATCGCCAAACTCCATCACCGTTATACTCATGTCTACGGTCAATAAAGGAGAAAATCCCATGTTCGATACCCTGTACGGCAAACAGAATGGCAGCCTCACCGCGCCGCATCCGCGTATCCCGGTGCGCGCGGGGCGGCTGCACATGGTCTACGAAGATGGAACATTGCAAGAGATCGCGCTGGACGGGCGCGTCATTCTGCGCCGCATTTACGCCGCCGTCCGCACCGCGCAATGGGAGACGGTGCCAGGTGTGCTGACCGATATCGAGACCACCAGCGCTGCCGATTCGTTTCGCATCGCTTTCACCAGCACCCACCAACAGGACGACATCGATTTTGTCTGGCGCGGTGTGATCACGGGCGGTGCCGACGACCGCGTGACCTTCGCGTTTGACGGTGAGGCGCGCGCAGCTTTCGCCAGCAACCGCCTCGGTTTGTGCATTCTGCACCCGCGCGAGGGCGCGGGCGAGTCGGCGTTGATCACCCATCCCGACGGAAGCGAGATCGAGTCCGCGTTTCCCGATCTGATCTCGCCGGAAACCGTCTTCACCGACGTGCGTGCCGTCACCATTACGCTCGCGCCGGGTGTGACCGCACAGATAGCGATGGACGGTGAGGTCTTCGAGACTGAAGATCAGCGCAATTGGTCGGATGCGTCTTTCAAGACCTACGGCACCGCCGACGGCGCGGAACAGCCCTGGCGTTTCGTGCCGGGGCAGCGTCTGGCACACGCCGTCACCGTGACGCTGGCGGGCGGGTCGTCGCTGTCCAGCCCACCGACTCCAGACACAGCGATCATCGCTGTGACACCCGGCGCGGCGGTGCCCGTGCCGTCGATCGGCATTTGCCAGCGCAGCGAGGGCGCGCTGACTGCGCTCCAGATCGCACGGCTCGACGCGCTGGCATTGGCGCATGTGCGCGTCGATCTGCGTGCCGACGCCGATCTGCAGACCCAGCTCCATGCCGCCTGGGCCACAGCGTCCGCGCTGCACGCCGACCTCGAATTGGGCGTGCATTTCGGCGCTGATATGCAGACAGGGCTGCGTTATCTGCTGGACGCGCTCAACGGCATCCCGATACACGGACGACTGCTGGCGTTCCGCGAGGGCGAGGGAGTCACGTCGGCGGAGACGATGCGGCTGGTGCGCGAGTCGATCGGTACGTCCGGCGCGCTGGCGATCGGCGGCGGCACCAATGGACATTTCGTCGATCTGAATCGTGCGCGTCCGGCAGTGGACGCCTTTGCAGTGGCGTCGTTCGCGCTCAGTCCACAGGTTCACGCTATCGACAACCAGACGATGATCGAGGAACTGACCACGATCGCGGATATGGCGGCGACGGCACGCTCGTTTCTGGCGGATACACAGATCGCCATTTCTCCGGTCACCCTCAAGCGCAACTGGACTCCCCTGGATCACGCACCCGGCGCGATCAGGACTGATGGGCTGCCCGCACAGGTCGATGCACGTCAGGCGGCGCTGTCTGGCGCCGGATGGACACTGGGATTGATCGCGGCGGCGGCGCGGGCGGGGATCAACAGCCTGACGCTGTACGAATCGATCGGCTGGCTCGGCGTGATCGAGCGCGACAACGGCAGTCCATCGCCAGAATTGTTTCCTTCGGTGCCGGGCGGTGCCTTTCCGCTCTATCATGTGCTGGCGGATGTCAACAGCGTGCCGAGAGCGGCGCGCGCGACCGCGATGGCGACCCCGCTGGACGCCGATCGTCCGTTCACCGTAACAGGGCTGATCGTGCAGCATGGCGAGTCGCACATGGTGTTGATCGCCAATCTGACCAGCGAGACACAGACCGTGATGATCGCCGGGCTGGAGCAGATCGCGCAGTGGCGGCTGCGTTTCCTGGACGAGACGACCTTCGAGCGGGCGGCGCGCGACCCCGACGGATTCATGCAGGACGGTGAGCCGATCGCGGGCGGCGCCGACGGGTTGCAAGTCACACTGCGACCTTATGCCCTGGCACGCCTCAGCGCGGGATGACAAGCGAGTCACGATTAGCTCTACGGACGCATTGTTATGCGTCCGTACTGAGTCCGTCATTCACTGAAATGGCTTAACGCGCGTCTATCCGGCGCGCTTGGGCATCTCGCTGGTCGCGGAGCGGGCACCTACCGACGCTGACGCGCCCAGCTCGACCTCGTAGCGCTGCACCAATTCGACCAGCTCGGTGATCGGCAGCGGCTTCGAAATGTACGAGTCGCAGCCCGCCTCGATGCAGCGCTCTTTGTCGCCGAGCATGGCGTAGGCGGTCACGGCGATGATCGGCTTCTTCACACCGCGCGCGCGCAGCCCGCGCACCACGTCCAACCCGCTCAGACGCCCTTCGATCTGCACGTCCATGAAGATCAGATCAGGATTTTCTTTGTCATGATTGCTCAACGCCGCTTCTCCATTGGAAAAGCTGACGACCTGGTGCCCGCCCATACGGGCGATGCGCATGACCAATGAAATATTGGCGGGGTTATCTTCTACATACATAATCTTCATTTTAACCAGCCTCCACAGCCGCGACGGGCTGATCCGACAAACGAGATTGACCTGCTGCTTCTGCGCGCGGCAGCGTAAAAGTGAAGGTGCTGCCCTTGCCCAGTGCGCTTTCTACCCAGATACGTCCGTGCATCAAGCCTAACAACTGACGTGAAATCGCCAGCCCCAGCCCGGCGCCCGATCGGGCGTCACGCCCTTCGGTTTCTGCCTGTTTGAATTCCTCGAAGATCAATTCGTGGTGTTCTGCCGAGATACCCGATCCAGTATCGGTGATGCTGACACGCACATGATCGTCATAGCTGCGCGCGCGCACCGTGATCAACCCCGCGTCGGTGAATTTGGCGGCATTGCTGTAGAGATTGAACAATACCTGACGCACACGCTGATCGTCCGCCATCACGCGCGGCAGGTCGTCGGGGACATCTGCCTCCAGCCTGATCGGTTTTTTCGAGACCAGTCCGCCTGCGGTGGTCATCACCGCACGGATCAGCGCCGCCACATCGGTGCTGCCCAGGCGCACATCGAGCTTGCCCGCATCCACTTTGGACAAATCCAGGATGTCGTTGATCAGCTTGAGGAGTTCCTGTCCGCTGGTGTAAATCTGACTGAGATCGGCTTCGTAGGCATTTGGCAGCTTGATGCCGTCGTACATCGCCGGGAATTTCAGCATCGTCTCGCTGAAGCCGATGATGGCGTTCAGCGGGGTACGCAGCTCGTGCGACATGTTAGCGAGGAACTGACCGCGAAAATGCTTGGCTTCTTCTGCGGCGGCACGGGCACCGTCGAGTTGTTCGTTGGTCTCCTGCAGATTATCGGACAGCGCGCGCGTGCGATTCAGACTGCGTTCAAGCTCGGTACGGCTGTCGTACAGCTCACCAGCGATTCGGCGCTCGCGTGCGTAGTTGAAGATCGCCCATTCCGCGATCTGGTACAGGTCGGAGGTGACCAGTGCCGCGATGCCCGCCGCTGTAAACGACAACGTGATCGCGCCCATGTCGAGCCAGCCGACCGCAAAGCCTTCGCCGCGCAGTCCGGGTATGACCACGATGATGACGGCGGAGAGAAAGGCAGATAAAAATGCGCGATCGGGCGGAAACAGCGTCCCGACGATGAAGACTGCCAGCGGGAAGATGAATGGAATGATCGCCGAGCCCTCTGCCTGGGCGACGAGCAGCGCAATGCCGATCACGATGAATGCGACGGAGAGGAAAAAGGTCGCGCTGGTGCTGTAACGCGCGTCGCGCTTCAGCGCATTGGTGGCGAGGGCGCCGCCCAGCAGTACGCCCAGTGGCACCATCGAGACGAGGATATTGACGCGCCAGATCAGCCCGCCTGTGAACACCAGAAACAACCCGATCACACTGCCGACGATCGCCCATCGGACGAGGCTGTTGAGTCGGTCTGTGCGTACTTCGTCAGCAAATTGCTCGCGTGAATAGTCTTGTGCCATGAAGAGAGTTCCCGATTTAGAGTCACAAATTTTTAAAGATCACATTATGGTTCTCAGTATACCGTAAAGTTGTCAATCATCCTATCAATGATAACCCAAGCAATCCAGGATGCGTCCCTGAAAAACAGCACGTCAGCAGCGAAAAATCGATGAATTTTCCGCTTTATGCTGGACAAAAAGTTGACTATTGTGCATCTTGTCCACTTGAAGATGCGTCAGGAATTGGGTAATCTGCACGGGTCGATTTCATAATAATTTCACATTCTTCAATATTGGGATCACAATGGGAGCGTCCATGAGCGTGAATCAATCTGAAATGGCAGCACCGTCCGCGTTCTCGCCGGACACACTCCTCCCCGATGCCGAGACGATGCGCGCCATGTATTGGACGATGCTGCTCAGTCGGCGCGTCGATGAGCGTGCCTGGGCGCTGCACCGTCAGGGCAAGATAGCCTTTCACATCAGCGGCATGGGACAGGAAGCCGCCCAGGTGGGGGCGGCGTTTGCAATCAACCGGGGTGTCGATTACGTTCACCCCTACTACCGCGATCTGGCGCTGTGTCTGGCGATCGGGGTCACCCCGACTGACTTCATGATGAGTCTGTTCGGCAAGGAGGGTGAGCTGTCGAGCAACGCGCGCCAGATGCCGAGTCATTTCGGCGCCCGGCACCTCAATATCGTCAGCGGGTCGGCACCGGTGGCGACGCAGGTGCCTCAGGCGGCGGGGCTGGCATTTGCCATCAAGTACCGCCAGACGACTGGGCTGATCGATGCGGGCGACGCGACGCAGCCGCGCCTGGCATTGACCACGCTGGGCGAAGGCTCAACCAGCCAGGGAGAATGGCACGAGGGCATGAATTGGGCGGGCGTGCATCGGCTGCCGTTCATCTGTCTGGTGCAGAACAACAACTATGCGATCAGTGTCCCTGTCGATCAACAGATGGCGATCGCCAATGTCGCCGATCGTGCCGCTGCCTACGGCGTGACCGGGATCGTGGTGGACGGCAACGATGTGCTGGCGGTCTATGCTGTGACGCGCGCCGCCGTCGAGCGCGCCTACAACGGCGAAGGTGCCACCCTGATCGAAGCCAAAACGTATCGCATCGTCCCGCACAGCAGCGACGATGACGATCGCAGCTATCGCAGCCGCGAAGAGGTCGATAGCTGGAAGGCGCGCGATCCGATCGTGCGGATGCGCGGCATACTGGAAGCCGAGGGCGTGCTGGCGCCCGGTGACGCCGACGGCTACGAAGCCCGCGCCCGCGCGGCGGTCGATGCGGCGCAGGCGGCAGCCGAGTCTGCGCCCGACCCCTCGCCTGAGTCCGCGCTTGGCGCGGTATATGCGCCGCTCGACGCCGATGGAGGCTGATGTATGCCCACGATGACTTTGATCGAGGCGGTACTGTCCGCGATGGACGAAGAACTGGCGCGCGATCCGCGCGTGTTCATCACCGGCGAGGACGTGGGACAGCGCGGCGGCGTCTTTCGCGCCACGCAGGGACTGTATGCCAAGTACGGCGGGGCGCGCGTGATCGATTCGCCGCTGGCGGAGCTGAGCATCGTGGCGATCGGAATCGGTGCCGCGCTGGCAGAGCTGCGTCCCATCTGCGAAATTCAGTTCGCCGATTTCATCCATCCCGCCTTCAACCAGATCGTCAATGAAGCTGCCCGCTTCTACTATCGCTCTAACGGCACCTGGCGCGTCCCGCTGGTGATCCGCGCCCCTTATGGCGGTGGAATCAGCGGCGGACTGTATCACAGTCAGAGCATCGAGGCATTTTTCGCGCATGTGCCTGGCTTGAAAGTGGTTGTGCCTTCGACACCGTATGATGCCAAAGGGCTGCTCAAGAGCGCCGTCCGCGACCCTAACCCGGTCTTGTTTCTGGAACCCAAGAAGGGCTACCGGGCGATTAAAGGCGAGGTGCCCGATGGCGATTACACCGTGCCGATCGGTGAGGCACGCATCGCCCGTCCAGGACGTGACCTGACGGTGTACGCCTACGGGATGATGGCGCACTACAGCGAGCGCGCCGCCGACATGGTCGCGCGCGAAGGGATCGATGCCGAGGTGGTCGATCTGCGCACGCTGCTGCCGCTGGACAAGCGGACGGTGCTGGAGTCTGCCCGCAAGACCGGCAAGGTGCTGATCGTCTACGAGGACAACCTGACGATGGGCTTCGGCGCCGAGGTGGCGGCGTTGATCGCGGACGAGGCGTTCGAGTCGCTCGATGCCCCGATCAAGCGGCTGGCGGCGCCCGATGTGCCGGGTGTGCCGTTCGCGCACACGATGCAGGAATTTTACATGCCCAACCCGAATACTATTGCCGACGCGATCCGCGATCTGGCGGCATACTGAGAGACGGAGAGCAATGCCAACGAATGTCGTCATGCCGCAGTTGGGCGAAAGTGTGGTCGAGGGTACGGTCAGTAAATGGCTAAAACAGCCCGGCGACTCGGTCGCCGCGTTCGAGCCACTTTTGGAGGTCAGCACCGATAAGGTCGAGACCGAGATCCCCGCGCCAGCCGATGGCGTGCTGCTGAGTATCCAGGTCGAGGCGGGCGCGACGGTCGCGCACGGGACGATCCTGGCGGTCATCGGCGCGGCGGGGGAACTGGATGCGCCCGTGTTCCAGAACGATACCCCCCCGACCCCCCTCTCAGGGGGGAGAACGGCGCTCGCGTCCGCGCCGCTTTCTGATGAGGGGAGAACGGCGCTCGCGTCCGCGCCGCTTTCTGATGAGGGGAGAACGGCGCCCGCGTCCGCGCCGCTTTCTGATGGGGGGAGAACGGCGCTCGCGTCCGCGCCGCTTGAGAGAGGTCGGGGGGGTGCAGCAGCAGCCGAAGCGTACACTGGGCACATCACCCCGGTGGTGGCGCGCATGGCTGCCGAACATCGTCTCGATCTGGCGCTCATCCCCGGCACGGGACGCGAGGGGCGCATCACCAAGAAGGATGTCGAAGCCTATCTCGATGGACGCCGCACAGCACCCGAAAAATCGGTCGATCCCTGGGATCAGCCAGGCAGCGGCGACCTGTTCAAGCCGACGGTCGATTACAGCGACGCCGCTGTCGCAGGGACGCAGAACGCTGCGTCTGCTATGCGATCGGCACCCGCTGCGCCCATCGCAGGGACGCATGACGAGGCGTCCGCTGGACTTGTTCCCTCGGTTGCAAACTCCTCGTCCTCCCCTGGCAGGCTTATCCCGCTCTCCCCAATGCGCCGCGCGATCGCCGATCATATGGTGCGCAGTCAGCTGCACACTTCACCGCATGTGACGACTGTGTTCGAGGTCGATCTGTCGGCGGTGGTCGCGCATCGCGCCGCGCACAAAGCCGACTACGCCGAGTCCGGCGTCAACCTGACCCTGACCGCTTATTTCGTGATCGCGGCGGCGGCGGGTCTGCGTGCTGTACCGAGCATCAACGCGGAATGGCGCGAGGGCGGCATTTTTTACCACTACGCACAGCATATCGGCATGGCGGTGGCGCTGGACGAGGGCTTGATCGTGCCGGTGATCAGGCACGCGGGCGATCTCAATCTGATCGGCGCGGCGCGCGCTGTCGGCGATCTGGCGACACGCGCACGCGCCAAGGCGCTCAAAGCCGACGAGGTGGCGGGTGGCACCTTCACCATCACCAATCACGGCACCAGCGGCAGCCTGTTCGCCACGCCGATCATCAATCAGCCGCAGGTCGGGATCATGGGCGTCGGCGCGATGGAAAAGCGGGTCAGGGTGATCACCGACTCCTATGGCAATGACATGATCGCAGTACGCCCATGCGCCTATGTCTCGCTGACATTCGATCACCGCGTCGCCGATGGCGCGGCGGGCGATGCGTTTTTGATGGAGGTCAGGCGTCTGTTGACCGACTGGCAATGATCGAGCAGCATGACTCTATTTTGCTTTGAGCAGCATCGCGCGGAATTTTTGCGCACGCGCCGCGACCGATTTACGGGAGTCGGTCGCTCTGGCGTCCAGGTGCGGCAGCAGCCACGCCCGCAAATCGGCGTCCTGCTGTGCCCACACGCTCAGGGTCTCCATCGTGTTGTTCAACACGATCCAGTCATCCCAGGACTCTAAATTGCGCTGGAGCAGGCTGACAGCGGCGCGGCGCTGTTCAGGGGTCAGATGCGCATCGAGTTCTAAAAACAGGGTCGCCAGCGTCCACTGCGTCGATGCCTGTGGAATCCGCGCGATTTCCGTCAGAAAACGGTCGATATACGGGATGACCCAATCGGGATGTGCGCGCCAGGTGCGTTTCATGGCACTGGAGACGCGCAGGCGGACCACTTCATCGGACGAAAAATAACAGTCAACCAATTCCTGCAGCAGCGTCGGATCAGCATCGATGGTTGCGACCACCTCGATGGTGCGACCGAGTGAGTTGGGGTGTCCGCCTGTGAGCATCGCCTCGAATGGTTCGTGCGCGGTCATCACTATGTCCTTTAGATGGGGTTATCAACGTGATGATAACGCGATTTTAGAAAGGGTGTTTCATGATCCATGTGGCGATCCTCATCTTCGAGGATGTCGAAATTCTGGATTTCGCGGGTCCGCTCGAAGTTTTCACGGCGGTCGGGGATTGGGCGGGTGGCACGGCGCGCTTTCACGCCTACACCGTCGCTGAGACCAGCGCAGCGCTGACGACGCACGGCGGCTTGATCGTCACGCCGTCCTACACGCTCGACACCTGCCCCGCGCCGGATGTCGTCGTCGTGCCGGGCGGCGCGGGGTCGCGTCAGGTCATGCGCAATCAGCGCGTGATCGACTGGCTGTTGGCGCAGAACCAACGCACGCAGTTGACCACCTCGGTGTGCACGGGGGCGCTGGTGCTGGGTGCGGCGGGTCTGCTGGACGGACTGCGCTCGACCACACATTGGGAGGCATACGATCTGGTCGCCCGCGTCGCACCCAGGACTGAGGTGGTGCGCGGCGTGCGTTATGTCGATGCGGGGCGCATCATCACATCGGCGGGAGTGCAGGCAGGGATGGATATGGCGCTGCACATTGTCGCCCGGCTGACCGATCTGGAGACAGCACGTCAGACTGCCCATTACATCGAATACGACTGGCAGCCGCAGATTACAGCGTAATACTGGCGTGCCGAAACGGGGTTGTGAGGCTGCTCTGAAAACGCCATCAGACCGGGCTTAAGAAACTCAGACAACCGCCGCTCCGAATCCCCTTTACAATCAACAGGAGTTTCCTATTGCGTTACCAGGGCGAATCCGAGTGACCAAAACACAGCTTGCCGCACAATCCCTCATCGACAGCATGGCGCCGAGCGTCCTGGTCTTCGACAGCGCCGACCGACTGGTGCTGACCAACGAGTCTGCCAAAGCCCTCTTTGGCGCCGATCTCAGGCTGATCCAGGCGGAGGGGTGGGGCGCGGCGCAGGTGTTGTTCAACGCCAAACAGGTCGCCCATGCCAGGAAGATCGACGAGATACGCAAGGGCGTGCTGACCAGCGGCGAAGCGGCGCGCTTCACCATCTATCGTGGCGGCGAGCGGCTGCCCGGCTGGATCTCGACCTTCAGCGAGGGCGGCGACAAGCTGACGATGGTGGCGGTCGATAAACCGGACTGGTCAGCGCTCAACGATCTGATGTCGAAATATCTGGACGAGGTGCGCGAAGTCATGCACGCTACCCAGGGGCACACCAACATCATCGTGCAGTCGATCTCGCGTGCCAGGGCGGGCACGACCGCCGAGCAGATCGCGCCGCGCGTGACCGGGTTTGCCCGCCTGATCGACATTCATATGTTCCGGCTGCGCGCCCTGACCGATATGGTGGAGCGGCTGGAACGCATCCGCACCGGCGCAGTGCGCGATCTGGCAGCGCGCGGCAAAAAGCGCATCAGTTTTGCCGATTACATGGAGGATTTTGTCGAGGCGCTCGACGAGTCGCAGTTGGTCGATCCTGAGAACGACCCCGGTGATTACCGCAAGCGTATTCAGGCGATCATCCCGCCCAAGCTGATGCTGTCCGCCTCGACCGAACACCTGACCGTCGTCTTGCACGACATTTTACGCAATGCTATTATGTACAGTATGCGTGCCACGCCGATCAAGGTCATCGCCTACGCCAACCGCGACGGCAGTGGACAGATCGACATCGTGGACGAGGGCTATGGCGTGCGCACCGAAGAAGTGGAACGGGTGTTTTCGCCGTTCATGCGCTCACGCCAGCCGCAGATCATGGGCGAATTTGGCTACGGGCTGAGCCTGTATCTGTGCAAATACGAGATCGAGGCGATGAACGGACGCATCTGGTTCGCGAGCGAGGAAGGTGTGGGCACGACCTTCAGCATCAAGCTGCCACTGTGGCAGGATGCGACCCGCGAAACGCGCGAGTCGTCTCCGCAGTGATAGTCCCACCTCGCCTGACCGCACGCGGTTAGCGCCGTGAACGTGCGCGCGCTTCTCCTGCTGGATCAGGAGGAGCGCGTTTTTATTTGTCCGGTTCAACCGGGGGGAGAACCGGGGAGAACCGAAGGGAATTGGAGGGAACTGTCATGTACGCTATTTTCACGCCAGACGTGTTCGACGCGCTGATCATCGGGCTGATCGTCATTGGGCTGGCGCTGGCGGCGGTGCGCCTGTACGCCGACTTCACCCGTCCGCTGCCTCCGTCCGACAGCGACGTGCCGACCGAGCCGACGCCGGTCGTCCCGGACGCGCTCGAAACACCGTCAACCTGAATCTGTACACCGAGGAGATCGACCGCTCATGCTGGACATTGCACTGCTGCGCGACAAGCCCGAATGGGTCAAAGAGCAGATCGCCAAACTCAACGACGCGGGCGCGCTCGCCCGCGTGGACACGATCGCCGCGCTCGACCGACAGCGCCGCGTCCTGATCGCCGACTCCGAAGCGGTGCAGGCTGCCCGTAACAAGCTGAACAAAAATGTCGGACGGCTGCGCGGCGACAAGACGCCGGGGGGCGCGGCGCGCGCCGCCAGCGTCGCGGAGCTGGTCACGGCGGGGGAATTCGATCGGGCGCTGGCGATCATGACCGGGGAAGCGCCGGTCGAGGGCGAGTCGTCACTCGATCTGGATGGCGCGGTCGAGGCGATGATGACCGCGCTCGGCGCGATGGGGACGCGCGTCGAGGCGATCAACGAGTCGCTGCGGACGATCGACGCCGACCTGCAGGAAAACATGCTCTGGCTGCCCAACCTGCCCCACGCCAGTGTGCCGGTGTTTGACGACGAAGCGCACAACATCGCCGGGACTCCCGAAGGCGCATTTTACGAGTTCGACTTTGCGCCCAAACCGCATTGGGAACTGGGTCCGGCATTGGGGATCATCGACTTCGAGCGCGGCATCAAGATCGGCGGGACGCGCGCGTATGTGCTGCGCGGGATGGGCGCCCGCCTGCAGCGCGCCCTGATCAGCCTGTTTCTGGACAACGCCCGCGCGCATGGGTTCACCGAATTTTATCTACCGTACATGGTGCGCGAGGAAAATCTGTACGGATCGGGTCAGTTCCCCAAGTTCCGGGACAGCGTCTATCACGACGCCGACGCCGACGTGTACATGCTGCCGACTGCCGAGGTCGCCATCACCAACCTGCACCGCGACGAGATTCTCGACGGCGCGGGTCTGCCGCTGTACTACGCCGCGCACACGCCCTGTTTCCGCCGCGAAAAGACCAGCGCCGGGCGCGATGTGCGCGGGATCAAGCGCGTGCATCAATTCGAGAAGGTCGAGCTGTACAAGTTCACCAGCGCCGAGACCAGCTACGCCGAGCTTGAGTCACTGACAGAGGCGTGCAGCGACGTGCTGCGTGCGCTCAAACTGCCATTCCGCCGTCTGGAGATCGTCACGGGCGATCTGGGGTTCAGCGCTACCAAAAAATACGACCTGGAGGTCTATTCACCTGGCTGCGACGAGTGGCTCGAAGTCAGCTCGTGCAGTAATACCGAGACGTTTCAGGCGCGCCGCGCCAATATCAAATATCGCGCCGACGGCGACAGGAAAACCCAGTTCGTGCATACGCTCAATGGCAGCGGGCTGGCGACGCCGCGCGTGATCATCGCCATCCTGGAGAATTACCAGCAGGCAGATGGCACGGTGATCGTGCCGGAGGCGCTGCGTCCGTATCTGGGCGCTGATGTGATCGCCGGAGCCTGACGACGGTAAAATTTTCTGGCACGCCGAACGTGGATTGGCAGTGGACGTATGGTTATGCGTCCCTGCGTTTCTGGACACGCCGAACGTGGATTGGCGGCGGACGCATGGTTATGCGTCCCTACCCCGCTATCGGCAGATAGGTGTCCAAAAACGCCAGCAGCGAGTCGGTAAAGAGCGCGGCGTCCTGCTGGTGCAGTCCGCCGTGTATCGCGCCGGGGAAGATCACAAGTTGTTTGGGTTCGCCAGCCGCCGCAAACATGCGCCGACTATTGCTCACATCGATCAGGGTGTCCTGGTCGCCGTGCATGAACAGCACTGGGCGCGGGGCGAGCCGGATCACGTCGTCGATCGGGCGCACGTCGCTGATACGTGCGCCTGTCTCCTGCTGCCCAAAGAAGATGATCAGCGGCGCGAACGGGAACGGCGGCAGTCCGGTGATGCGCTCCACCCCTTCGGCGATATTCTCCTCGATACTGGAATAAGCGCACTCCGCGACCACGCCGACCACATCCGGCAGACTCGACATGGCACGCAGCACGGTCGCCCCGCCCAACGACTCGCCTGCCAGCACGATGCGCGCCGGGTTCACGTCGGATCGCGTCTTGAGATACTCGACCGCCGCGATCACGTCGCGCGGTTCCTCGAAACCGAGTGTGGTCTGCGTCCCGCCGCTCTCGCCATGATTGCGCAGGTCAAACAGCAGCGCGCCATAGCCGACGCGATGCGTGATGACCGCCTGACCGAGCAAGCCAGCGCGATTGCTCGCCAAGCCGTGTACGTAGACGATCACGGCGCCGTCGGCTGCGGAGGTGGGTGGCAGAAACCAACCTTGCAGGTCGATCCCGTCGGCGCTGCGAAAGGTGACCGCTTCGTAGTTGGGGATGCCCATGTCGGCGGGCGTGGTGGTCACGGGGTTGCGTGCCGGATAGATCAGGATACGGGCACGATCGCGCGCCAGCAGCACCACGCCGCCGCCGATGACCAATGCCAGCACGACGACGAAGACAACGATCAAGTTACGGACTCGCTTCACAATATCAGGTCGTTTCGGGTGGAGGAACCGGAAAAATATTCCTGACTGGCAGCGTAAAGCCGGGCAGCACGGTGCCGCCGTCGAGCGTCTCATCCACGCTGTAGATGCGTGGAAGCGCACCGGGTATATACACCTCGACCGTTTTCTTTTTAGGACGCACGATCCACACTATCGTTCCAACGGCGAGATAGGTTCCCAATTTGAACATCAAATTTTCGTTTTCAGCGCTCGTGTCCGCTGACACCACCTCGACTGCCAGATCGGGCGGGATTTGTCCGAATCCTTTTTCGGACAGCGTGCGCTGTCTGGCATAGCTGATGAAAGCGGCATCGGGTACATAAACATCCCCCTCCAGCATATAACCGCCTGCTTCTCCAGTGACGTGTCCTAGTTCATGTTCGAGAACATATGCCAGAAGATAATGACCAATGAGCATGGAGGTTTTTGAAGCCTTAAAATTCGATGGCATTTCGACGATCTCCCCAGCGATCAGTTGAAAATCCCGATCCAGGTTTTCGGGCAGATCGCAAAACGCCTCGAACTCCGCGACGGTGACGCGCGTGCCATGAACGGTCACGTCCATTGGATGATGTTCCTCCGATTTTCAGGTCAGTGTAGCACAACTACGGCAGCGTCGGCGTCACCACCTCGAATGGGATCGGCGTGCTGTCCTGGGTCGTGCCGTCGGCTAATTCAGCACGGGCGAGCAGTCTGTGCGCGCCGATCTCCAGCGTCCACCACAGCGTGTAGGGCGCCTCGTCGCGCGTCCCGATTGGGGAGTCGTTCAGCAAATAGGTGACGCGGGTCGTGTCGGGCGGGGTCGCCGTCGTCAGGCGGATGCGCTGCGCCGCGATCGGCAGCAGCGCCGACAGCTCATAGACGGTGTAAGGGTCGGGTTCGAGCAGACGCACGCCTGCCTCGTCGTCGGTCTGCACCAGCAGCGCGCCGATCGGCGGCGGGGAATAACCGCTGCGAATGCCCCAATCGCGCGCTTCCTGGGGCAGCACGACGAACGTCTGCCCGACGCGCTGATCGTCCGGGGTGGTCTCGTCCGCCAGCAGTCTGGTCTGACGGTCGATCTGGAATACCTGGAAGAAGTCGTCGGTGACGCGCGGTTCTGTACCCTCGATGAACCATTCCAGGCGGCGGCGCGGACACAGCGGCGTCGCCAGCTTGCCGCTGAGGGCGCACACCTCGCGGCTGGTGATCCCCGGCGGCACGGTAAAATCGAGTTCCGGCTGACCGCGCAGCACCTCCCGCATAAAAGCGTTCCAGATCGGCGCGGCGCCGCTGACTCCGGTCACCTCGACCATCGGCGTATTGTCGGCATTGCCCACCCATACCCCCGCGACCAGATTCGGCGTGTAGCCGACCACCCAGTTATCGCGGAAGTCGGTGGTCGTCCCGGTCTTTGCCGCCGCCGGACGCCCGATCGCCAGCGCGCTGAACCGTCCAAACGAGCGCAGCCGCGCCTCATCGTCGCTGAGGATGTCGCTGATCAGCCAGGCGACACGCGGATCGATCACCTGTGCGGCTGGACGGTCGGCACAGGCTGGATCGGGCGTCCATTGGTACAATACGGCGCCGTTTTTGTCGGTGACGCGCGTGATCAGGACGGGTTCGACGCGGCAGCCGCCGTTAGCAAAGATGCTGTACGCCCCGACCAGATCGAGCAGCCGCACCTCACCGCCGCCCAGCGTCACTGACAGGTCGATGGCACTGTTTTTCGCCAGCGTGGTCAAGCCCGCATCGACCGCCAGATCGATCAGCGTACTGATGCCGATGTCGTCCAGCGTCGCCACCGCCGGAATGTTGAACGACGCTGCCAGCGCCTCGCGCAGCAGCACCGGACCATGCTCGACCTGCCCGTAATTCGCCGGGGTATAGCTCTCCAGCCTGCGCGTGACAAATGGGGTTTCCAGGTCGAGCAGCATCGTCGCGGGGGTGTAGGGATCGTCGCGCATCGGATTCATGGCGGCGGCGTAGGTGAACGGTTTGAGCGTGCTGCCCGGCTGACGCGGCGCCAGCGCGGCGTTGACGGCGCCATCGATCGCCTGATCGAAATAATCCGGGCTGCCCACCATCGTCAGGATGTGCCCGGTGTAAGGATCGAGCGCCACCAGCGCGGCGTTGTTGGCGTTGGCGGGGACGCTGCCCGCGCTGGCGGGGCTGTTCAGCAGTGCCAGCTGACGACGCACGATCGCCTGTGCCGCCCGTGTCCAGTCGAGGTCGATCGTCGTGGTCACTTCGAGACCGTCGATCAGCAGTTGTTCGGGAAAGTCGCGCTGCAGCCCGGTGATCGCCGCCATGACCGCGTGCGGCGCCTCGATCGGGAACGCGGACGCCGCAAAATGCAGGTTGTCGCGCCGGGCGGACTCGGCAGCCTCGCTGTCGATCGCGCCCGTCGTGACCATCAGCCCCAGCACCACACTCTGACGGGCACGGGCAGCCGCCAGATCGGTCAGTGGATCGTAGAGGGCAGGCGCCTGCACCAACCCCGCCAGCAGCGCGCATTCTGCCAGCGACAGGTCGCGCACCGCTTTGGCAAAATACGCCCGCGCCGCCGCGTCGATGCCATAGGCGAGATTGCCAAAATAGACCTGGTTGAGATAGAGCGCCAGCACCTCGTCCTTGCTATAGGCACTCTGGAGCTGCACCGCCAGGATCATCTCGCGCAGCTTGCGCCGCAGCGAGCGCTCGGCGCGCTGTGCAGGGTCGAGCAGCAGGATACGCGCGACTTGCTGCGTGATCGTGCTGCCCCCGGCGATCACCTCGCCTCCTTGCAGGTTGATCCACAATGCACGCACGATGCCGACCGGATCGATTCCGGGATGCGCGTAAAAGTTGGCGTCCTCGGTGGCGATGACAGCGCGCTGACAGTGGATGGGCACGACTGCGAGTGGGACAGCCGTATTCATGCCGCCCGTGTCGGTGTCCGCGATGACTTCATAGAGCAGTCGTCCGCTGCGGTCGTAGATACGGGTGGACGGCAGCGCCAGGCCGGACTGAATACGGTCGATCGACGGCAGATCGACGAACAACCAGCTATAGGCGCCGACGCCTGCGATCAGGCAGAGCGCGCCGACGATCAGCGCGATCCGCTGCCAGCGACGGCGGACACGGAACCAGCGCCATCCAGTACGGATGATCGAACGCATAAAATTCATCAAGCAATCACCGCCTATACCGTCTGTCACAGCCATCGCCTGCATTTCTATCACATCTTACGCCACCATGCACAGACTTAAGCCGAACAGTATCCCCATTTGCCGACGCGCGTTATACTCACCCCACATTATCGTTTCTTTACATTACGGGCGGACTCCACCCCATGAACAAGAGCGACGCGCCCATCGTCCTGGAAGTGCGCGGCTTGACCAAGCGCTTTCCGGGCGTGGTGGCGAACGATCACATCGATCTGCAACTTCGACGCGGACAGGTATTAGGGCTGTTGGGGGAAAACGGCGCCGGTAAAAGCACGCTGATGAACATGATCTACGGGTTGTATCAGCCGGACGAGGGCGAAATCCTGATCAACGGCGCGCCCGTCCGCATCGACAGCCCCAACGACGCCATTCGCCTGGGCGTCGGCATGGTGCATCAGCATTTCCAACTGGTGCCCGTGCTGTCCGTCACCGAAAATATCATGCTCGGCAACGAAACCGTCACAGGCATTTTTCTCAATAAGCGCGCCGCCCGCAGGCGCATCATCGACATCAGCACCCAGTACGGTCTGAATGTCGATCCCGACGCGCTGATCCAGGACCTGCCCGTCGGCGTGCAGCAGCGCGTCGAGATCATCAAGGCGCTCTATCGCAAAGCCGAGATTCTGATCCTCGACGAGCCGACCGCTGTGCTGACGCCCCAGGAAACCGAGGGTTTGTTCCGTATCATGCGCTCTCTGCTCGATCGCGGCGTGAGCATCATCTTCATCTCGCACAAATTGAAAGAAATCCTGGAGATCTGCGTCGATATTGTCGTGCTGCGCGGTGGCAAGGTCGCCGGGCGCATCGAACCCTGGCGCGCCAACGAGGAACTCCTGGCGGAGATGATGGTCGGGCGTGAGGTGCTGCTGCACGTCGAAAAAGCGAAGGCACAGCCCAAAGAAGCCGTGCTGCGCGTGGAGAATCTGCGCGTGCTGGACGATCGCAAGCTGGAGGCGGTGCGCGACGTGACGTTAGAGGTGCGCGCCGGGGAGATCGTCGGCATCGCTGGCGTGCAGGGCAATGGGCAGACCGAGCTGATCGAGGCGATCACCGGGCTGCGCCTGCCAATGAGCGGGCGCATCATCCTGAACGGACAGGACATCACCGGGGCGTCTCCACGACGCATCACCGAAGCCGGGATCGCCCATGTGCCAGAAGACCGCCAAAAGAACGGTATGGTCAGCGCCTTTCCGGTCAAAGACAACATCGTGCTGCAAAGCTACTACGTCGAGCCATTTTCGCGCGGTATCCTGGCAAACGACGCTGCCATCGACAAAGAGGCGTCCGAGCTGGTCAAAAAATTCGATGTGCGCCCACCGAACATCTTTCAGTCGATCGGCAAGCTGTCCGGTGGCAATCAGCAAAAGGTGATCATCGCGCGCGAACTCACCCGTGACAGCCGACTGCTGATCGCCGCACAGCCGACGCGCGGGCTGGATGTCGGGTCGATCGAGTTCATCCACAAGCAGATCGTGGCGATGCGCGATCGCGGCGCCGGCGTCCTGCTGATTTCCGCCGAACTGGACGAGATTCTGTCGTTGGCGGATCGCGTGGTGGTGATGTTCGCCGGGACGATCATGGACTCGCTGCCGATCGAACAGGCGACGCGCAATCTGTGCGGTCTGCTGATGGCGGGTGTGCGCACTACCGCCGAAATGCGCGCGGCGGACGGGCTGGTCGCAGAGCGAAACGAGGTCGGCGGTGACTGAGGCACGCCTGACCCCACCCTTGCCCGCTTCACAAAACCCGGAGACACCCGCCCCAGCGCGTGGATCGTTTTCCGTGCCGCGCCTGTGGCGGCGCATCTCGCCATCGCTGGTGCCGCTGCTGGCGGTGCTGACGGCAATGATTCTGACGGTGCCGTTCATGATCATCACGGGCGGCGGCGGCGATTTTGGGCGCGGGCTGACGATCGCGGGCACTGCCTATGCCGCGCTGATCGAAGGCTCGACCGGGCTGGCGATCAACGATCGCGTCACGCCCGCCGATCTGACGCTGTTCACGAGGCTGGCGAGCGTCGAGCCGCTGGAACAAGGCGCACTGCGTGCGATCGTGCGCGACGCCTCGGACGCGGCACTGTTGGGTCGCGCGGCTGCCGATCGCTTCGGCGCCGTGATCGCCAATTTCACCGAGCTGGACGACGAACAGCTCACCGAGCTGGGCGCCAGCGTGGTCGATATCGGGGCGATCGGTGCCGACACCCTGATCGCCATGCGTCCGCTGCTGTCCGATCTGAGCGCGCTCAGTCGCGGCGAGGTGCGCGCGCTGGTTGAACCCTATTCCACGCGGTCCAGCCTGACCGCCGCCGACCGTGCGACGATCGAGGCGGTCGCACCATCGGCTGCCGCGCTGAGTGACGCCGACCTGCTCGCCTACATGGGCGTGCTGGCGCGCGAAGGCATCGCCAGACTGGAGCGGGTGGAGGCAGCCGTCGAGCTGCTGCTGGCGGAAAATATCACCCCAGGATCGCCCGCAGCCGAGTCGCTGGCAGAGGTGACACTGGTCGAGGGTGGCGCTGGCGCCGCGCGCACTGCGATCGCCACCTTTGCCCGGCTCGACGCGGCGGGCATCGACGATCCGGCGCGGCTGGCGCGCGAGATCGCCGCTGTGCGCGAGCTGTACAGCCTGGGGATCGTGACGCAGACCGACGTGTCGCGCATGATCACGGACGAGCTCCCGTCCGTGCTGGCGGACAATCTGATCGTCAGTCGTCCGGGCGATCGGCTGGTGGTGCATCCTGGCAGCGACGCAGCGGGTATCGTCTGGGACGAGGGCGCCGATGCCACCAGTACGACGGATGATCGTCCGCAGGTGGTGTACGTGCGGCTGGGCGAGTCGGCGCTGCTGTTCTATCCGGCAAATCTGGAGTCGATGCTCGTCCGCGCCACGCCCTTCATCATCGCGGGCTTGGCGGTGGCGCTGGCGTTCAAGGCGGGTTTGTTCAATATCGGCGCCGAAGGACAGTTGTACGCGGGCGGCATTCTGGCGGTCTGGATCGGCTTTTCGCCGCTGTTCGACGTGCTGCCAGGGGTGATCCGGCTGCCCCTGGTGCTGGCAGGCGGGATCGTCGGCGGCTTTTTATGGGGTGCTATCCCTGGCGCGCTCAAAGCCTATACCGGGGCGCACGAGGTGATCACCACCATTATGCTCAATTACATTGCGATTCGGCTGGTGGACTGGCTGATCAAGTCGCCCGATCCGCTGATCCTGCTCGACCCGTCTGCGAGCACGCCGCGCACCCCTTTCCTGAACGAGGCAGCGCGGCTGCCGACCTTCGCGTCGATCCCGGTATGGGTGTTCTTCCTGGCGGGCGCCGCGCTGCTGGCACTGGGATTGTATCAGCGTCGCGCCGCACTGGGACGCGATCTGCGTTACGCGATTCGACCGATCGTGAACGCGGCGATCGTGATCGTCGGCGGGCTGTTCCTGGCATGGGTCGGCGCGCGCGGGGCGCTGCATGTCGGCTTCATCATCATGATTTTGACAGTCTGGCTGACCGACTGGTTCCTGACTCGCACCACGCTCGGCTTTGAACTGCGCACCGTCGGCACCAACCCTGACGCCGCAAAATACGCCGGGATGAGCGTGCCGCGCAATACCATCCTGGCGCTGGCACTGGCGGGCGGACTGGCGGGGCTGGCGGGCGCGATCGAGATCAGCGGCGTGCAGTTCAACATGCAGCCGGAATTCTTCGCCGGACTGGGCTTCGACGCCATCGCGGTCGCGCTGCTGGCGCGTACCAATCCGCGCAACATGATCGCCGCTGGCTTGCTGTGGGGGTCACTGCTGAGTGGGGCGGGTCTGATGCAGATTCGTGCCGACATCTCGATCGACCTGGTGAAGATCATTCAGGCGCTGATCATCATGTTCATCGCGGCGGACATGATCATCCGCTTCCTGTGGCGCGTACCTGAAGGCGGCGATCGCACATCGATGAACACCATCAAGGGTTGGGGAGGCTGATCGTGGCGACCATCGCACCGACAATTGCCAGTGTTCCGGCGCGCTCCTGGCGCGACTCGTTCAAATTCACGCGCACCACCCTGTATGCGATCTTTTTCCTGACTTTCGGCATCCTGCTGCTGATCGCCGGCGCGGGCACCGCCGCCGACGTGAACACACAGCTCACCTTCGAGCGCGCGGAGGTGGGTGAAAACGCGGCGGCGCCGACGATCACGCCGCTGCTGGTGCCGACGCAGATCACCGCCATCGGCATCGGCATCCTCTACATCGCGGGTGGCGCGCTGGCGCTGATCCCGGACGCGCGGCTGAAGCGCGTCGGTACGATCGCCCTGATCATCAACGGACTGCTGCTGATCCCGATCGTGCTGATCCTGGCAGCTGCCGGCGCCAGCACCAACGTCACGACCATGATGGCAGTCAGCCTGCGCCTGGCGACTCCCATCGTGCTGGGGGCGCTGGCGGGTATCTGGTGCGAGCGCAGCGGCGTGACCAATATCGCCATCGAGGGCATGATGCTCACGGGCGCCTGTTTTGGCTTTGTCGCGCTGGCGCTGCTGGCGCCGATGATGGGCACCGGACAGGCGCAGCTCATCGGCATCGTGATCGCGGTGGTGACGGGCGGGATCATGTCGATGCTGCACGCCTGGCTGTCGATCACCTTCAAAATCAATCAGATCGTCAGCGGCACCGTCATCAACATCCTGGCGGTTGGCATTACCTCGTTCATGCGCCGCGAGGTGCTGCTCTCGTCCGAGGGCGGACGCGAGACCTTACAGCCATTCCCGATCCCTGGACTGTCGGAAGTGCCGATCGTCGGGGATGTCTTTTTCAACGGGCGACCGATCTTCTACGGCATGTTCGCGCTGCTGCTGGTGACCCATGTCGTGCTGTTCTACACCCGCTGGGGCTTGCGCACGCGCGCCGTCGGTGAGAATCCGCGCGCGGCGGATACGCTCGGCATCAAGGTCAACCGCAACCGCTGGATCAACGTGATCATCGGCGGCTTGATCGCCGGACTCGCCGGAGCGTGGTTTTCGCTGGAGACGACCGGCTCGTTCGACGACAACATGACCAGCGGACGCGGCTTCATCGCGCTGGCGGCGATGATCTTCGGCAAGTGGACGCCTATCGGCGCGTTTGGCGGTGGGCTGCTGTTCGGCTTTTCCGACGCGCTCGGTCAGCGCTTCCAGTTTTTGGGCGTGCCGATCCCGTCGCAATTCCTGCAGATGGTGCCGTATGTGATCACCATCATCGTGCTGGCGGGGCTGGTCGGGCGGGCGGTCGCGCCTAAAGCGGACGGTATCCCCTACGAAAAAGAAGGCAAATGAGCATGGACGCCCGTATCCTGCACATCGTGACTTTCGAGGAATACGTCGAGATCGCCGCGCTGGACTCGTATCGGGCGCCGTCGCTGGATACGGAAGGCTTCATCCATTTTTCGACCCCGGCACAGGTCGCCGGGGTCGCCAATCGCTTTTACAGCGATCGCGGCGAGCTGCTGCTGCTGGTGGTCGATCCCCGGCTGCTGACCGCACCACTGATCTACGAGGCGCCGAGTGGGTCAGGGACAGCGCCGGCGCCGGGATTATTTCCCCATCTGTATGGCGCGCTGGACATGAACGCGGTCGTGGCGGTGATTAGCTATCCGCCGGGGGCAGATGGACGCTACGCGGCGCCGGAGATCACGACCGGGGAATAGATGAACCTATTTACGCGGACGCATTTTATGCGTCCCTCTCGTGTCAAAATCCACCCGACCGTGCGCGCATGGCTCTCCATGCCGAGTGTAAAGAGGTGACTGATGCTGCCCCAACAGGCTGAAGCCAATGCGCAGACCGATAGCCATATCATCGCGGCGGGTGTGTCGCTCGATGATTATATGGCGCACTACGCGGCGGAACACTGCGAATGGGTAGAGGGGGTGGTGATCAAAGTGGCTGCGAACGCATTGCAACATATCACGCTGGAGCGTGTATTGTACATTCTATTGGCGCAGTATTTTGGGCGCCGCCCACTCGGACAAATCATCGGTCAGCCGTTCGTGATGCGCTTGCCCGCGTTTCCCAATCGGCGCCGTGAACCCGATCTGCTGGCGGTGATGCACAGCAATCCTGCCAGGCTCGAAAAGACTTTTCTGGATGGCGCAGCCAATCTCGTGATCGAGATCGTCTCAGAGGGAAGCGCTGAACGCGATCGGGGCGAAAAATTCGTCGAGTATGAAACAGGCGGCGTGGAAGAGTACTGGGTGATCGATTACCTCCGTGAAGATGTCCTCTTCTACCGTTTAGAAGATGGACTGTATGCGCGTCAGCCTATTGTTGACGGGCATTATCGCACGCCATTGCTGCCCGACTTCAGTTTGGAAATCGCCTTCCTGTGGCGCGAGTCGTTTCCGCTGCCGTCCGCATTAGCCGCGATGGTCGATGCGATGCTGGGGAGTGGCGATCCAGGCGCGGCGCAGTCCTGATCACTCGAACAGACGCACCAGCTTGATCGCCACCTGCAGATTCGTCCGCGTCACCGGATCGCCCAGATTGACCGCGCACACCTCGGCGATGCGCTGCAAGCGGTAGTTGAGCGTGCTGCGATGGATCATCAGCTCTTCGGCGGTCTGCACGCCATTGGCACCCGCATCGAGATAGACCTCCAGCGTGTGGAACAGATCGGCTTGCAGCTCGACGCGCAGCAGACGCAGCATTGGCACGAACGGGTTGGCGTGCAGCGCCCCCTCCCCTGCCTGATATAACGTGTGCAGATACCCCAATCGCTCGAACAGGATAGTGGGATGATCGTCGATTCCGACTTTCGCCGCGATGTGCAGCGCGTCGCGGCTCTGACGGTACGCCGCCCCGACCGCCCCCGCACCGCGCACAGATGCGCTCACGCCGAGCCGCAGCCCATCGATCGCCGCGTGCATCGACGCCAACTGCGCGTCGATCGCGCTCGTCCGGTTCATCAGCGCCACCACCTCTCCCGCGAATTCCCCGATCACTGCGCGCGCGTCCGCGAGCGCACGGGCGATCTCGCGCTGAAAGGTCAGACGGTGTGCGCCCCCGTCGGCGCGATCGATGCGCACGACTACGAAAGGCGCATTGAGATCGACCCCGTAACGCAGCGCCTGATCGGTCAGCGAGTCCATGCGGTCGCGGTCGCCCTCGATCAACTGTGCCAACAAGCCGCCTTTGACGCTGGCTTCAGCATTGGCGACCATCTCCTGATGCAGCCGCATCAGCGCCGCGACGGTGGCACCGCTCTCGATCGCCACCTCGTCCAGCTTATTCAGTGGACGGTCGTCCGCGATGATCCACAGATAGCCGTAGATGCCGCCATGCACGACGATCGGCGCCAGAATGCGCTCCATCTCCAACCCCAGATCGGGAAGCTGGGGCAGACGTTTCGGCTTGAGCGTGCGGCGAATCTCAGCCAGCGTGCCATTCGACTCCAGCGCGGCGATCAGAGTCGGATTGGTCTTGCCCTCGCTCTGGGTGTAGCGGCGCGCTTCATCGACCGGGGCGATATTGTGGCTCGCCAGCGCCTCGAAGGTCTCTGTCTCGATACTGATCGAGTGCCCGATCAGGTCTGCCAGCGTCACCGCCAACTGCTGAAAATTGCCGCCCGCCAGCACCAATCCCGTCAGAACCTGGTGGATGTGCAGCGCGCGTTCCAGCATTTCTATCGTCAGCATCGGGTCGTCTCAGCTCGTGATCGATCGCAGGGACGCGCGGTTCGCGCGTCGGAATCCGCTCATTATAGCGGATCGGCGGGCGGCGGATCGGGCGTCCAAAGCACCGGCTTGAGCAGCGCCCGATCGAACGAGGCGATTCCCTCGACGCCGAGGGTGCGCAGCGCCGCCAGCACCGCTGCCGCGTCCGCGCGCAATTGCGCGACGTTCACACCCTGGCAACTGTCCGGCAGCGGGTCGAGCCAGCGCGCCGCCCGCAATAACAGCTTGGCGGCACCGAGCGGATTGCCGCGCGTCACCTGATAGTAGGCGACGCCGACCTGCAATATCCCCTGATACAGATCGCGGATCGCCCTCGGTTCGGCGCGCCACAGCGCCTCCAGCAGGTCATGCTGCCTGTAAAATTCACCCGCATTGAACAGCGCGATCGCCTCAGCCGCTAGCGGGGGCAGCGGTTCGTCGCACGCATTATCGACGGTCATGGCTCATTTTTCCTTCATTTTTCCGACGACGAATTCGGAACAAATTTTCTGATCTGACGCTGTTCGCCACCTCGTTGTTGACGTATAATAAAGGCTGTTCTGTTGCAGCACGAGGATCGTCATCAGTGGATATTACCTGGTTTGGACACAGTTGTTTTCGTATCACCGAGCGCGGGCGGATCACGCTGATCACCGACCCATTCCAGGATGTCATCGGCATCCCGGCGCCAAAAGTGAAGGGCGATGTCGTCACGGTCAGCCACGATGTACCGGGTCACAACAACATCGAGGCGGTGAAGGGCGCGCGGCTGTTCCTGACCGGGGCGGGTGAATACGAGATCAGCGGCGTCTACATCCAGGGCATCGCCATGCACGACGCGGCATCCGGTCGGCACAATATCGCCTATGCCTACAATTATGACAATATCACCGTACTGCATCTGGGTGATCTGGGGGATGTGCCGGATCAGCGCATGATCGAAGCTATTGGTCAGGTGAATGTGCTGCTGCTGCCCGTCGGCGGGGGCAACGGACTCAAAGCTGCCCAGGCTGCCGAGGTAGTGGCGCTGATCGAGCCGTACTATGTCATCCCGATGCACTACGCCCTGCCTGGACTGACGATCGAGCTTGATCCGGTCGATCGCTTCCTGAAGGCGATGGGTATCGGTAAAGTACAGGAAGCCGACATCCTCAAGGTCAGCGCCTCCGATGTGACCGACCAGCCGCAGATCGTCGTGCTGAACCCGACCGCGTAAGGCGCGGTGTTTTCACGCAGTCTAAATCGTGATCGTGAGCCGTGTAGAAAGAGATAATCACCCATGAGCGTCAAACTGCTGATGAACTGGGATATTAAGCCGGGACGCGATCAGGAGTATTTTGAATTCGTCGTGCGCGAGTGGGTGCCCGGCGTGCAGCGCCTGGGTTTGCAGCCGACGGGTGCCTGGTACACCGTCTACAGCCGCTCCAAAGAGACGCCGCAAATGATGACCGAGGGTATCGCCAAAGACCTTGACGCCATGCAGCGCATCCTGACCAGCGCCGATTGGACGACCCTGCACGACCGCCTGACCGAGTTCGTGCATAACTACAAGCACAAGATCGTCCACGTCACCGGCGGCTTTCAGCTCTAGCCTCCCGCAACCTTCATCATCGCCCATGCGTACAGCCGTGAGACAGAATTTCCTGTTTCACGCTTTGCGTTAACTCATCATCGCGGAGGCATCATGCCCTACTCCATCGAGATCATCGAACACAGCACCATCATCATCACTTTGACTCGCTACATTGGCGATGTCACCTCGGAAGATTTTACCGCGTGGAATGCCGAGCTGGACACTGCGATCGCATCGCCCAATCCCGAAAGTGTGATGCGTTTTTACAACATCCTCGATGTGACCGCGACGGGTAACGTCGATTTTTCGACGGTCATGGAGCAGATGCGCGTCGCCCCAGACCAGATCGACGCGCCCGGCGGCAGTCCCGACACCTTCAAGCTGATGTTCGTCGGCGACGCGCCGATGGCAAAGCTGGCGGTCGATCTGGCACGGCGCAAGAGCTTTTACGGCGGACAAACCGTGCCGATGTTCCGCACGCTCGACGATGCGATGGCGTTCATTACGATCGACCGGACGATGGTCGGAGCGGCGACGGCGACTTTGGCATCCCCAGGATCGCCGCAGCCAGCTGACCGTTGAGCGCGCCCAGCACCAGCACGCCCAAGACAGCCGGGACGATCCCAAAGGTGACCGTCCCGACAATCGTAAAGATAGCATTGGCGATCGCCGTGAACACCAAGTACAGCGTCGCCAGTCCCAGGTTGTCGCGCAGCGTCACCAGCAGATAGCCGATCTCCAGGAACACGCCCAGGCGCGGCTCATCGACATAGCGCCCCATCCCTAATGCCAGCATCGGCAGCGTGATCGCATTGTAGATCAGCACGATCGGCAGCATACAGCAGGTCAGGAAAAACAACAGCACCCCACTGACCACCCCCGCGCCGAGATTCTGATTGAGCAATAAAAACGTCGCACCGACGATCCCGTTCGGAATCTGGTAGAGCAGCAGTGCCACCAGCGGATAAAAACCGCTGTTCATCAGCCGACCAAAATTGTCCCAGGTCGGCAGCGGCACGGGCTTGCCCGCCCGCCAGCGGCGCACGATCTCGACCTGATAGCCGATCAGCGCCGCCCATCCGAGCAAGCCGACGACGAGCGGCGTCAGCAGGAAGGTCACCACCGCGATCACCGCCAGGATCGCCAGCTTTTGCAGCCAGCGGTTATCGTCGAACGGAAAGCTGAAGGCGCGCACTAAATCCATGATTATGCTCCTGTGCCGGCTATCGGTGTCGCGGCGGCTGCATCCAGCGCGGTCAGATAGGCTTCCATGTCGGCGATGGTGATCTCGCCGTAAAACGGATAACGCACAAATCCATCGCGGTCGATCACGAAGGTGACAGGCAGGTTGAAGACGCCATAATCGTCTCCGACGGCTCCATCCGCGTCGAGTGGAACGATCAGCGAGGTGATACCACGCGCGTCCAGATAGCGCCGCACCTCGTCGGGGTCTTCCTGTTGATTGACCGCCAGCACCACCGCGCCCTCGTTCAGACGCATCTGCTGACGCGCGAACGCCTGCAATGCCGGGATTTCCCGCTCGCACGGACCGCACCAGGTCGCCCAGAAATTCAGAAACACCACCCGCCCGGCAAAGTCGCTCAGGCTGACGGTGCGCCCGTCGCTGGTCGTGAGGGTGAAGTCGATCATGCGCGCGTCGATCATCTGATCATCTCTGGGCAGGGTGACCGCTGCCGGAGTCGGCTCGATCGATGACGCAGCGCCACCGCCGCTCGTCCACACGACGATCGCCAGCGCGATGCCGATCAGCGCGGAAGCCGCAATCACGATCACTCCAGGCGAAAGACGCTTCGATTCTTTTTTCATAGTGATTCAGATTGCTCCATCCATACAGCGGATCGATCGCAGCGTACTCTCAAAGTCGCCCAGTGGAATTTGCAATCCAGCGTGCATCCATGCGGCACCGGAACGCGAGTCGGCGAACCCCTCGACAGTATAGCGCGAGTCGGCGTCCAGCCCCTGCAGATAGATCGCCGGGAGGATCGCCGGATGCGGCAGGTGTGTTCTGAAGGCGAACAGCACGCCCTCGCTGGTATCCTTGCTCATATACTGCACAGCGCTATAGGCGCCATCCTCTGGCGTGATCAGACGATACTGATCGCCAGACTGCACGATCGGACGAATCTGCTTGTAGCGCGCGATGTGGACGGCGGCTTCGGCGCGTTTCGCCTCGGTCCAACGCAGCAGGTGCCCGCCGACGCCGAGCGATCCGCACATACTGACATGAAACCTGAATGCCAGCGGCATCCAGGCGGCGCCGCTGTCGGTCACCCATGCCTCCATCGTATTCGCCGGGAAGATGTGCGAATACCCGTGCTGAATGGCGATCCGGGCGGGCGCCTCGGTATTGTCGCTGACCCAGATTTGGTCGGCATAGCGGAGAATGCCGAGATCGGCGCGTCCGCCGCCGCCTGAACACGACTGCCAGATCACGTCGGGATGACGCGCGCGCAGCGTCCCCCACACGTTGTACACCCCCTGCACATAGCGCACCCACAATTCGCGCTGACGGTCGTCCACCTCCGCCCAGCCCGGCTCGCTGATATTGCGGTTCATATCCCACTTGATGAAGGCGATCCTGTGCTGGGTCAGCAGTGCATCCAGCGACTCGATCAGATAGTCCTGCACATCTGTCCGCGCCAGATTGAGGATCAGTTGGTTACGCATCTCGGTGCGGTCGCGCGTCGGGAAATGAAACACCCAATCGGGATGAGCGCGGTAGAGGTCGCTGTCGGGGCTGACCATTTCCGGCTCGATCCACAAGCCAAAATCCATGCCGAGCGCGTTGACGCTGGCGATCAGTGGCGCTAACCCGTCCGGGAATTTTCTGGTGTCGGGTCGCCAGTCGCCCAGCCCAGCGTGATCGTGGTCACGTCCGTGAAACCATCCATCGTCCATCACGAACAATTCGACACCCATCGCCGCTGCCACTTCCGCGAGGCGAGTCTGCGACGGCTGATCCACGTCGAACAAGGTCGCTTCCCACGAGTTGTACAGCACCTTGTGCGGCGTCGTACCATGCGGCAGTACATCCTCCCGGATATAGTCGTGCAGCGCCCGGCTCGACGCACCAAACCCGTGCTGTGTGTAGCCGCCAATGCTCGCTGGCGTGGTGAAGGTCTCCTCCGGCTGAAGCGCCCAGGCAAAATCCCAATCGTTCAGCCCGATACCGATGCGCGTGGAACCGAATTCGGTGACCTCGGCGGTCAGCTTCCAATTGCCGCTCCATGCCAGGGCGCCGAACCAGACTTCGCCCTGGGTTTCATCGGCATGTCCGCGATCGAGCGCGAACCAGGGCGCATGATGGTGGCTGGTGGTCAGGCGGCGGCTCTCCAGCGTCTTGACGCCGGGGGTGAGCGTGTCGTGCTGTATATGAAATTCGTCGAGCCAGCGTCCGCTCAGATGCGTCAGGCGATAGCCTGCGCTGGGCGGGACATGCCACTGTGCCGACCACACCCGGTCGAGTTGAATCACGTCCGCACCGCTGTTGGTCAGGGTCACCCAGCGCTCGATCAGGTCATAAGCGGCATGGACGCGATAATGCAGCCTCACCATCAGCGGATAGTGAGCGTCGTGCAGCGTGACCGTCAGGGTCTCGTCGTCGATGGCGGCGTCGCTGTAACGCAGTACCACATCGCGCACGCCGTCGGCAAAGGTCGCCTTCAGACACGGCTCGACATAAGACGCACCTGCCCACGCTGGATATTCGCCCGGCACGATCTGGTCGCCCGCGTTGAACGAAGCCCAGCCGTTCGAGTCGATCGGGGGTGGATAGTCGGCGGCATAGGGCAGACGTGCGCCCCAGTAGCGATGCGCGACTCGTCCCGCTGCATTGATGCCTAAAGCGTAACCGGACGTGCGCGTTTCTAAGACCCAGCCGTGTGCAGTTTGGTAGACGGGCATATGGTTTGGCTCTCTGGGTGAATGGATTCATGCGGACGCATTGTTATGCGTCCCTGCGACGCATCATTTCACGCACGATCATCATGGCACCCAACGCGGCAAAAAGCCATTGCGTGCCAGCATGATCCCCGCGCCTGTCGCCATGTCGAACGTCCAGATTTCCGGTCGGGCGAGCGGATCGGGCTGCATATTTTCGCCAAGCTCCGGGAATCGCTGCACCAGCATCTGCGTCCCGGTCGGATCATACCAAAAGAAGGCGTTGGCGTAACGCGGATCATCGGTGAGCAGATCGGCGGCACCCGTGTCGGGATCGACCAGCACGATCTGCGAGCCGCGAATCACGTCCGGGTTTTGTCGCCCGACCGCCAGCGTCATGCCATCGGGACTCCACTGCGCGCGCTGATCGCTGATACCCTGATCGGGCGCGGTCAGCACGGTTTCCGATCCCGACGCCAGATCGACGATCTTCAGGCTGGAACGCGATCCGCCGCCGTCGATCAAAATCAGCTCGGTGTACGCCAGCCGCGTCCCATCGGGCGAGAGCGCGCCGATCGCCCCCGACGGATTGGGAACGGCTAAAATACGTCCGTCGGTCAGATCGTGAACGAGCGTGGACACCGACGCGCGGTCGTAGAGCGCGATCCGCGATCCGTCCGCCGACCACTGCGGGCTGTAACCCAGGATTTGCGACTCGTTGAACAACGGGCGCGTGCTTGCCGGGCTGGTCGCCAGGTCGAGCAGCCAGATGCGCGTCGGGCTTTGTCCGATGCTGTCGGCGCCGCTGTTGTACTCCACGCGCTCGTAGGCGAGTTGTCGTCCGTTCGGGTGCCAGACGGGGTTGGTGCAGCTCGCATCGAGGCAGTTGGTGAGCTGGCGCAGTCCGCCCGTTTCAAGATCGATCAGCTTGATGTCGTAGCTGCTGTCGATCGGGTTGGCTTCGCTGAAGGCGATCTCGTTTCCATTCGGGCTGACGGCAAAGTCGAATATCCCGGTCGGACTCTGCGTGATCTGTCGTGGTGCGTCGGGCACCGCTGGATCGACCAGCCAGATATTCTGCGGCGATCCGTCGGCTGGAAAGAGATAGCCGACCCGCAGCGACGCCACCTCGAAGCTGAAACGGTGTTCCGCGATCACCTGTCGCCCCGACGCGGCACGCGCGCCCCCCTCCAGGATGACGGTATAGGTCGAGCCGGGCAGCAGCGCGCCATCTGGGGTGAATGTGACCGTCTCGCTGTTCCAGGTGATCGTGCCACTCAGCGGCGGCTCGGTGCGCAATACCGACTCGACCGTCGGGCGATCCATCGGCTCGCTGAAGGCGATCACGATCGGGCTGGTGGTATGTCCCTCCCCCACTGGCGAGGCGCGCACCACCTCGACGCCGACGCGATCGCCCAACGCGATCGTCGCGCCGACCGCGATCAGCAGCACAGCCGCCGCGACCCACACGATGCGATCGAAGCGGGTGAAGGCTGTTGTTTGGGTCATTGCGTCTGCCGTCTCAATCACGGATACAAATACGGATGATCAGGCTGCGCCACGACTTCGACGGCTTGCGCCTGCACGATCGGCAGGCGTTCGCCTCGGAAATCGCCCGTCTGCAGGCTGCCGCGCACGCGCACCCATTCGCCCTGAGGCAGCGCCGCCGTATCTGCCCAATGCACGGGCAAACCGATAGCGTTAGCGTCGGCGACACAGCACGAGACGGTAAAGCGGGCGATCATGAATTTGTCGGCGTCAAAGGTCGGCTCACGGTAGATGAAGCCGACCACCTCGACCTCCTGACCGTCGAACGCGGTCACGTCTGGCTCGCGGTTGAAGGCGCGCAGCCAGTCGAGGACGTTGCGTTCCAGCGGCGGCACGCTGAGGGTCTGCACCTGCGCGCCCTCGGCGGCGGATACATTGACGCCCCCGCTCACGGCTTCGGCGCCGAGCGGACGCGATGGCACCAGCGTCCCTAACACCAGCGGCACAGCGGTGATCGCCAGGACGCCCCAGGAGATCGTGCCGTGCGTGTGCCCCTCGTGTCCGTGATTGGCGTGATCATGATCGGCGTGGTCGTGTCGTCGATGTGCCGTCAGCAGGTGCCAGGCGCTGGCGATGCCAGTGATCAGGAATAAAGCCGCCGCCAGATACGACAGCCACGAAAAACGGTTGTTGATGTAATTGGTCAAGCCGCCGCTGACGATCAGCGCGACGAAATACAGTCCGAGTCCGATCAGGATCGCCGTCTTGAGCCACAGCCGCAGATCGCCGCTGTCGGCGTGGTCGTGGGCATGATCATGTTCATGATCGTGGGAGTGGGTGCCAATCGCCATGATATTTTCAACTCACTGAGCTAAAGGGACAGATTGAGATTGATCCAGATGCCGATCAGCAGCGTCATCAGCAGCGGCAGCAGGATCAGATAGACGACGACGCGCTGCCTGAACACGCCCAGGAACATCAGCATCGACTTGATGTCCACCATCGGACCAAAGGTCAGGAACGCCAGCAGCGATCCGGTCGTGAAGGTGCCCGCGAATGCCAGCGCCAGGAACGAGTCCACCGTCGAACAGACGCTCAACAGGAATGCCAGCGCCTGCATCGACACCACCGAAATCACCGGATCGCGTCCGAGTGTCAGCAACAAGTCCTGGCTGATGACGGTCTGCATGGCGGCTGCCAGCAGCGAACCGATGATCAGATAGCGCCCCATCTCGAAAAACTCGTCGCCTGCCAGTGTGATCGCCTCGCGCAGCCCGCCGACCAGCGACTTGCGCGGCGCCGCTGTCATAGTGGGCAGCGCGATCGCCCCGCCGATCGTGACCGGGGCATCGCCCGATCCGCCCATGACTGGTGCCAGCGCGTTCAAAGAGGAAGCGCGCAGGACCTCACGCGGGCGGGCAGCCAGCGCGAACACCAGCCCGACGCTGAACGCCACGATCGCCGTGATGACGAAACGCCCGATCAGGATGCCGCCAAAGCCGAAGGCGGTGGCGGTACTCGCCAGCACGATCGGGTTGATCACCGGGGCGGCGAGCAGGAAGGTCACGCCGACCGAGACGGGCAGCCCTTTGGTGTACAGCCGTCGCACCACAGGCACGACACCGCACTCGCACACCGGAAAGGTGAAGCCCATGAATGTCCCGACGAGGGTCGCCGCGACGGGGTTGCGCGGCACGATGCGCGCGATGTCGTCGGCGGTCAGGAACGCCTCGATCAAGCCGGATACCAGCGTGCCGAGCAGCAGAAATGGCACTGCTTCGATGAAAATTCCGAGAAACCGGGTGCTGAAAATGGCGATCAGCGTGCCGGGATCACCGCTGTTGAGTAACAGGAACAATCCGATGATCGCCGCCAGCAAGCCGCCGATGATCAGCAGCAGCCGCGTCAGTTCCGCGCGTGCTTCACGATCCACTCGTGACACTCCGTATTCCATGCCATCGATCACGGCTATTGTAGCCGATGATGCGGCGTTTTCGTCATGTCAGGTAAAATGGGGGCGTGGAATCCGGGTTGGCAAAGGAATCCGACTTGCGCGCGACCGAAAAGCATGTTAGCGCTGTTCATGCAGGTCAACAATCGGGTCAGCCTGCACAACCTGGGGAAATGGTCTATGCGCCGCGCACTGCTGCCTGCTTCGCTGTTGATCGCGCTCACTGTCGGACTGATCGTCACCGTGACGGCGCAGGATGCCACACCGACACCGACCGACACCTCCGTTTTATTAGCAACTAATACTGACCGCCCGCTCCCGACAACGACCTTTCTGCCTCCCGAACTCGTCCCGATCGTAACCGAGATTCCGACGCTCGCTTTTCCCGCCACGCCGACCACATACATCGTCCCAACGCTGGCACCCTTTCTCGACGGCGCGCCCACATTTATCCCGACGATTCCGGCTTTCGGCGGGACGCCTTATCCACAGACGAATACGAGCGGCGAACTCACGAGCGGCTTTGCGCCAGAGTTCGACGTGGCGGCTGCGGATGGGGACAACGTATTCCTGATCGCTGCCGGCGACAGCGCCGCGCTGGCTGCCGCGCTCGCCTCGGTCGGCGCGGGCGAAGCAGCGGTGATCTACCTCAACGCCGACAAAGCATTCGACGCGCCGGAAAGCGAACGGCTCTACCTGAACCCATCGACCCTGGTCGTGTCGGCTGGCAGAAGCGTCGTCATACACGGCAACAACGCTATCCTGAAGCGCGATCCGCTGCCCGGACGCGGCATCTTCGTCGCAACGGGCGCCTCGCTCGACCTGCGTCATGTCACGCTGCGCGATACCAATGTCCCCGCGCTGCCGCCCAATCTGATGGGTGACGGCTACGGCGGCGCGCTGCGTATCCAGGGTAATCTGCGCCTCAGCGACAGCGTGATCGAGAACAACCACGGCGGACACGGTGGCGGCGGGCTGCTCAATCTGGGCGGGAATGTCACGCTGCGCCGGGTCACTTTCCAGAATAACTTTGCCAGCGGCGGCGGCGCCATCCTCAATGAATACGACGGCGCGATCGATGCCGAATGCACCCGCTTCATCGACAGCAGCACTGGCTACGGTGGCGCGGTGCTGAACGGCGGCGGCTACGTGCCGGACGAAGGCGGGCCGATCGTCAACGGCGGATCGGTGGTGCGCATCCGCCACAGCGCCTTCAGCGGTAACAGCACGCTGAACCCCAACAGCGACACCGACCCGACGTTTCGCGGCGGGGATATTTTCAATCTGGTGGCGTCGATCACCATCGACGCGCGCGATAACTGGTGGGGGGCGGCGAATGTGCCCGATGTCGATGACGACGGCGCGGGTTCGTTCAGCCTGACGCCGATCCTGTCGGCTGATCCGACCGTGCCGGACGTGAACGGCGTTTATGCCTATGCGCCGTGTCAGCCAGTCACGCCGGTCGGCATTCCGATCGAGCTGGCGCTCAGCCTCGATGTGGATACCAGCCGCCTGACCGCCGACCAGCTTGCCGACCCATACACCTTCACGATTGGCGAGCAGATTCCGCGCTCAACTTTTCGGGCTATATTCGATCCGTTTAGGGGACGTGCTGGAATTCTGGCACTATATTGAATTTGATCCAGAGCAGTTTAACGAAAGAAGCAGTGAAGTGGTTGGAAAGGGTTGGATTAGACCAAGTGATTGGTTAAAGATTGCCACCTCCAATAGCAATCAAGCATCCAGCTGTTTGGAAACATTGCCAGAGGTTGATCGAAATGGCACGACTGCATCAGTTGCCATACCGCTTTTGCAAGGCACGGCTCAGTTCGCCTTATTACACGCGCCTATTCCTGGAAATCCAGTTCTCGAATCAGACGGATTAGTTACAGGAGACAATTTAACTCTGCTACGAATAAAGTATTGTGCTTTGAATCCAATATCGCTCAGCCCAAATCCAGCGGAGCCAGATTTATGGATTTATGGAACGGTATATTAAGCGAACAAAGCAACTTCCGGTTGGGTTCTGGTCAATTCTATTTTACCGACCAATACCGAGCCTGATGCGTGGATCACGCTTAATTTCAACGTTACAAATGAGATTCGCACAAGGCTTCCTGATCAAACAGCCGCTTATGGAAGCATACTTAGATGCTTTTATGCAGGCAAACCCTGACGGTGGGTGGACGCAAGAGCCGACATTTGATTTTTTGCCAATTAGCCTTCAAAACTTTTGTCTCTCTCCAGTAACACAAATTCGTGGATTGGGCGTGCGATATTCAAACCAACAGCAGGAAGTACAAAATCCTGATGGAATAGGTATTTATGGAAGATTTGGTCACGAAGGTACAGATTTTTTGGACTTGATGCTATATTAGGAAGTCAAATTGTAGGCACTCAGGTTTACTCTGTATCAAACATGGGACTCGTAGTAGGTATTGGGCGTGAACAGGAAATAGATTTTGAACGCAATCTTAATATGAATACTACAGGTTACTGGGGTGCGGTCACAGTTGATGAAGGAGCTGGGTATAATGTCATAGTCCGCTATGGTTGGCTTTATATCCTTTATGGTCACTTACTTACAATCGACGACTCAATTTTTGTTGGAGCGTTGGTTAACCGAGGTGCGGTATGTGTCAAGGGTTTGAAACAAAATCGGGAAAAACATTAAGGAAGGTTCGCCTGGTTGGGCGGATTAATCCAGACCGCCTTAGGCGCAGTAGCGATGGCGGGCAGTCC
>Ga0163154_10001023_pt1 | contig 43544 bp, 41 predicted proteins | sample OliLakLV19MP9P1_FD_148649 | JGI IMG/M metagenome (GOLD analysis project Ga0163154, IMG submission 148649) | Freshwater microbial mat bacterial communities from Lake Vanda, McMurdo Dry Valleys, Antarctica - Oligotrophic Lake LV.19.MP9.P1 | ecosystem: Environmental > Aquatic > Freshwater > Lake >... | reverse complement strand
AGAGCATCGGGACAAGCAACTACGCCAACTACGGCGAAAGGCCGCACAGTTCGGCCTTGTACTTACCGAAAAGGCGGCCTGAAAAAAATGCATTAAAATCATTTGCTTGCGGTATGTTTGGTGAGAGAACGGCAGTAGACTGTGGACCATCGTGTTGAAAAGGCACGGACCATGGGTCAAATTGATCGCATCACTCAGCAGCCTGAAGTGATGGGGGGTGTTCGGACAAGTTCGCATCCACGAAACCGCGTTTCTCCACCCACCAACCAAAAACCACCTATCAGCGCCGCGCCAGCATCCTGCTGATCACCGTCTCAACGATTGCCGCAGGCAATTGCGCGCTCACTTCGAGCACATACCAGTTGTCCAGCGGCGGCAGCTTGGTGGCGTCTTTTTCGGTGGTAATGCACGGCAAGCCATCGCTGAATTGTGGGATGCCGATCGCGGCGTAATCGACATGATCGGCTTGTGGGTGTTCGATAACGTCGATGCCGAGCGCGCGCACGCTGGCGAACACACGATCTGGATTACCGGTGCCGGCAACCACATGCGCTTTTCGACCCTGCCACGCCGAGAGCTGCTGCTGAACCCCCGCCAAGCTGCGTAAACCGCTGACCCGCATCGTCATCGGCCATTCGCCTGGCACCGGCGAGCCGCCATTGCGCACAATCAAATCGACCCGACTTAAGCGGCTCAGCGGCGCGCGCAGTGGTCCTGCGGGCAGCATTTTTTGATTGCCAAAGCCGCGCAAACCATCCACCACGACGATCTCGCAGCAGCGCGCCAGCGCCAGATGCTCCAGGCCATCGTCGGAGATCAGCAGGTCGAGCTGCACCACACCTAACAAACGGCGCGCCGCGGCAACGCGGTCCTCACCCACCGCTACCGGTGCGCCAGTGCGTCGGGCGATCAGCAAGGGTTCGTCGCCCACTTGCGCGGCAGTGCTCAAACTGTCGACTAAGCGTACGCCTTGGGTACGCCGTCCATAACCGCGGCTGATGACGCCGACCGTGAAACCTTGCGCACGCAATTGTTCGACGAGTGCGATGGTCAGCGGCGTTTTCCCGGTGCCACCTACGGTCAGATTACCCACCACGACTACCGCAACGCCAAGATCAGGCGCGCGCCGCAAGCGCCATCGATACGGCAATTGCACCAGCAGCCGCAAGCTCGCGTACAAATGAGCGCCTAGCTGCAACCACCAGGGACAACGCGCGCCGCGGTACCAGATGGCCTGCAGTTGCTCACGGGAAATCAGCATCGGCACCGTCCTCGCGCGAGCGATACAGCTGCGCATACATGCCCGCACGCGCCAGCAGCGCCTGATGGCTGCCCTGCTCGACAATCCGGCCCTCATCCAAGACGACGATGCGATCGGCTTGTTCAACCGTGGACAATCGGTGCGCGATAACAATCGTTGTACGGCCGCTCATCGCCGCGCGCAGTGCCTGCTGCACGGCGCGTTCCGATGCGTTATCCAAAGCCGAGGTAGCCTCGTCCAAAATCAGGATCGGCGCGTCCTTTAATAGCGCGCGGGCAATCGCCAGACGTTGCCGCTGGCCACCGGATAGCGCGGCACCGCGTTCGCCAATAACGCTATCCAAACCCTGCGGCAGCGCTTCGATGAACTCCCAGGCATGCGCCGCGCGCGCCGCGCTTTCGATCGCCGCGCGGCTGCTACGACGCAAACTGCCATAGGCAATATTGCGCGCCACGCTGTCGTTGAATAACACGATTTGCTGGCTGACCAGCGCCAGTTGCTGGCGCAGCGCGGTCAGCTGATATTGATCAAGCGGCACGCCATCGATACACACACTGCCTTGATCGGGCGCCAGAAAACGCGCCAACAGCGCGACTAAGGAACTCTTGCCGCTGCCCGAGCGACCCACCAGTGCCACGGTCTCGCCCGCTTGGATATGCAGATCGATGCCGCGTAACGCGTAATCGTCGCGCCCTGGATAACGCAGGTACACGCCGCTAAATTGCACTTCACCGCGCACCCGCTCGGGCGCCAATAGTCCTTGGTCGGGCTCGCTTGGTTCATCGAGAATCGCAAAGACCGATTCGGCGGCGGCCAAGCCGCGCTGAACGATAGCCTGGGCGCTGGTCAATCGTTTTAATGACGGCAAAATCGCCAACATGGCCGTCATGAACGCCATAAATGCGCCGGGCGTTAAGCGCTCTAATTCGCCGGGCCGCGTCGCCATATACACCACTAGCGCCAAACTGCTGGCCGCCAAAATTTGCACCAGCGCTGAACTGAGCGCATTGGTTGCCGCCACTTTCAAATGTTGGCGGCGATTGTGTTCGTTAACCGTGCTGAAGCGCTCGGCTTCGTCTTGTTTGCCGCCGTAAATCTTGATTTCGCGCTCGCCCAATATGACGTCTTGACCGATTTGGGTCACGTCGGCGACCGAGGTTTGAATCCGTCGGCTAATCGCGCGATAGCGCTTGGATACCAGCCGCACGACCAGCGCAATCGCCGGCCCGGCTAATAGAACCGACAGCGTCAGTTGTGGACTGTAATAGCTCATCACGCAGAGCAAACCAATGATGATCAGACTGTCCAGAACCCAGATTTTCAGGCCTTCGGTGCAGGCCTGACCAATCTGCTCCACTTGAAAACTCAAGCGAGACAGCACGTCGCCGCTGGCATGTTCGGCAAAAAAACGCGATGGCAATACCAAATAGCGGTCAAACACCTGCGCGCGCAAATCAGCAATGATGCGTCGACTGATCCAGGCCATGCCGTAATCGCCGACAAAAACACCCAAACCACGCGCCAGAAACAAAGCGATGATCGCCAACGGCAACCAGGCAATCACACTGGCCGAACGCGCGCCCAAGGCGTCGTCCAACAAGGGCTGCATCAGCGCGGTAAAACCCGCCGCCACGCTGGCTTCCAAAATCATCCCGCACAGCGCACCCAAGGCCACCAGCCAATGCGGTTTGGCGTACGGCAACAGGCGCGCGTACAGGCCCTCGGAGCCCACCACGGGGTTCACGGCGTGCCGTTGCTTTGAACGGTCGCGATCGATAAATTGCGATAGCCGGTCTGCGCCAACGCGTCCATCGCGGTGACCACCGATTGATGCTGCGTGCGCGCGTCGGCGCGCAGAATCACCGATTTGCTCGCCGGATCGCCGCCCAATCGCTCCAGGGCGGTTTTCAGGGTGTCGATGCTGGCGTTGAGCACTTCATTGTTGTTGACAAAAAAACGCCCCTCCGCGTCGATTTGCAGCATCAGAGGTTGATCGTTCTCAGTTTTGTCCTCCATGCTGGCCTGCGGCAACTGCACCTTGATGCGCGAGTTTTGATCAAACGTGGCCGTCACCATGAAAAAGATCAGCAACACCAGGATCACGTCGATCAACGGAATCACGGTGATCTCCGGATCGTCGTTGTCCGGCGTGGAGAACTTCATCGTGCAGCCCTCGCTGGCGCCGGCGTCGGCAGCACTTCGGGCGCATGCTCTAAGCTGTCGATCAACAAAGCCGCTTCACGCTCCAACTCGACGGCCAGATCGCCTACTCGACCCTTGAAATAACGGTGGAACAAATAGGCGACGATCGCCACGCACAAACCGGCAGCGGTTGCGATCAAAGCTTCACCAATACCACCCGCCAGCGCATTGGCGTCACCAATGCCGGCCGTGGTAATGACCAAAAACATACGGATCAAACCAGAAATGGTACCGAGCAGGCCCATCAACGGCGAGATGATCGCGATGGTGCCCAAGGCATTCAGATAGCGATTGAGTCGGTACACCGCGATCCTGCCGGCGTCTTCCGCCTTTTCGCGTAGGACTTCGCGCGATCGCTGCCGATGGGAGACAATCGCCGCCAGAATCGAGCCCAAAGGCGAATTGCCGCGCAATTTTTCCAGATGATCGCGTTCGATCTTCGCCGAGCGTGCCCAGGCACGCACTTCAGCACCCAACTTGGACGGCACTACCACGCTGCTGCGCAACGACCAGAAGCGCTCCAGAATAATGCCAACCATGGCGATCGACGCCAGTACCAGGGGCAACATGACCCAGCCACCGGTCTTCAAAATCTCAAACACAAATGACCTCACATCAGCCAACATATCAGGCGCGCGATCATACAAGGCCTGCCGTGAGTCTGCCGGAGGTTGAATTCAAAACAACCTATGCCTTAGCGCAATTGGCCGATCGGCTCCTGCCACCAACGGCGCTGTTCACGCTGGCTGGAAATCGCGATCGGCGCGGCCGCTGTAAATCGCACCTCGATGGCACCTAGATCGGCACTATTGTGTTGCGAGGCACCTGACTCGCGCACCCGATTGACCACCTCGATGCGCGGAAAAGCAAAGCGGTTGCGGTAACCGGCCGAATACAACACGGCTGACGGCGAGACGGCGCGCAGAAAATCCACGCTACTGGAACCGGCGCTGCCGTGGTGGCCGGCCACCAGTACATCGACATCGAGCTTAGCGGCTTGCTCGCGAATCAGGCGTCCCTCGATGATTTCGCCAATATCGCCGGGAATCAAAGCACTACCGGCGCCACTGCTGATGCGCACCACGCAAGAACTCTCATTGCCCAGATAAGGCAGCGTGGCGGGTGGGTGCAGAATCTCAAAAGCCACAGCGTCCCATTGCCAGTGCTGGCCCGTTTCACACAACTGTGAGCCGTCAATGGTGGCCGGGGCCGAGCTGGATATTTGGTCGATCAGCAGGCGTCGACGCAGACTTTTGGTACCGCCCGCATGGTCCAGATCGTCGTGGCTGACGACCAAACGATCTAATCGCGCCACACCCAACTGCGCCAAACTGGGCACTAATACCCGATCGCCGAGATCACCCCCTTCAGCAAATCCCGGACCGGTATCGATCAGCAGCGCATGTTGCGCGGTGCGCACCAGCACCGCTTGGCCTTGTCCGACATCCAGCACCGTCAGCACAAATTCACCGGGGTTGGGCGCCTCAACACGCGGCGCCAGCAGAGGCAACAATCCAAAAACGCCCAACCAGCGCCCCGGCCAGCCGCGCGGCGCAAGCAGCCACAAGCTACCCCACAGCGCTAAACACCAGACGATGAACGACGGTGCCGGCAGGGCCAGCCGCGCTGCCGGCCAAGCGGCAGCAACGACGATCAGCCCATCAAATCCAGCCAGCAGCCAAGCCGCCAACTGCAGCGCTCCCGTGCTTGCCGCTGCGATCGGCCAGAGTACCAGCGCGGCCAGCAAAACCGGAACCACCAGGAAGGTGACATAGGGCACGGCGAGCAGATTCACCAAAGGCGCCGCTAGGCTGGTCTGCTGAAAAAACGCCAAACCCATCGGCAACAGCGCAATCGATAATCCTAATTGCGGCAAAACCCACATGCGCCAGGCCGATTCACGCCGCCAGCGGCCGCTAAAAGCCAAGATTAACCAAGCAACCGCGCCGAAGGACAGCCAAAAGCCAGCGGTGAGTGGCGCCAAAGGGTCCAGCAGCAGCACGGCAAACAAGGCCAGCGCATAACGTGTCCACCAACCCAACTCACGGCGCGTCAAAACCCCCGCCAACATCGCCGCAATGGTCAGCACCGTGCGTTGCGTGGGCAGCGTGAACCCGGCCAGAGCCGCGTAAAGGGCAGCCGTCATTAAGGCGCCAAGTGCCATCGCCTGCGGCCTGGGCACTCGCAAGGCCAGCACCGGCAACAGCCAATAAACCAACCAAACCAAGCCACCACCGAGCGCCGCCGCCAAACCCACGTGCAGACCAGAAATCGCGATCAAATGGCTGGTGCCAGTGGCGCGAAACAAATCCCAGGCACGCTCGTCCAACTCGCGGGTGTCACCGATGGCGAGCGCTTTGGCGGTCGCCCGAATCCGACCCGGCGGCAGCGCCAGATCAAAACGCTCAGCAATGTGCGCACGAATGGCGTCGATGCGGGCCGTCGCGCGGCAGGCTGCAACATCCGGCCGCGATTCGGATGCCACCCGGCGCACGATGTAACCCGTCGCGCCAATATTCGCCGCCAGCGCATAGCGTTCAAAATCAAAACCGGCCGGATTCACCAAGCCATGCGGGCGCTTTAAACGCACGATCACCTGCAAACAGTCGCCCGGACTGACCGAGATTTGCTGTTCATACCAGGACACACGAATCCGCTCTGGCAGCGCCAAATCACCCGCCACCAAGGCCAAATCAAAGCGTGATGCACGGCCCTCGCGCGTCGGCAAACCCACCACCGTTCCTACCACCGGTAAATCCTGGCCTTGCAGCTCAGGCTCCAAACGCTGCGCATAACGCTGTTCACCCACCACGCAGGCGTACACAAAACCCATCAACAACGCACAGCAAAAGGCCAAGGTTTGCGACAGGAGCGGGGTTTGTCCGCCAAATCGCGGCGCGGCAAGGTGCGAGGGATCAGGTCCGGGTGCTTGCGCAGCGGACCGCAGAACCCAAAGCTGCGCCACCAATGCCAGCGCCAGCAGCGCGACTAAGGTCGAAAACGCGGGCAAATCGGCCAGCAGCAAGACCAAACTGGCGCCTGCGGCAAAACCAAAACCGTGGACGGGCAGCAGTCGAAAAGCGCCCACGGCTGAGAAGAGTCAGGTTTCGGCCGGCGCCAGCCGACCGCCACGTAATTCCAACACGCGATCCATGCGCGCCGCCAAGCGCCGATCATGGGTTACGATCACCAGACTGGTGCCAATTTCCCGATTTAACTCCAGCATCAGCGCATACACCTGCGCCGCGGTCCGTTCATCCAAATTGCCAGTGGGTTCGTCGCCCAGCACGCACGCCGGCCTGGTCACCAAAGCGCGCGCGACGGCCGCGCGTTGACGCTCACCACCGGATAGCTCACTGGGTTTGTGCCGCGCACGTTCACCCAAACCCACCCTGCCGAGCAATGCCTCAGCGCGTTCGCTGGCCTCAATTACCGACATGCCACCAATCAACAGCGGCATTGCGACGTTTTCCAGCGCGGTGAATTCCGGCAACAAGTGATGAAACTGATAGACAAAACCCAGCGCCTGATTGCGCAAGCGACCACGTTCACGATCTGATAATCGCGACATTTGCTGACCCAGCACCGTCACTTCGCCACGGCTCGGCAGGTCCAATCCGCCCAGGATATGTAGCAAAGTACTTTTTCCAGCGCCGGAAGTGCCGATGATCGCGACACTTTCGCCTCGTGCGACCGATAGCGAAGCATCACTGAGGACTTCGACACGTAAATCACCCTCGGCATACACCTTGGCAATTCCGCTCGCTGCAATCACGGCATCACTCATAACGAAGCGCCTGCGCCGGTTGCGTGCGCGCCGCACGCCACGCCGGATATACGGTGGCGACGACAGCAAATACTACCGACAACATGCCAATTCGGCCGACATCGGGCCAGCGTAATTCTGAGGGCACCGAGCTGATGTAATAAATATCGCCCGGCATGGCCTGAAAACCAAACAGACTTTCCAGAAAAGGCACAATCACGTGGATATGACTGGCAATAACCACGCCAAACAACAATCCCAGTAAAGTGCCAATGACGCCCACCGCCAAGCCTTGCACCATAAATACGGTCATAACCAGTTTTGGACTCGCGCCCAGTGTGCGCAAAATGGCGATATCTGCCTGTTTATCAGTCACCACCATGACCAATGTGGATACCAAATTAAATGCCGCAACTGCGACAATGAGCGACAGAATAATAAACATCACTAACTTTTCGGTCTTCACCGCGCGAAAGAAATTGCTGTGCTGCTGGGTCCAGTCACGCACGCTGTACAGGCCATCCAAGCGCGTGGTCAAATTCTGCGCCACTCGCCAGGCTTGAAACATATCATCCAGTTTGAGTCGAACGCCGGTGACACCCTCGCCTTCGCGAAACAACTTTGCCGCGTCTTGCAGGTGAATGAACGCAAAACTGCGGTCATATTCATACATACCGACTTCAAATAATCCGACAATTTGAAAGCGCCGCATTTGCGGTATGACGCCAATCGGCGTGGCACGCATTTGCGGCGCCATCAGTGTCACCTGATCACCCAAGGTCACGCCCAAGGTATGCGCCAGCTCAGCGCCCAGGACTATTCGGTATTTACCAGGCTCCAGCAGGTCAAAACTGCCGATTTTAGTACTCGCGCCGACCTCGGAAACACTGTCCTCCAAATCCGGCAGCACGCCGCGAATCATCGCGCCACTAATGCGCTTGGCTTGCAGCATGCCTTCGCGTTCGATGTACGGCGCCGCACCGACCACATGCGGATCAAGCCGAGCCGCGTCGACCAAGGCGGGCCAATCACTGACATTATCACCAAACGCGGTAATGGTCGCGTGTGAAACCATGCCAAGTATGCGCGACCGTAATTCTTGCTCAAAACCATTCATCACTGAAATGACAACGATGAGTGCACTAACCCCCAAGGCAATGCCCAACATCGAAACCAATGAGATAAACGAAATAAAATGATTGCGTCGTTTAGCGCCGGTGTAACGCAGCCCAATGGCAATCGACAGCGGATGAAAGAGTTTCATGCCGCACCAACGAATAATGCTGGACTGGGGCGATGCACAGCCAGCCAAAGACGCAGTCGATGCTGCAGCTCGCTGTTAATTCGATCCGGAAACACCATGCATGCATGTTTATCACCGCCGCTGCCTTCAAAATGCAGCTGAACTAGACCCAGAAATCGCGAAGACTGCAGCAGATTCGCCGCTTGCGGGCTAAGCTCGCCACGCTTACTCAATTCGATATTGCCATCGGCATACAATCTGATCTTTGTGGGTCGCGCAATAGCGCGCCGCCATTCGCGCGCGGCGATCAGCACGACCAACAGCACCGCCAATAGCATGACCCAAATCGGCAATTGCGCGCGGCCTAAGGCCAATAGTGCTGCCGTCAGTGCAACTAACAAAATCCCGCGCTCCCAGAATCCAGGTCGCAAATCAATGTCGATCGGTGTGGCGTAAACGCTGGACGAGAGCATTGAGTTCCGCTTCCTCCGAGTGGCTGCGGCCTAACAACAGGGCCCAGAGCTGGTCGTCTTCCATGGCCAGCAAACGTACGAAGTTATGCCGCTCAGCGTCTGACGCTAAGATGAAGTGCCCGTCCAAATAGCGCACTAGCACGAAGTCCAACTCTTTCATGCCACGTCGACATTGCCAGCGCAACTGGCGCACCAGCGCGGCGAGATCTTCACCCGCCGTGCCGCTCACCCGCCGCCGCCTAAATCGCTGTTCAGAAACAAATTGGATCGAAAACCCGGCATTACACGGAGCGCCGCGCAATCATCGCCTTTTTGATCTCGGCGATTGCTTTGGCCGGATTGAGGCCCTTCGGACAGGTTTTGGTGCAATTCATGATGGTGTGGCAGCGATACAAACGGAAGGGATCTTCCAGATCGTCCAGCCGCGCGCCGGTATCCTCGTCACGGCTATCTACTATCCATCGATAGGCCTGCAACAAAACCGCCGGACCCAGATAACGATCGCCATTCCACCAATAACTTGGGCAAGAAGTGCTGCAACATGCGCACATTATGCACTCATACAAGCCATCGAGCAGTTTGCGATCTTGCGGCGATTGCAGGCGCTCTTTATCCGGTGGCGGCGAAGTCTGAGTGCGAATCCACGGCTTAATCGACGCGTATTGCGCATAAAACTGGGTCAGATCCGGCACCAAGTCTTTGACTACCGGCATATGCGGCAAAGGATAAATCTTCACATCGCCCGATACGTCGCCGATGGCCTTGGTGCACGCCAGCGTATTAGTGCCGTCGATATTCATCGCACACGAACCGCAAATGCCCTCCCGGCAAGAACGTCGGAAGGTGAGCGTTGGATCAATCTCATTTTTGATCTTAATCAGCGCATCGAGAACCATCGGCCCACAGCTGGCCAAATCAACCTCATAAGTATCCGTGCGTGGATTAGCGCCGCTATCTGGATCGTAGCGATAAATTTTGAACTGACGCAACTTTTGCGCACCACCCGGCTTGGCGGCAAAGTGCTTGCCCTTGGTGATCTTAGAGTTCTTCGGGAGCGTGAATTGGGCCATTTCTACTGCCTCTATTGGGCGGGTTTGAAACCCGCCCCTTTGATGTTAATAGGTGCGTGCTTTGGGCGGCACCGCTTCAACTTCGTCTGTCAACGTATACAAATGCACCGGTCGGTAATCGAAACTCACTTTGTTGTGCTCATCAACATAAGCCAAAGTGTGTTTGAGCCATTCGTTATCGTCTCGATTCGGATAATCTTCGCGCGCGTGTGCGCCGCGACTTTCCTTGCGATTTTCGGCCGAATAGATTGATACCAATGCGCATCCGAGGAGATTTTGTAGCTCCAATGTTTCAACCAAATCCGAGTTCCACACCAATGAGCGGTCGGAAACCCGCACATCGTCGAAATTGCGGCTGATGTCGCTGACTTTGCGGCAGCCTTCTTCCAGCGACTCGCCAGTGCGGAACACGGCGGCATGGTTTTGCATCGCTTTTTGCATAGCCATGCGAATGTCAGCGGTTGGGGTGCTGCCATTGGCGTTACGTAAACGATCAAAATTGCCGAGCGCTTTGTCATACGCGGAACTGGGTAGTTTTTTGTGCGCGGATGCAGGTTTGATCACCTGCGCGGCGCGATTGGCCGCAGCGCGCCCAAACACCACCAAATCCAACAGAGAATTAGATCCCAGCCGATTTGCGCCGTGCACCGACACACAGGCGGCCTCGCCGATTGCGAACAAACCGGGCACGACGGAATCCGGATCGCCATTTTTGATGGTCACCACTTCGCCGTGCACATTGGTTTGAATGCCGCCCATGTTGTAATGGACCGTCGGCAAAACGGGAATGGGTTCGCGCGTGACATCCACGCCAGCAAAAATGCTCGCGGTTTCCGCTATACCCGGCAGCCGTTCGTGAATAACTTCCGGTCCGAGATGCTCCAAATGCAGGTGAATATGGTCATTGGCGGCGCCTACGCCGCGACCTTCACGGATTTCGATGGTCATCGCGCGGCTGACCACATCGCGCGAAGCGAGATCCTTGGCGTTCGGAGCGTAGCGCTCCATAAAGCGCTCGTTCTTCGAGTTGGTCAAATAACCGCCCTCGCCACGCACGCCTTCGGTGATCAAACAGCCCGCACCGTAAATGCCGGTGGGATGAAACTGAGTGAACTCCATATCCTGCAAAGGCAAACCGGCACGCAACACCATGCCGTTCCCGTCACCGGTGCAGGTATGCGCTGAGGTACATGAGAAGTAGGATCTGCCGTATCCACCGGTGGCTAAGACCACCGAGTGGGCGTGGAACATATGCAGCGTGCCTTCGGACAAATCCCAGGCGATAACGCCACGGCAAGTGCCATCCTCATCCATAATCAGATCAAGGGCGAAATACTCGACGTAAAAACGCGCGTCAAACTTCAAAGCCTGTTGATACAGGGTGTGCAATATTGCATGACCCGTGCGATCCGCGGCGGCGCAGGTACGCTGCGCCGTGCCCTGACCGTAATGCGTGGTCATACCACCAAATGGACGTTGGTAAATCCGTCCATCTTCGGTGCGCGAAAATGGCACACCATAATGTTCCAGTTCGATAATGGCCGGAATGGCTTCCTTGCACATATATTCGATTGCATCTTGGTCACCGAGCCAGTCGGAGCCTTTGATGGTGTCGTAAAAATGGAAGCGCCAGTCGTCTTCGCCCATATTGCCTAAGGCCGCGCTAATCCCACCTTGCGCCGCAACGGTGTGACTGCGAGTGGGGAAAACCTTGGTAATGCAAGCGGTGGCTAAACCCTTAGCGGCCATGCCCATAGTGGCGCGCAGTCCCGCGCCGCCAGCGCCGACGACAATGACGTCGTAGTTGTGGTGAGTGATCTTGTAGGCTTCGGTCATGTGCGCTCAACCGCGATAAAAACCAGTCGCAGGATTGCGATGCTGGACGATAGGACAGCCAAAATCGCGCCAAAACGGATCAGCACCATCAAGGTGATCTCCAAAGCGCGTGGATGTACGTAATCTTCAATGACCACCTGCAAACCCAAATAGGCGTGGTGAAACAAAGCCCAAATAAACGCCAGTAGCAACACGGCATTCAACGGTTGCCCCACCGCTGAACTCAGCGCTGCGTAATCACCGCCTTTATTGGCAATCGCAAACCACAAGAACCAAACGCTCAGCGGTGCCAAGGCCATTGCGGTGACGCGCTGCATCCACCAATGATTGGCGCCCTCCCGCGCTGAGCCCAGACCATGAACGATTTTTAACGGCGTACGAAATGCGCTCATGTTGCCCTCCTCAGGCCCACAGCAGCCACAGCAACAACGCGGTTAGCGTGGGCGCCAACACCACAACCACCCAGCCGGTCGCGTAAGCGCGTTTGATCTCCAGACCCCAACCGGTATCCCACGCCAAATGGCGTAAACCATTGAGCCAGTGGTACATCAAACAAAATACAAACCCGGCACAAACAAGACGACCGATGAAACCGTTGGCCAAGTCGGTAAACGTCGCAAACGCTTGCTGTCCGGTCGCCAACGCAACCACCCCCCACACCAGCCCTAGTGCGGCGGCGCTGAGTGCCACGCCAGTGGCTCGGTGAATGATCGAAAGCAGCGATGTCAGTTGCGGTCGGTAGACCTGCAGATGCGGCGATAGCGGACGCGCTCGCGTGGCCATGTTGAGTCCCCAGTTGCGGTCGGTGGAGCGGCCAAAATAGGCCGCCCCAGGAAGCTGCCGAAAGATAACAGCTGCGTTAAGCGTACGCAGCCCCGGCAACCCATGTGGCTCGAAAGAAATCTCGGCAGACGAGTTGTTCCCGGATCTCAGAAATCAATGCAGCGCCCATTTTTTTCCCAATCGCCATAGCGCGTGGGTTCTGGCCCTTTGCGGCCGCCGATTTCCACGGGCAACGTCGATGCCGCGGGCAACGTCGATGCCGCGGGCAACGCCGATGACGCGGGCAAGTCCGATGACGCGGACAAGTCCGACGTCGCCGGCGGCTCAGACATGGTTGAAATTTCATCAACTGGCAATGAAGTAATTCTTGTCGACATCGATATGCTCCTGCAATGCTGCACACACTAGACTGCGCCTGATGATGACTCCGCCAAGTTTCGCTGAAATTATTGTCGAAGGGCCGGAAGCGCAAACATTCCTGCACGGGCAGCTTGCGGCCGACGTCAAGGCCATTGCACCGGCGCACTGGGGCTATGCGTGTTTTTGCGTGCCCGACGGACGTGTGCAGGCGCTGATGATGCTCGCCCACGCGTCCGCAGAACAATGGCGCTTGTTATTGCCAGCCGAGCTTGCCGATGGCGTGCTGAGCCGCTTGCAGCGCTATCGTTTGCGGTCACGCTGCAGCTTAGCTTCTTCTGAGGTCGCGATTGTCGCCACCGTTGATCCGCCCGCGGCTGCCTACCGATGTGCGGCTTTTAGCTGGTCTGTGGAAGCTGGCGCGGCGTCTGCGCTTGCGCCAAATTTATGGTCGCAGCAAGCTGAACTCGGTATTCCGTGGATTGTCGCGGCCAGCAGTGAACTATTTTTGCCGCAGATGTTGGCGCTTGAGCGCTTGCAGGCTTACTCATTGCGCAAAGGCTGTTTTCCCGGCCAGGAAGTGGTCGCGCGCATTCACTACCTTGGGCGCAGCAAGCGACGTTTGACCCGTCTATCGCAGGTGGGCGGTGATTTGTCAGTGCGCGCCGGTGATGAACTGGGCCTAGTCGGACATGCACAAAAGCTCGGCACACTGGTGCTTATCGATCCGAGTAGCCGCACCGCTCTGGCTGTGCTGATGGAAGCGGCCGTAGCAGGAATGCGCCTGACGGTTTCGACGCAGGAGCGGCACGCAGATTTTGTGATTGAAGGCGACGTCAGTGAAACGATTAGCGAAACAATGCTGAACAAAAGCTATGTCCCCCAGATGGCGCATGGCGTTTAGTTAACGAAAATGGTATGACCGCTGTTGAGTTCGAGGGGGGAGATTGACCATGGTGAAGGGCTTTGCAAAACCATTCCAAGCGCTGACTCTCGGGTTGGCGTTTGCAGGTTTATCCGCTTCAAATTTGAGCAGCGCCGCTGAATACAACTTTTCCGTAGAGCCAACTTACACACCTACCCGCGCGCGTGAACTCTACGAGCCGTTGATCAAGTACCTTGATCAAGCGACCGGTGAGACCTTCAAGTTGGTGGTGGCGCGAAACTATGCGTTCTACTGGAACGACATGCGCAATCGTAAGGACTTGCACTTCGTGTTTGACGAAGCGCATTTCACTGATTTTCGAATTCAACGTTACAAGTACGAGCCCTTGGTCAAGTCGGCGACCCCATCGAGTTACTCGCTGCTGACCCAAGATGATGTGGGCGAAGGCAATGTGCAAGCCTTCGTCGCGCGCAGCTTAGTGACCATGCCAGCGCCGAATTTGGGCTTTGCGTTGTTGTTGGAGTACTTTCCTAATCCGATGCAACAGCCGATCCTAAGCTCTATCGCAACCTCATGGCGCGATACGGTCGAGATCGTTTTTGCCGGCGAAGCAGACGCCGCGTTGGTGCCATCGTGGTTGCGGGACGAATATCCCAATTTGATCCCGATCATCACCACGCGCGAATTTGCCGGTCCCGCTGTTTCAGCATCGCCCGATGTTCCGGCCGAGGTGAAAGCAAAGGTTAAGGCGGCTTTACTGAAACTCCACGAAGACCAAAGTCTGTATGAAGTGATCAACGAACTGGGCATGCCGCAATTTGTCGAAGCCAGCGCAGCCGACTACGCTGGCGCAGACCTGATGTTGAAAAACTTCTACGGTTACAGCAAGCGCGTGCAAACCCCGCGCTAGTTGCTTGCGAAGCGCTGCTCCGAATCGAAAGAACAGAAAACCCGCCACCGATGCACCGGCGGCGGCTTAACCTGGCTAACCAAAGCAGCGGAGCTTGCCCCGCTGCTGTTCCAAGCTAAATCAACGGATGGAGAACAGCGAGAAGCCGCCGCGATCGCCATAGCTGCCATCGCGCGAGCGCCGCCCACGCATCCGATCAAGCAACTCGTCTTGGCGCTGTTGCAGCCAATCGTCGCGATCAAGTCCATCGGCCGCCCCCTCACCTTGATCGGCAATGGTTTGCGCACGGAAGGAGCAGAAATCTTCGTAGGCGTCGATCTCGTGCTTCAATTCTTCAACGACCAACTCGATCATGATCGCGTCGTCCAAGAAGCCGAGCACCGGAATGGTGTCAGGGATCGCATCGTTCGGATCCGAAAAGTAGGTCAACGCTGACAAAATCTCGTGCCGCTCGGCATCGGTAATGCCCCAATTTTTGTCGTGCACCATGCCTATCAGGGTGCCCAAGCGCTTCATACGTGAGGACACAAACTCCGGCACTTGCACGCCTTGAGTGTCTTCAAACAATTTCTGCGCGGCGCCGGTGATCTCCTCCGGCGACAGGTGTTGTGCGGCTTCCTTGGCCCTACGCATCGCGCCACGGAAATGTTCCAGATCTTCTTCGGACAAATCGATCACTACACGCATCGCAAATTCCTTTTGTGTGGTCAGGGACAAGGGTTTGGAGACTATCGGTCCAGCAGATTGCCCGTCAATTTCACTTCAGGGACAGCCCCAAATATTAACCTAAGCCGGAGGAGCCGGAACCAAACACACAAAAAGTCTTCGCATGATTTTTCACGACTCAGCTGGTTAGAGACTAGAAACCTCAGTTGGTCGGGATACGCGATCAGACGCGTCTAGCAGCCTGTCGGGCTTTGCGCGTGAGATGCGTTGTGAGGCTGGACGGCTGCAAGGCGCGGCGCGCAGGCAATGGCTCTTCCATGCCTAAGCGTCGCAGCGCAGACGCCGTCCAGACGCGCAGCCCGCCGGTAGGCCTTTTGGCGTAGCGCAGACTTGAAAGTAGATCGAAATCCATCAAAACCAATCCGAGAACGACCAGAAAACGATCGCCAAAAGGACTTCCTGCGCACTCGCGAGGAAAGTCCGACAGGCTGCTAGGATCACTGTTGCGTCAGCGATGGTGTGTTCGTTGCGGCGGACGGCCAAAGCCTCGCCTTCGTGTCTGCGGCCGTCGATGCCGATGGGGTGGCCAGGGTGCTGGCGCGGCGGCGGGTGCTGGCGGCCTACCGTCGCCATGGCGTGCTGGACGCTTAAAGCCGCCGCGAACATGGCCGGGTGGGACCATGGGAGGATTCTCAGTAGATGCCTCCGTCGCCATCGCTGCCGATGACCGCGCGGCGCTAGCCCGTCTGCTGCGTTACTGCGCCCGACCGTGCTGGGCGGCGGCGCGGCTGACGATAAGCAAACGACGGCGAGCGCCTGATCTATACCTTCGACAAGCCACGTCCCGACGGCAGGCAAGCAACTCAACCTGACATGGCGAACCTTGTGTTCGACCGTGTCGTGCCGCTCGCTGCGCTATGCTTGTACTCGATTCTCGGAGCCGCCATGACCTTCGCTCTCTCCGTTCGCTAGGCGTTTGTGCGCCTTGCACGAGACAAGACCTTACTTGTGATGGTCGTGATCGCTCTCGGGTTGACACTTGGCGCGGTCGTCTGCGCGCTGGCCTTCACCCATCTCGTCACTTCGCAGCCGCTGCCGTACCCGGATCAGGAGCGACTGGTCGTTGCGGAGCAATTCATCTTCGACCATGGCAACAACGCGCAGTCTCGGGAGTTGTCGTATCCCGCCATTGCCCTGCTGCATCGAGAAGCACAAGGGATCTTTGCGTCGTCCGTAATGATGGATCGGGCTCGCGACGTGGTCGTTTCGCATCCAGCCCAACCGCTTGTGACCGTGAATTACACGACGTCGGAGTATGCGGAACTGTTCGCGCCACGCATGGCCAAGGGCAGGTTTCCTGGCGCTGGGGACAAGGCGCAGCTGGTTCATGACCGGTCGCAGTAATCAGCTACTCGGCCTGGCAGACCCTGTTCGAAATGCGCGAGGACGTTCTGGGTTTGAGCGTGCGCACCGTCGCGGGCGTGGACTTCGAAGTGGTCGGGGTCACGGCGCGAGAATTCGTCGAGCCGGAATTCCACGATCCCGGACAAGAGACGGCCTTGTGGCTGCCCTGGGACTTCAATCCCGCTCCACAACATTGGGGTTGGGCGGCGACGACAGAATCGCTGACTCTCGTCGGCCGTTTGCTGCAGGGGGTGGGAGTTCAGCAGGCGGGCGAGCGGCTTTCGGTTCTGTTGAACGCACGCTGGAATAACGAACTCGGCGCTTCGTCGGGCTCTCATCACGGCTGGTCCACTCGCGTCGAACTGACGGGTGTACAGCAGGCGATTGCCGGAGATGGCGTAGACGTTGGAGCGCTTCTGCTTGCTGGTACGCTGGGGTTGATATTTGTCACTCTGGTCAATGTCACCCACTTGCTGGTGGCGAGAGTCGCTGAACGGGGGCGCGAATTTTCGATCCAACTGGCGTTGGGCGCGAGCAGGAGGCATCTGTTCGGACTCGTCCTTGCCGACATGCTTCTGCTGATGTTGCCGGCAGGCCTCGTCGCGGTGGTCTTGGCGGCGGCGGGGCTTGCGTTGATGCAGCACTACCTTGGGTCGTTTCTGCCGCGCGTGGGCGAGCTGTCCGTCGGATGGCGGATGGCGATGCTGACGATCGGCTCGACCGCTGCGCTTGCCGTGCTGCTCACCAGCATCGCTCTTGCATCGACGGGACATCCTTCCGCGAGCGGAGCGCTCAATGCCGGGCGCCAAAGTACAGCAACAAAAGTGTCACGTAGGCTCAGGGCGGTGCTGATGGCGAGTCAGATCAGCGTTGCCGGACTGCTGATCGCCGTCAACATGGGCCTGTTTTGGGAGGCAAGTCGAATCCTGAATGAGCACGGGATCGAACTCGGCCGAAGCACGAGTGCGTTTCTGTACCAATCGGCTTTGACACCTGCACGGGAGAACGCAGCTTCGTTGGAACAGCAGTTCGGTGAAGTTAAACGGCGTCTGGCTGAACTGCCTGAGGTGGAGCAGGTCAGCCAGTCGCATTCTCCGTTGCAGGACTTCATCAAGACCGCCGTCGTGTCCGGTCGATCAGGAGCACAGTATCCGGTGGGGCTTAAGCGAATAGACCACGAGTACCTCGGGATCACAGGGCAACGATTGGCCCTGGGTCGGAATTTTAGTGCCATAGACGTGCATCAGAACGCCGACGTCGCCATCGTCAATGTAGCGCTCGCGAAAATGCTGGAACGCGACGGCGAGCCCCTTGGAACAAAGCTGTCTCGTGATGGCGCAGACCCTTACACGGTTGTCGGCGTAGTGGAGGAGCTGGCATACCCGGGATCTTCCGTGGGCACCTCGCGCATCTATTTGCCGGTATCTGAAGCGGGCAGCAACTTCGTCATCAAGTTCCATCCGGGCTACAGCATGAGCCGAGAGCAGATGGTGTCGTTCGTCGCTGGTGTGAATCCCAGTTTCGGCGTGTTCCTCTATGACGACCTGGAGCAGCAACGATCAGACATTCTGCTTTCCCGTCGTATCACCGCGATTTCCACACTGGCAGTGGCGCTCGTTGTCATTCTTGTTTCGGCTATTGGCCTCTACGGGATGATCAGGTACACCACTCGCCTGAGACGCACAGAGATCGGTGCGAGGCTCGCGTTTGGGGCGCGGCCTCGCCACATCGTCCTGATGCTGGTCAGGAACAATCTTGCGGCGCTCGCGTCTGGGTGCGTCGCGAGCGCAGCCGTCGCATTGCTGGTGTTTCCTGGCTTCCATTTGTGGTTTGACGCGCGCCCATTCGAGGTACGCTGGGTCGATTTTGCGGTGGCGTTCGGCTCGCTTGGACTGCTGGCGATCCTCGCCTGCTTCCTGTCGGCGCGACAATTTCTATCGCAATCTCCTGCAACTACGCTGACGGATGCGGGACGTTAGGAGGCGACGAACTCGGCCGAAGTAGCGGGTTCGCCTTATTCCCCAAGCCGGGTCGTTTGCGCGAATTCGGGACTGCAGTCGAACAGGCTCTGGAATCCCGCCTGCGCGGCAGCGACCGGACTCCGCTGACGTGAACCGGGCGACTACTTGCCGCTACAGAAGGAACTGAAAATGGCCGCAAGCAGATCGTCGCTGCGATAGCGGCCCACAATCTCATCCAAAGCCTCGTGGGCCGGCCGCAGGTCTTCGGCGGCCAGCTCGCCCTGTCCGGAATCCAGCGCGTGCCCGCGGGCGGCCGCCAACTGAGATTGGCATCGCTCCGGCGCATCGACATTGCGCAAACGAGCACTGCAATCCCCGGAACTGCCCGCGCCCAGTCCCGCATGTTCGAGCAGGCGGCCATTCGCGCTTCACTTAAGGTATTGATCGGTACCATCGGCACACCACCAAAGTGGCCGTCTTCGCTCAAATCAAAGAAGCGCGTGCTGAGCGCCATCTCCGCCAAATTCCATTAACCCTAGAAACCTCAGTTGGACGAAGTAGAGTGGCTATGGGTGTGCAGCGCATAAGCGCAATGAGGGTGAAAGCCGGCAAGCTTGCGCCGCATGCGGCGCGCCGGTTTGAACGACTGCAAGCTGTGCTTGCAGGCCGGGGTGAATAGTTGTTCTATTCCAACGAGCTGCAACGCCGCCATGTCCCGGCCAGAGGCCAGAACCGTGCAATCTGCCCCGTAGCGCAGCTCACCCGATGGGTGATGCCACCCAGAGGTAAAAAAACCTTATTGAAATCAACAAGCTATGAGCGTCGATGAGCGGTCAACTGAGGTTTCTAGGTTACCTCATCAGTTTGCAGGTAATTGGCATTACAAAATAAGACTGAAAGCATTGCATCGTCGTAATGACAGCACGCGACTCAGCCGCGCAATAGCTCCAGGTTAAGGCCACGAAACTCTGCGAAATCTCGGTCAAAGCTAACCAAGGTAGCGCCGTGCTCCAGCGCCAACGCAGCCAAATGGGCATCGTTGACAAGATTGCCGCCACGCGGCATTAATTTCAGCAGGCGTTCCAGGTGCCCAAGCTCAGGGTGCAGCCACGCGATATTGCTACCGCGCTCAAGCGCGTGCAGCCAATGAATCGCTTGCGTAACGTTCAATGGATGCGCGTGCAATTTTGCGTGCGTCATGATGCGTACGAACGCGATCACCGTAATCGTTGTTAGACATAGACACATGCCGCTCGTGCGCGCCGTGTGGATGTATGCGCTAGCGACCACGTGCTGCGGGTGGCCTAAACTCGCTGCCGCGATCAGAACATTCGCATCTAGCAGCTTCAAGAGCGGGCCTGCTTGCGCGCACTTTTTTTAGCTCGGCGAACCGGCGAATCCGCATTGCCTGTGTGCGGAACATGGCTTGCAGCGAGCAGCGGCGCATCGTCCAACTCTGCCGCCAGTGCAAGCGCCTTGGTCAAATCCACGCCGACAAGCGTTCCCAATGCATACGTGGGCAATGCTTCGGCAACGCCGCTGACTAGATTTGGTTGCTCAAGCCCACGCCGAATCACGGTGTTGAGATAGCTTTTGAACGTTTCGCCACGCAGCACGGATTCCCGCTTGAGCCGTTGCAGCAAATGATCGTCCAAGGTTAGAGTCGTTCGAGTTGACATTTTGATGCCTACTTTAAAGCATCATGATGCGCCTTTGCTTGCTATGGATCAAGCGTGGCGCTTTGCACGTCAAAAAAATAATCAGCGTTGTGGAACAATCGTTCTGTAGTGTTTTGCAGCCCAGCCGCGCCGCCTGGCGAAGATCTGCAACTGACCGACCACACCGGCAGGCAACTTCATCCAGGCAAACGTGGTTTATCCACAAAAAATGCAAAAGAATCAGAGAGCTATGGGTGACTGGAAGCGGTCAACTGTCAACTGAGGTGTCTAGCAGCCTGTCGGGCTTGCCTTGCCAGTGCGCCGGAAGTCCTTTTGGCGATCGTTTTTGTACTTATTCTCGGATTGATTTTGATGGCTTTCGCTTTATTTTCGAGTCTGCGTTATGCCAAAAGGCCGTCCGGCCCTGCGGGTTGCGCGTCGCAACGGCGTCTGCGGCGTTGCGACCCTTGCATCCATCCGCTTAAGCCACACAACGCATCTCACGCGCAAAGTCCGACAGGCTGCCAGGATTATTTGTCGGCCCGCCGCCAGCAGCGTTGGCGCGTATGCGTTGCAGCGGGATGGTTGGCAGCGGCAAGTCATGGCGGTGGGTTCCGAAAATTTCCGGGCCATCGGTGCCGCAGACCTTCTGATCGAAAAAACCCGCGAGATCAATCAAAGGTGGCTTGGTGGCACCGGCGTGGCGCGGCAGCTGAAGCGCCTGGCGATCTGAGCTGTTTCTAGTCCCGACCATGGCCCAGCGTATCGCTGGAATTTTCCTCCGTTGGCAGCGGCATTCTGCGTCAGCCGCTGCGGCAAAGCGTAGGGCTTTCATTCGGGTTCCCCTCAAACACCACAGGCTGCTAGAGTCTTGGCCCCAACTTAGCTGCCGGCCCTGAGCATGACCCGTTGGTCCTTCATTCCTGTGACTTTGGCCGTGCTCAGCGGTTGTGCCCCGTCAACTTCCGCTGTGCCGCAAAACCCGCCGCCAACAACGGCTGCAGACGCCGCCCAGGCCTTGGTAAAGCGCGTCAATCACGAAGCCTATGAGCGCCAGCGGGAGTCGAGCGCGGCAGCCTGGATTGCGGCAACCTACATTAATGACGATTCGCAATTGCTGGCAGCCTTGAACCAACAACGCGATCTGGCCTACCGAGCTGATATTTTGGCCGAGGCGCGACGCTACAAAGACGTGGAATTGGAGCTGGGCACCCGCCGCGCTATTGATCAAATGCTGAATGGCAGTACCGTTTTGCCACCCGCGCGGGCAGATCAGCAGGCGGAGCTTACCCAGCTCAGCACACGATTGGAGGCAGCCTACGGCTCAGCAAAAGCCTGTGCCGATCCGAGCAAACCGGAGACCTGCCGCGACTTGCTGGAATTATCCAGGGTGCTGGCCGAAAGCCGTGATCCTGCTGCACTACGCCAAGCTTGGATCGACTGGCACAACACCGCGCGTGGCCAGCGTAAGGATTTTGAGCGTTTCGCCGAATTAATGAACTCCGGTGCGCGCGAGTATGGTTTCAAGGACACCGGGGAGTTGTGGCGCGCCGGGTACGATATGTCAGCCGATGATTTCGCCCTGGAAACGGAAAGACTGTGGAGCCAAGTGCAGCCTTTGTATAGCTCGCTGCAGTGTTATGTGCGCACCCGGTTGAATAAAAACTATGGGGATAATGAAGTACCCAAGTCGGGACTTATTCCGGGTCATGTGCTGGGCAATATGTGGCAACAGGATTGGTCAGCCATTTATCCGTTGGTTGAGCCTTATCCTGGCACGGCAAGTTTGGATGTGACGGGTGGACTGCGCAAGGCGGGCTTTGATGCAGTCAAGCTAACTCGCCAAGCGGAGGGTTTCTACACTTCTTTAGGCATGCCCGGCTTACCAAGCAGTTTCTGGCAGAAATCGATGTTGACTAAACCCGCTGATCGCGAAGTGCAGTGCCACGCCAGCGCTTGGGACATCGATATGAAGGGCGATGTACGCATCAAAATGTGCATCGAGGCCGATGAAGAAAACCTGCGCACCATCTATCATGAACTCGGACACGTCTACTATTATCTTGCCTATCAGAACCAGCCACCATTGTTTCAAGCAGGCGCCAACGATGGCTTTCATGAAGCAATTGGCGATACCATCGTATTGTCATTAACACCAGGATATTTGGCTGAAATTGGCTTGGTTGATGCACCAAATCAGTCAGACGAAGCAACGATTAATACGCAGATGAAACAGGCGCTGGAAAAGATCGCCTTTTTGCCGTTTGGGAAGTTAATTGATCAATGGCGGTGGGGCGTCTTTGATGGCTCGATTAGCCCCGATCGATACAACAGCAGCTGGTGGGAATTAAAAGCCCGCTATCAGGGCGTTAAACCGCCCGTCAAGCGCGACGAAAGCGCCTTTGATCCGGCAGCCAAGTATCACGTACCGGCCAATACGCCGTATACTCGTTATTTTTTGGCGCATATTCTACAATTCCAGATGCACCGGGAGTTATGTCGCCAAGCCGGCCATACTGGACCGTTACATACGTGCTCCATTTTTAATAATCCGCAGGCTGGCGCGAAATTCTGGGGCATGCTGAGCAAGGGCTCCAGCCAGCCTTGGCAACAAACCATGAAGGAATTCAGTGGCAGTGCGCAAATGGATGCGAGCGCAATCATTGATTATTTTGCGCCATTGAGCGCGTGGTTAGAGAAACAAAACGCCGGGCAAAAGTGCGGGTGGTGATACCTGCGGCGCAGCTTTTTCCGGGGCAGGCTGCGAGTCAAATTGATCTAGTCATCCACGTTGTGGGTCCAGATCGATCAAGCAAGAACCCCGGAAATGAAGGTCACGGAGGGTTTAAGCCCTGAAAGGGCGAACCAAGACAGCCCAGAGCAACGCCTGACGCAATTAAGTCAAGCCCGAATCCTCATCATTGCGAGGGAGCCTTAAGCGTTGGAGATGGCTGGAGCGAACGTTCCTGGATTGCCGCGGTCGCTTAAGGCTCCCTCGCAAAGACGAGCCTGGTGGGTTCATCCGCGTGCATTTTCGGGCTAAAAAAGGACGCTCGCAATGACGAATCTGATTTCGCCCCGTTCGGGGCGCTCGCTCGTTGCCCGCTTGAAGCAACCGCGCAATTGAACCTAGAAACCTCGGGGAGGCTCCTCTATTCCAACGAGTTGCAACGCAGCCAGGTGCGGCCAGAACCGTGTAATCTGCCCCGTAGCGGACTCACCCAATCGGTGAACTGATCAAAGTGCTGCAAAGTTAAAAGAAGCATTGCGTTATGGGCGATAGTAAGCGGTCAACTGAGGTTTCTAGGTTAAACGTCCGCTGACAACTCAAGCCACCACCGCCTCTAACGCTTCGGCTAGTGTGCTTGCGCCGATCACTTCCATGTCTCCGACCATACCCTTCTTTGGTTTATTCTGCGCCGGCACGATGGCGCGTTTGAAGCCGTGGTGGGCGGCTTCACGCAGGCGTTCTTCGCCATTGGGGATAGGTCTAATTTCACCGGCTAAACCCACTTCGCCGAAAGCCAGTGTGTGCGTGCCCAGCGCGCGATTGCGAAAACTGGAATGCACGGCAAGCAATACCGGCAAGTCAGCCGCGGTTTCGCTGACGCGGATGCCACCAACAATATTAACAAATACGTCTTGATCGTAAATCGCCACGCCACCATGACGATGCGCGACCGCCAGCAGTAAGGCTAATCGATTAGCTTCGTAGCCAACCGCGACCCGCCGTGGATTGGCCAGCGGGCTCTGATCGACCAGTGCCTGCACTTCAACCAATAATGGCCGGGTGCCTTCGCGGGTGACCATCACAATACTGCCGGGACCGCGTTCGGCTTGGCCGGAAAGAAAAATGGCCGATGGGTTGGGTACCTCGCGTAATCCGCGATCGGTCATCGCGAATACGCCCAGTTCATTTACCGCACCAAAGCGGTTTTTCAGCGCTCTTAAAATACGAAAGCGACTGCCGGATTCGCCCTCAAAATAAAGTACGGCGTCCACCATATGTTCGAGCACACGCGGCCCGGCAATACCCCCTTCTTTGGTTACATGGCCGATCAAAAATACGCTAACGCCCTGCTCTTTCGCATAACGCACCAAACGCGCCGCACATTCACGCACTTGCGATACCGATCCCGGCGCAGAACTCAAATCTGGCAACCACAGGGTTTGGATGGAGTCGATAATCAGAACCTTGGGTTTTTCCTTGACTGCGGTGGCGAGAATGCGTTCGACGTTGGTCTCGGTTTGGCAGCGCAATCCGGCAACCTCAACCTGCAAACGGCGCGCACGCTGCGCAATTTGTCCCAGCGATTCTTCGCCGCTGACGTAAATCACATCGGTCTTCAGCTGCAAACTGGCATGTACTTGCAGCATTAAGGTGGACTTACCGATGCCCGGATCGCCGCCCACCAGCACCACTGACCCGGCCACCAATCCACCCCCGAGCACGCGATTGAGCTCGCCCAAACCAGTATCCATTCGCACTTCGTTTTCAGCGGCGATCTGCGCCAAATCGGCGACTTCACCGGCACTCGCCGTACCCGCGTAACCCCCGCGTCGCGCGCCGGGGCCGATGCCCGCGGCGAGTTCTTCGGTGATGCTGTTCCAGGCGCCACAATCACCGCACTGCCCGGCCCATTTGGGCGAAACAGCGGCGCATTCGGAGCACACGTAGCGCGTTTTGGCGCGGGCGCTGCTCATCAGTGCGCGTGCGCTGGATGGTCTGCGCTTGGCGCGCTTTCTTGCACGCTAAAGCGCACCACTTGCTCGTTCTCCTCGCACAGGCGCAAGGCGACCTCGATGGTATCGCCCATACCAAACTGCCGCTTGGGCCCGATCAGCATCAGATGTAATCCGCCCGGCTCTAACTTCACGGTTTGCTCAACTTTAACTTCGAGCATGTCGAGTTTGCGCATCTGCATAACGCCGTTATCCATCGTCATGCTGTGCACTTCAACACGCTCAAAATCCTTGGAACTGGCACTTTGTACCAATACCGATTGTTCGCCGGCATTGCCGAGTGTGGCGTAAGCGGCCATGACCGTTGCGGTCGGCGGCGCTAAGCGCGTCCAGGCATCGCTCACGGTCAGAACGCCGCAGGCTTGCGCCGGCAGTGCAAAGAGCGTCAGCAATAGGAGGCTGCATTTTGCGTTCATTTGTCGTCCTTGTTAGGGCTGCAAGTCTGGCCCGCGATGTTATGTTGCGCGACCTGAACCCGCTACCGAGTTGGCCCGATGCTCGATCATGTGCAGCACGATGAAATCCTCGAAATTCGATTGGCACGCCCGCCCGTCAATGCCTTATCACCGGAACTCATCGCCGCCCTGCGACAATCGGTCGCTGGCGCTGCTGGGACTGGTGCGCGCGCCGTGGTGTTATCCGCGGGACCTGGTTTGTTCAGTGCGGGTTTGGACGTGCCGGCTCTGCTGAAATTGGATCGCGCCGGTATGTTGGCGATGTGGCAGGATTTTTTCGGTTTGCTGAGCGCGATTGCTTGCTCAGAAATTCCCACGGTGGCGGCTATCACTGGACATAGCCCGGCCGGTGGCACGGTGGTGGCGCTCAATTGCGACTACCGGGTGATGGCAGCAGGTCCGTTCAAGTTGGGTTTGAATGAAACGCAAGTTGGCTTAGCCTTGCCGCGCGCCATTTTGGCGTCCTTGCAGCGGCTGTTAGGCCCGCATCGCGCCGAGCGGCATATCGTGGCGGGCAATATGATCGACAGTGCGGCGGCCCTGGCGGTTGGCTTGGTCGACGAATTGACCGCGCCTGAGCTCGTCGTACCGCGCGCGCTGGAATGGTGTCGATTTCACCTCGCCTTACCCGCCCGCGCGATGCGCCTGAATCGTCAAGCAGCGCGCGCTGATCTACGCGCAGTCTATGAAGACCCAACGCAAATGCAGGTCGAAGAGTTCATTGACGGCTGGTTTCATGCAGAGACGCAGGCCGTGTTGCAGGCACTGGTGGCGCGTTTGAAGTCGCGCGGGTAGCGCGCGGCTAATATCCTGCGCGATCATCGCGCCAATTCATCAAACATCTGGGCTAGTCGTTCCGCGCTTGGGTCATAATCGCGCGCAGATTTTCTTTGGCCCGCTTAGGGTTTGGCGGTCGCCTGGCACACCCATCCGCAGCTTCGGAGGTTTCCATGAGCAACAGTTTTGGCACGCACGCGACGTTCACGTCTGGCGACAAAACCTACCAATACCATCGCCTGACCGCGCTGGAGCCCAAATATAATTTGGCGCGCTTGCCCTATTCGCTGAAGATCCTGCTGGAGAATCTACTGCGCTTTGAGGACGGCGAAAACGTCACGCCGACGCATATCGAAGCGCTGCTCAACTGGGACGCAAAGACGCCGTCGACCCAGGAAATCCCGTTTATGCCGGCGCGCGTGGTGATGCAAGACTTCACCGGCGTGCCATGTGTGGTCGATTTGGCCGCCATGCGTGATGCCATGAAAACCCTCGGCGGCGATCCGAACAAGATCAACCCGTTGATTCCGTCGGAAATGGTCATCGACCACTCCGTGCAGGTCGATCGCTTTGGCACCCGCGAATCGGTCGAAGAAAATGCCCATATCGAATTTGACCGCAACAAGGAACGCTACGGCTTCCTGCGCTGGGGCCAGAAGGCTTTCGACAATTTCAAAGTGGTGCCGCCGCGCACCGGTATCGTGCATCAGGTCAACTTAGAATTCCTGGCGCGGGTGATTTTCGCAACCGACGGCGACAGCCCTTGGGCCTATCCGGACACCGTGGTCGGTACCGATTCGCACACCACGATGATCAACGGCATCGGCGTGCTTGGTTGGGGCGTCGGCGGCATTGAGGCGGAAGCAGCCATGCTCGGCCAGCCTTCGACCATGCTGATCCCAGAAGTGATCGGTTTCCGTCTGACCGGCAAGATGCCGGAGGGAGCGACCGCCACCGATCTGGTACTGACCGTGGTGCAGATGTTGCGCAAGCGCGGCGTGGTCGAGAAATTCGTTGAGTTTTTTGGCGAGGGACTGAACCAGTTGCCACTCGCCGATCGCGCCACCATCGCCAATATGGCTCCAGAATACGGCGCTACCTGCGGCATCTTCCCGATCGATGATGAATCGCTCGCTTATCTGCGCCTGTCGGGCCGCAGCGACGAGCAGGTCGCGCTGGTCGAGCACTACGCCAAGCTCAATGGTTTGTTTCGCGTGCCGGGTGCGCCCGACGCCGACTACACCGATGTGCTGGAACTCGATCTCGGGGCAGTGGTGCCGAGTCTGGCCGGCCCGAAGCGCCCGCAGGATCGCGTGCTGCTGTCTGGCGTCAAGGCCGATTACGAGAAGAACCAGGTGGCCATGGCCGAAGCCCGCAGCGCGCGCGGCGAGAGTGCCACGCCGGGCACGGGCACGGTCACCACCGATACCGGTAGCTATGAACTGAATGACGGTGCCGTGGTGATCGCCGCGATCACCAGTTGCACCAACACGTCCAACCCCTCGGTGATGCTGGGTGCCGGCTTGCTGGCGCGCAATGCCGTCGCCAAGGGTTTGAGCAGCAAGCCTTGGGTGAAGACGTCCTTGGCGCCGGGTTCGCAGGTCGCCACCGATTACTTCAAGAAGGCCGGCCTGCTTGATCCGATGGAAAAGCTTGGCTTCTACGTGGTTGGCTATGGCTGTACTACGTGTATCGGAAACTCTGGTCCACTGCCACCGCCGGTCAGCAAAGCCGTGGCCGAGGGCGATCTGATTGTCGCCTCGGTGCTGTCGGGCAATCGCAACTTTGAAGGCCGTGTGCATGCCGAAGTGCGCATGAACTATCTGGCCTCGCCGCCGCTGGTCGTGGCCTATGCGCTGGCCGGCAGCATTGATATTGACCTCACCACCGAGCCGCTGGGCACCGGCAGCGATGGTCAGCCGGTGTACCTGAAGGACATCTGGCCGAGTAATCACGAAATCGCGCAAACCGTGCACAGCGCGGTGAATGCCGCCGGCTTCAAGGCCTCCTATGCCGGCGTGTTTGAAGGCGATGAGCGCTGGCGCTCGGTACAGGCCCCGGATGGCGCGCTGTATGCCTGGGACAGCGATTCGACTTATGTGCAGAACCCTCCCTATTTCGAGGGGATCACCATGCAACTGCGCACCATCAGCGACGTCAAGGGCGCGCGTGTGCTGGCGCTGCTCGGCGATTCGATCACCACCGATCACATCTCCCCCGCCGGCGATTTCAAGCCGAGCACGCCGGCCGGCAAGTACCTGACCGATAGAGGCGTGGAGTACGCCGATTTCAACAGCTACGGCTCACGCCGCGGTAATCACGAAATCATGATGCGCGGCACTTTCGCCAATATTCGCCTGAAAAACCAGTTGGCACCGGGCACCGAGGGTGGCTACACGACTTACTTCCCAAGCGGTGAAGTGACGTCGATTTACGACGCTTCCATGCAATTCCAAGCCGCCGGCACACCACTTATCGTGCTCGCTGGCAAGGAATACGGCACCGGTTCTTCGCGCGACTGGGCGGCCAAGGGCACCATGTTGCTGGGCGTCAAGATCGTCATTGCCGAGAGTTTTGAGCGCATCCATCGGTCCAATTTGTGCGGCATGGGCGTGTTGCCGTGCAAATATGTAGACGGCCACAACGCTGTCAGCTTGGGTTTAACGGGCCGTGAAACCTTTGATTTTGAAGGCATTGGCGATGGCACTGGCAAACGTCTAACGGTGACCGCAACGGCTGAAGATGGCAGCGTCAAACAATTCGAAGTGCGCGTGCTGCTGGAAACGCCCAAAGAAGTCGAGTACTACCGGCACGGCGGCATTTTGCAGTATGTGTTGCGGCAATTGGCAAACGAAGCGGCCGCTTAATTCGCGTCACTTAAGCTCACGTAGTTGCGCGCAACGCGGCTCCGTGAGCGGTTTAAAAGAAGCAACTACTAGGCTAATCAACGTGACTCAAACTGCGGTTCCGCTCAATGTGCTTGGCACGCCGCTGCAGCTTTGCAGTACAGAACCGATGACCGGGTGGTTTCGCGATGGCTGTTGTCGCGGCGACCCGAACGATCGCGGATTGCATTTGGTCTGCGCAATTATGAGCGCAGAGTTTCTGGCCTTTTCTAAATCGCAAGGCAATGATCTGTCTACGCCGCGGGCGGAGTTTGGATTTCCTGGTTTGTTGCCCGGCGATCGTTGGTGCTTGTGCGCAACCCGCTGGCGTGATGCCTACGCCGCGGGCCAGGCGCCGTTGGTAGTGCTCAATGCCACCCATTTGAATAGCTTGGGCGTGGTTTCCCTCGATCAGTTGAGGGAATTTGCCGGCTAGCAGCCTGTCGGGCTTCCGGCGTGCTCGCGGGGAAAGCCCGACACGCTGCTAGTGTGGTGTCAGGGATCACCACACTACTCACCAAAGTCATAGTCCAAACGGGGGCTGGGCGCGCCGATAAAACCGCCCATGCCGTAGTCCAAACCCACCGCAAACAGTCGCGCCAAGGTTTGCGCATCGGGAATGAAGTGCGCAACCACTTCGGCGCCCCGATCACGCGCGAAGGCCAATACCGGCGGTACCTGCTGAGCTGAGCGTACCGCGGTAGCGTCGACCGCAATGACCTCGGGTCGCAGCACATCGATGACGTCGTTGCCTTTGGCATCGGTGCCGACCCGACCAAGACACAAAAGTACGCGTGCCAATTGCAACTGCCGGCGGGCAACTTGCAGCTTGTTTTGCATCAGCATCGCTTCGCTTTGGTCGATGCTCAGCACCAAACCAGGATCAGTCAAGCCACGCTCGACCAAACCAGACAACAGCGTCTCGCTGAATAAAGGATCGACAACGCTATTGGCGTCCACCGCGACGAAAATTCGCAAACCGGGCATTTTTTGTCGCGATTGCGCAATCCGATCAAGCACCTGCTCAATAGCGAGCAAATCCAGCGCGACTGATTTTCCGGTCTGACGCGCCAAAGACAACCATTGTTTCCGCGTGATCACGCGTTCGCCGCCCAAATCAACTCGCAGGCCCAAGTGCAAATGGTATTGCGGGCGCGCTGCGCCATGCAAAGGCACGATGGGCTGATACAGCAGGCTCAAACGCTCAGCGGTGGGCGCTAACGCCAGGGCTTTTTGGATTGCCAAAGAAATATCGGCTGGCAAATCCGTCTGCGCCTCGGCCAAGGCGCGGCTCACACGTCTGCCCCCCGCGTGACGGGACACCGCTAGCGTGCGCTCCGCCAAATCAATCAGCGTTTCCGCTGGTGGCAAAGATTCCGGCGGCAACGGCACTACAGCCACACTGGCTTGACCGCCGCCCACCGCCTTGAGTGCCGTTGTCAACTGTTCGCGGACAGTTTCAGCGCGCGCCATCAATTCGTCATCAGTGGATTTATCGAGCAGCATCAAATAGCCGCCACCATGCCATGGCGCAATTTGTTCTTGACCACCTAAACCCTGCTGCAGCAGTTTGCCGATCTGATACTGATTTTCGCGCTCAACGACCATATGCGCGTCTTTTGATCGCAATCGACCATCGTCCGCGGCGCACATCAACAAAGCCTTGCTACACGGCCGATCAATGCCCAGCGTGCGCAACAGCAAGACTAATTCGCCGGCATGGATCAGTCGCGAATGTTTGTCATCGTTCTGGTGACCGGCAAACTGCAGCTTCAACGCGCGCGCGCGGCGCGCTCGGGTGACGACGGCGGTGACCAAATGACGCGGCCGCACCGGTTTGACCAGAAAATCGTCGCCACCGGCGCGCAGGGCATTAAAGCGACTGGTTTCATCCTGATCACCAGTCAGGAAAACGATAGGCAACAGCGCCAGTTCTGGTGCCTCGCGGATTAACGCGGTCAACTGCATGCCGTCCATGTCCGGCATGTGCATGTCCATCAGCACCAAATCCGGCGCAAACGAACGAATTTCTCCCAAGACGTTATGCGCTTCTGCCGCGGTGCGAACGTCAATGCCCTGCTTGCGCAAAATCGCGGCGCAATACATGGCTTGTGATCGATCATCCTCCACCACCAATACGCGCAGATGATCCTGGCGCTCACGAACGTTGATCAGTTCGCCGACCCGCGTAACCAAGTAGTCGGGGTCTTCACCTTCTAATGAAGCGTCAGCGCCGCTATTGAGCGCAGCAACGCGCGCACCGGCATCACGACTGCGATTAAGGTACAGAACCGTCGCACCAAGGGCTTCAGCGCCCCGTGCCCGCTCCAATCGATCAGCAACAGCGCGCAAATCGGCCAAAAAGTCCTGATCAATCAGCACTGCGGCTAGGCCCGGCTCCATGGCTTGCAGCAACTGGCTGGTTTGCTGGAAGCGCTCCACACGCAAAGCGCCAGCGCTCAGGCGCTCGATGAAATCCCGCCACAATGGCGTTTCTGGCGCCAGCACCAACAGGCGTTTGCGCTCATCCTCGCTGACCGCAGGCGCGCTGCTGGCCGCCGCGTTGGCGTCGCGCTCTGCACGCAGCACTGCAAGCACTGCTTCTTCGAGCTTGCCTAACCTATGCAGTTGCGTCGGATTTGGGGTTGCAACATCACCATCCACCAACACGCCCAAATACGACTCAAGATCGGTGAGCGCGCGCGCCAAAGCTTCACGCTGGGTTTGCGCTGCCAATTCGCTGGCGCGCAGCAAAGCAGACTGCGCAAACCCGGCGTCTTTGGCGGTCCAGTGGCCTTTGCGTAGGGCCTGCCAGCGGGACAGGGCGGCAATAACGTCGCGGGGAATTGGGGCAAGCGTCGGCATTTTGAGTAAATCGGGAAATGGAAATAATTGCAGATTGCAAGCACTACACTAACGCCCAAGCGCTGGGCATTCGTCGCAAAGTCGTCTATTAGATGTAATCCTTTGTTGCCAATAGTCGGTACGGCTAAGGAGCCTGAAACGTGCACGGCGATGCTCATTTTCTGGAAAGTTTGGCGATTGTCTTGTGCGTTGCTGCGGCGACCACGGTGCTGTGCCAGCGCGTGCACCTGCCCGTGGTGCTTGGTTATTTGATCGCCGGCGTATTGATAGGTCCACACGCACCGCCATTGCTGGTGGTTGATTCCACCACTATTGCGACGCTATCTGAACTTGGCGTCATCTTGCTGATGTTTTACATTGGCATGGAATTGTCTTTGCGCAAGCTGGTTGAAGTAGGACCGCGCGGCTTTGCGGTGGTGCTGGTCGAGATGGGCCTAATGTTGTTTTTAGGCTATCTGGCCGGGCGTCTAGCCGGATTCACGCCGATCGAATGCGCATTTTTGGCGGCGATGTTGTCCATTTCTTCAACCACCATTATCGCGCGCACCTTTGAAGATCAAAGGGTTGCGGTGCGGGTGCGCGAACAGATCTTCGGCGCATTGGTCATTGAAGACATCTTCGCGATTTTGCTGATTGCGCTGCTGACCACCTTGGCAACGACCCGCAGCTTCGATTTCGCTGGCCTTGCCAGCGCCGCCGGCAGACTGGGCATTTTCTTGACGGTGCTGATGTTGGTTGGTTTATTAATCGTGCCGCGTTTGATCCGCTTCGTCGTTGCGTTAAAGCGCCCGGAAACGACCTTGGTAACCGCCGTCGGCGTGTGTTTTGCGGCCGCCTTGGCGGCGCAACGTTATGAATACTCGGTTGCGCTGGGCGCTTTTTTGGCCGGCTGTTTGGTGGCCGAATCCGGTGAAGGAAAGCGCATCGCGGTGCAGGTGCGCCCGCTGCGCGACGTGTTCACCGCGGTTTTTTTTGTCTCGGTTGGTTTGTCGATTGATCCGGCGCAAATCCTTGCGCAAAGCGGCTGGATTTTGTTGTTCGCCAGCTTGGTCGTGTTTGGCAAATTTATCGGCGTGGCGATTGGCTTTTTCGCCACCGGCAGCGCCGTGCGCGCGTCTGCGCAAGCCGGTCTGGCGATGGGTCAAATTGGTGAGTTCTCGTTCATCATTGCCAGCTTGGGTGTAGGTTTGGGCGCGGTTGATTCGCGCCTTTATCCGATCGCTGTCGGCGTGTCCTGCGTAACCATTTTGTTAACGCCATTTGCGGTGAAACACTCAGCTCAAATTGGCGAGTGGATTGATGGGCGATTGCCACGCGCCCTGCAGACCTTTGTGGCGCTCTACGGAAGCTGGATCGAACAACTCGGCAAAGCCCGCCAGCGTGGCACGCTGGGTGCGCGCGTGGGACGCTTGGCGCGTTTGATCGTGTTAGACGCGGCGTTGTTGGTTGCCGTTTTGATCGCCGCCAGCGTCGGCAGCGACGAGGTCGCGGCCTTCTTAAAGCGCAAACTGCCGCTGGCCGCTGATGTGGTGCGCTGGGTGGTGGCGATCAGCTTTGTGGCGCTGGCCGTGCCGATGGCCTTAGGTCTGTTCCGACTGATTCGTGCACTCGGGCGCGCCTTGGCGTTGGCTGCATTGCCAGCCGCCGAAGAAGGTCTGGTCGATTTTGCCCAGGCGCCGCGCCGCGCTTTTGTGGTCGCCTTGCAGTTAGGTTTAATGATGTTGGTTGCCCTGCCCTGTTTAGCCCTTTTGCAACCATTCTTGCCCGGCGTTAAGGGTGCTTTGCCGCTAATGTTGCTGTTAGTCGTGGCCGGTTATGCCTTTTGGCGCAGCGCCACTCAGCTGCAAGGACATGTACGCGCCGGTGCCGAGGCATTGGTGGCCGCGGTCGCGGTTCCGGGTGCTAGCCACGACGAACAAGCGCAAGCCCTGGACCAAATGGAACAGTTGTTACCTGGCCTCGGCGAACTTGCCCCATTTCGCTTGGAAAGTGGCAATCCGTGGATTGGTCTGACCCTGGCAGAAGTAAAATTGCGCTCCGTCACAGCAGCCACCGTACTGGCTATACGCCGGGGTGAAGATGCCTTACTCACCCCGGATGGCAAACAAGCGCTGGCGCAAGATGATGTGCTGATCCTCGCCGGCACGAGCGCCGCATTGGACATTGCCCGCGCCTATTTGCTAGCACCCGAGCGTGTACGCGCGAGAATCTGAGCAAGCCAAGCCACGGTGTTGCCTTGATGCCATTAAGCGCCCGCGGCAATCCAGCGCCTTCGTCTTGTCCCGAAAGTCACTGGATTGCCAGCAGAATCAAGCGTAATAACGTTGCGGCGGTTTGAACAGCGCGGCATCAATGATCGACCACAAATGAATGATCCAGCCCAGCCAAACAAGCCACAGGATGGCTGCCAGCACAAACTGCACTAACGCCAGCAAAAAGCGGCCTTGTAACAACTGTCCCAAGCCGGCGACAAAAAAACTCGCCAACGCCGCTAGCACATTGCCAGCTGAGCCTTGTCCTACGCTCATCGAAGTCCTCCAGTGCATGGGCCGCCAACGCCCGGTTGAAGAATATAACGCAAGAACTGCGCCAGAGCCGCAAGGCTGTCAACAAAGCATCCGCGGTTTTGGCTTGGTAGAAATAGCCACCTTTTGGCCAAACAAACCAAGTCCTGGTTCAGTCGATACATAACGAACTGCATGGACTAAAGCACAAGCAGATTGCCTATGCTCAGTCAGCTTGCATTCCCGGCCAGGATCCTTTCCAAGCGGCCGTCCGGTGGGCACTGCGCGAAACTGCTGAGCTCCGGATGCCGAAGTTCCAACATGCCTAGCAAGCGTATTCAGAAAGCGTCGGAAAAGCCCATCTGACTCGCCGGTCGGCTTGATATTCAAGCGGTTTCGAAAAGCCTGTCCGAATACATGTATCAGGCGCTCTGCAGGCGCTTGCTAGTCATGATTGGCACGCATTTGATTGCGAATTTCGGCCAACTTGGCAGAAAGTTCATCCAAAGTGTCACCCGTTGTGTTGGCCAAGCGCGCTAGATCGACAGACGGGGTAGCGTGTGCGGTTATGGGGGGGTGAGAACCGGCGGCTCTACCCCGCCAACTGAGGTTTCTAGGTTTAACCTCATCTGATCAAAGTGAATCTCAAATCTGCCGCGTTAACGCTCCCAACGCTATCCGCATCAATCTAGCCCGCATAGAATGCGGTGAGGCGCGAATCGATTGAGTTACGTATTGGAAATGTGACTACAGTCCGTTTCGCGATCTGGGCTTTTTAGTGTTTCACCAGCACCGATCGCGAGCAAGCGCGCTCCCGCATGCGCTCACCTAGCAGCCTGTCGGACTTTCAGCGTGAGATGCGTTGTGTGGCGCAACGGATAGATGCAAGGCGCGGCGCGCAGCCAATGGCTCTCTTCCATTGGCAAGGGTCGCAACGCCGCAGACGCCGTTGCGACGCTCAACCCAAAGGGCTGGAAGCGCTTTTGGCGCACTGCGGAGCAGCAAGACGTATAAAATACAATAAAACTAGCGGAATATCCGTCACCGCTCTGCGCCAAAAGCGCTTCCGGCGCACTCGAGAGGAAAGTCCGACAGGCTGCTCGCCTTGCCGCCAGCCTGAGGGAGTGCGCTTGCTCGCGATCCGGGCCAATGGCGGGATTGTGTTGCTCGCTTTTCACTTGGCATCGATGTGGTTCCGTCGTCGGGCACGCGTCTATCCCTCAAGCAAACGCATCTATCAGCGGTTTTAGCTGCTCGGCGTAGCTGTGCCATAAACGGCCGCGGTCGCGGCGGATGCCGTCGCGTACCAATACGCTGCTGGCGGTCGCGACGGGGTCGCTGCTGCGCTCAATGTCGATCATGCCGGGTTCAAATGGCAGGCCACAAAAATCGCTCATGCGTTGTGCGGCGGCTAGCGGGTTTGCTACGACCTCCTCATAGGTGAGTTCCAGGATGCGTTCTGGCAGCAGCGCGCGCCAGTGCGCCATCAACTCGCGTTGCCAACCGTGATAGCTGACAAACTCTTGTTGGTCATAGGAGTACGGGCAGGCGGTGGAGAATAAGGTGCGCAGACTGGACAGACCGGTGTCGATCGGATCGCGGCTGACGTGAATGAATCTGGCGTGTGGCAATGCGCGCGCGATGAAACCGATGTTGAAGAAATTGGACGGCAGCTTGTCCGTTACCCATGGCCGTTCGCGCGCGCGCCAGCGCATGCCGGCCAGATAGCCGTCGCCGATGTGTCGATAATTGAGCGATTGGCGTGCGGCAACCATGTGCTCATCGACCACCGACGAACTGTAACGACCGCTTGCCAAACGCAGTTGGGTGGGCAATTCATAGGTTTCGCCGGCCGCACTCACTTGGCTGTGACCACCGATGATGCGTTCGACTAAGGTGGTTCCGGAACGATGCAAGCCCACGATAAAAATCGGCGTCAATTGGCGATCTTCGCTGCCGTCCGCAGATAATTCTGCGGCTGACCATTGCTGTAGCCGCGTGAATACATTGCGCGTGGCACCGGCATCGTAGTCTAGGCCTGCGCGTTTGGCGCGGCAGGCGCGTTCTAGGGCGACAAACGCGCGCTTAAAGTCACCCAAATCATGCAATTCATTGTGCAAGGCGTAGGCAATGAAGGCTTGATCCTCTGTTTGTGCGGCGCGCGCCAAGGCGCGCTCGATTCGATCAATGCGCGCAGCCGGATCAGGCCGCCGCAACCGTGATAACAGCCAATGGGCGTCTGACAGATCAGGGTACAAGTGCAAAGCGCGCTCAAGCAAATCGGCCGCGGCGTCGACTTCGCCGAAAAACACCTCAATGTGCGCCGCCATATACAAGCTAGGCGGGTGGCGCGGATCTTTTTCGACCGCGGCGCGCGCATAGGCCCTGGCCATCCGATGCGCGCCCACGCGGCTGAGTTGCTGCGCCACTGCAGCCAGATTTTGCGGCGAGTCCCACATGGGCGGCGGCAACTGACTGCAGATATCCAGCACCAGCGTCGATTGGCCAAGCGCCACCAACTGGCCGATCAATTGCAAAGCCAAACCGGGTGAGTCGATGGTCTGGCGCGTGGCGTGCAAGGTCAATTGGTTGGCAGGCGTGCAGGCACCCGCCATCAAATGCAGGGCGGAGAGCTTCAACAGCGCAGGCACGTGGCCGGGCATTTCCGCCAACACGGCCTGCAAAGCGCCAGTTGCGGCATCCACGTGACCGGCGCTCAGATAGGTTTCGGCGCGCTGGAAATTGCGTCGCGCGCGCGACGCTGTCATCGGATCATTCACGCCTGATTCTCAACAGCGTCCGGTGATCGGCTGCCGCGCAGCGGGCCGACGCGCGCTTCGATTGCGGCCTGCACTGGTCTGCGCCAGCCGAACAAAAAGCCAGCCTCCGCCAGCACAAATAATGGGCCGATGGCCAAGCCCATCAAATCATCGACAAATGCGGGTTTGCGTCCTTCGTAGTGATGACCCAGAAACTGCAGCGCCCAGCCCAGCACAAACAAACCCACACCCGCGATCAGCCAAATCCCGGTTGCGGCGGCTGCCAAAGACGCTGCAATCCACAGCGTGGGTACCAACAACATCGCCATTACGCCGCCGTAACGCCAATCCAGACGCAGGTAATAAACCACGCCAACCAACCCTACTAACCATGCCGGCGAGACCATCAGATCCATCAGAACGAAACTTGGTCTTGCGAGCAAGACCGCAACGGCGAGCACAATCATCGGAACACCGACAAAATGGGTGAGGATATTGCGTCGATCGCGGTGATAGGCGGCGTATTGAGAGAGTTGCTCAATCAGGGTTTTCATTGTGGAAAGGCTCATTCCCGGTTTATTTACGAATTATTGCAGGCAGATGGGATTAGTCCACTGCCCGGCGCCGATACGGCCGATACACTGGGTTCCAGACTTCCGCTTCGATGCGCAGTCGCAAAGTGGCGTCATCACAAGGCTCTGCTACGCCATCCGCTTGTGCTTGCCTAGCGGTAGCTAGGGCCACTGCAATGGAAACCTCGCGTAACTGGTTTACTGGCGGCAGCAAGCGTGCGTGGCTATCGTGTTTGGCCGGGGATAACTCGGCCAAGGCTTTGCCGGCGGCCATGAACATAGTGTCGGTCACACGCCGTGCATTCACTGCCAAAACGCCTAAGCCCACGCCTGGGAAAATGTAGGAGTTATTGGTCTGGTTTACCGGCACCAGTTTGCCCTGCCACGGGACAGGCGCAAAGGGACTGCCGGTACCAATTAATGCGCGACCGTCCGTCCAGGCGATTAAATCTGCGGGAATCGCCTCACAGCGCGAAGTTGGATTAGACAGCGGAAAAATGATCGGGCGCTCTACATACGCAGCCATTGCGCGAATCGCCGCCTCGGTGAACGTGCCACCCTGACCCGAAACGCCAATCAGCGTGGTGGGTTTGACGTTGCTAATCACATCAAGCAGCGTTATTTCGCTGGGATCGACCAGAATCCAATCGACGACAGCTTGTTCGGCTTGTGCGAATTGCGCGCGATCGCCCGACACTTCACGTCGTCCGTGCGCCACTAGGCCTTTGCTGTCGAGTACGAAAAAGCGGCTGCGCGCCTCGCTGTCCGACAATCCCGCGTTTTTCATCGCCTGCATCAACAGATTGGCGACTCCGACGCCGGCGGCGCCGGCGCCCAAAATAGCGATGCGCTGGTCTTGGATGGCCACGCCAGTGACATCGATAGCCGCCATCAGCGTGCCGGTGGCGACCGCCGCGGTGCCCTGGATGTCGTCATTGAAGGTGCATAGGCGATCGCGATAGCGCTCCAACAAACGCGAGGCATTGCTGCCGGCAAAATCCTCCCATTGCAGCAATACATTCGGGAACCGTTCTGCCACCGCGCTGACAAACTCCTCGACAAACTCATCGTACGCGGGGCCGCTGATGCGGGCATTGCGCCAGCCCACATACAGCGGATTGTCCAGTCGCTCGCGGTTATTAGTGCCGACATCCAATAAAATCGGCAGCGTCGCGGCGGGATGTATTCCGGCGCAGGCGGTGTACAGGGACAACTTGCCAATCGAAATGCCCATGCCGCCGGCACCTTGATCACCCAAACCCAAAATTCGCTCGCCGTCGCTAACCACAATCACGCGCACCGCATCGAAACGCGGATCAGAGAGGATTTCGCGAATCCGATGGCGGTTTGGGTAGCTTAAAAATAGGCCGCGCGGCTTGCGCCAGATTTCGCTAAAGCGCTGACAGCCCTCCCCCACTGTTGGCGTGTAAACCAGCGGCAATAACTCTTCGATGTTGCCGACCAACAGCGCGTAGAACAGCGTTTCATTGGCATCTTGCAGATCGCGCAAAAACGCGTAGCGCTCAAAATTAGTGGCAAAACTGCGTAACACTTGCAGACGGCGACGCACCTGTTCTTCCAGCGTGCCAATATTGGGCGGCAAAATGCCATGCAATCGAAATTGATCGCGCTCGTCTTCGGTGAAGGCGGTACCTTTATTGAGCAGCGGCTGATTGATCAGATCAATCCCGCTGAGCTCGGTTTCAATGATTGCGTCGCTGTCTGACCTTGCTATTTGTGGCATCGCGCATGCTCCTTCGGCAGACCCAAGATTGCCGCGAAGTCTGCATTAATTGCTTGACAAATGGGTGCAACCCGCAGAAATGGCGCACTGCACAATGGCCCGCGCTAAGTGCTGGAATATGCTGCGCGCACGCGAGTCTATAGGACCAAAATCGAGTGCGACTGCGGACGCTGAGTGGCCTGGATGCCGGATTTTTGTACCTGGAGGCCGCAGGTACACCGATGCACATTGGCAGCTTGATGCTGCTATCGCCGCCTAAACGGCGCGGTTATGACTTTCATGCTGCGGTGCAAGGCCTGATTGCTGAGCGCTTACCGAAAGCACGCGCGCTGAAGCGGCAGCTCATCGAAGCGCCCTTAGAACTGGCTCACCCGATGTGGGGCGAAGCCCAGCATCTAGACCTAGACCAACATGTGTTGCGCGAACGGCTGCCCAAACCCGGCACGCAAGCGCAATTGCTGCGTCGCGTGGCCGATCTGCATGCTGAAATGCTGCCCAGAGATCGTCCACTGTGGCGGCTGATCATCATTGAGGGTTTGGCCAGCGGCGAACTGGTGCTGTATTCAAAAATTCACCATGCATTGCTGGATGGCCAAGGCGGCATCGCCTTGGCGCAAGCCTTGCTGGATGTGGAATCGCATATCCCCAAACCCGCGCCAGCGGCAGATCACGAGCCTGAAGTAGCACCTGGCAACCGCGCACGGGCCAGCACCGCGGCACGCGCAACGGTATCGCAGTTTGCGCGGCTGATTCGCGCCGTACCGGCCACTCTGAAAATGGCGGGCCAAGCGCTCGGTGAAGCCGGCAGTTTTATCGGCAAATTGCGCGACAGTGTGTTGATTGCGCCAAAAACCGTGTTCAACGTGAATATTGGGCCGGAACGCGCACTCGCCGTTGCTAGCCTGGATTTGGCGCGCGTCAAACGGGTGGCGCGCGGACATGGCGTCAGTCTGAATGATGTGGTGCTGGCCGTTGTCGCACACGCGCTGCGCGACTACCTGAAACGCCACGGTGGCGTGCCAGACGAACCGCTCGTCGTTGGTATGCCCATTTCATTACGCGGTTCGGGTGACGGCGAAGCCAATAATCAGGCATCGATGGTGCAATGCCCCTTGCCCACGCAAATAAAAGATCCGCTCGAACGCCTAGCCGCTATTCGAACAGCGACCGCATCGATTAAAACTCGCATTAATTCATTACGCGATCTCATACCAACTGATTTTCCGGGTTTAGCTGCGCCGATTTGGGCATCTGGATTAAGTCGCTTGTGGGCGCGCGGCCGAATTTCCGAGCGCTTGCCCGCGCTGGCTAACTTGATTATCTCCAATGTGCCCGGGCCGCCCATTGATTTGTATCTAGCAGGCGCCCGTTTGTTACATTATTACCCGGTTTCGATTGTCATTCACGGCTTGGCGGTCAACGTCACCGTGCAAAGTTATGGCGGCCATTTAGAGTTTGGCGTTATCACCGCAAAAGATGTGGTGGCGCGCCCAGATACCATCGCACGCGCTTTTGAGCGCGGTTTGCTCGCGCTTGAGGAAAAACTGCCAAAATGAGCCGAACACGGGTCACCGAATGGGCCGGAGCGAACGTCTCGGGGGGATCAAAGTCGCATACATCGGCCAGCAAACGCACTAAGCCGAGTCCGGCGCGACCACCAGAGCCCATTGCAGAGAGCGTGGAAGCCGAACGCTTGGGGCCACCGTCGCGTTTATTGTTCGCCTTGGAGTCCCGCGCCGTCCTTGAATGGGCATCCTTCGCGTTGGCGTGGCCATGGCTCAAACGCGCCCCCAAAGGCGATGGTCATCCAGTTTTAGTGTTGCCGGGCCTAGTCGCTGGAGACGCCAGCACCTATCCCTTGCGGCGTTTTTTGAAGCAACTGGGCTATGTCGCCTATCCCTGGGAGTTAGGCGTCAACTTTGGGCCACGTGGTGAAACGGTGCCCAAACTGCTAGCGCGCGTGCAACAAATCGAGCGCAAACATGGCACTAAACTGAGTTTGATCGGCTGGTCGCTCGGCGGTGCAATGGCACGTGCCCTTGCAGTGCGCATGCCGGATCAGATTCGCAATGTCATCACTCTGGGCTCGCCGGTGCAGCCACACCCGCACGCAACCAACGCGTGGCAGGTGTTTGAGGCGGTCAGTGGCTGGCGCACCGACGACCCTGAGTTGCGAGAAATGGCAACATTGCATCCCTCCATGCCCAATACCTCCATATTCAGTAAAGGGGATGGCATCGTGTCTTGGCGCGCCAGTATCGCGCCGGAATCCACCATCAGTGAAAACATTGAAATCGCCGCCAGTCACCTCGGCATGGGCGTCAATCCGCTGGTGTTATGGGCGATCGCCGACCGACTGGCGCAAGCGGAAGGCGAGTGGCAACCCTTTGAACGCAGCGGATTGTTGCGTTCTTGGTTGTTTCGCAAACCGGGTCAGTTCCGTTTTGCTCAGCTTTTGTGAGTAACCAGGGGAATAGGGCCAATGCCAGGGCGCTGGGTGAAAAACATGCCGACTACAACTCGGCGCTCCAAAGGATGAGCCAGTCCTTTAACTTATCGGCATTGGGCCTTGGGCTAGTCCTTCAACCTAGAAACCTCAGTTGACCGCTTCCCATCAGCCATAGCGCGATGATTTTTTTGACTTTTCAGCACTTTGATCAGTTCACCTATTCGGCTTGCCATGTGAGAGGGAGCCCTGAAGGGGCGATCCAATCGGCCTAAGAATACTGGCAATTTCTCGAACGACACGCGAGTTCCCAGGGCGTTGCCCTGGGCTACCTTGGTTTTGCCCCGTTGGGGCGTACAGCAAAAACGCCAACGGCACGCCTCATGACAGCACAAAGCAAATCCGCGGTTATTTCCTAGGGCTTGGGCGATCTGATTCGCCCCGTTTGCTGCGTTCGCTCGTTACCCGAGTCACCAACGCCGATCCGGTTGCTCAGACAGACCGCACTCCTCGTATTTGTTTTCCGCAGTCAGGCCTATCCTATTCGGTATTCTGCGTGGATTCGAACCTTCCCCTAATGACCGGCGATCAAATGACTAGTCTGCCGCCTGGCCAGCGCGCCCGCAGCGATTTCCCGCGCTTCGGATTGACGCCGTATGCGTTTCGCTTTCCAAAGATTCTCGATGCGCTCGAATTAACGGTGTCTGGTGATGCCGTTGACGAGGCAATCATTACCGAGCCGCTCGTCGGACTGAGCAGGATGTCACAAGTCTGCGACTTTCACTGCGTTACGACCTGGAGCCACCAAAATGTCCACTGGGAAGGCGTTCGTTTCGCAGAATTCTATGAACGCCGCATTGCGCCCAAACTGAAAGTGGGTTTAAGCGTGCAAACCGTAGTGCTGCGTGGACAAGATGGCTACCGCACTTCCCTGCCCCTCGCTGACCTGTTGGCTAACGACGTGTTGATCGTGGAGCGGCTGGATGGCGTTCCGCTCAGCATCGAACACGGCGCTCCCCTGCGCATAGTGGCGCCCGCCCACTATGGCTACAAGTCGGTTAAACATCTGTCGCGTATCGAATTTTGGCAAAAAACGCCACCCTTGAAACCAGCGGCATTCGCATTCATGGATCATCCGCGCGCTCGGGTTGCACGGGAAGAACGCGGTCGTTGGTTGCCCGGTTGGCTGCTGAGGCTTGCCTACAGACCATTAATCCGACGCACCGCCGAGCTCTTCCAGAAAGCCATGGATCAGCGCGACAACAGTTCCAAATAGCGTTCACGCAAAGCTTGGCGGCGTGGTTCCACGCTCAGCAGC
>Ga0163154_10001022_pt1 | contig 43546 bp, 48 predicted proteins | sample OliLakLV19MP9P1_FD_148649 | JGI IMG/M metagenome (GOLD analysis project Ga0163154, IMG submission 148649) | Freshwater microbial mat bacterial communities from Lake Vanda, McMurdo Dry Valleys, Antarctica - Oligotrophic Lake LV.19.MP9.P1 | ecosystem: Environmental > Aquatic > Freshwater > Lake >... | reverse complement strand
CTCCAGATCGAGAGGGGGAGCCGCCCTGCTCCAAACCTAGTTTTCAACGTTGTAGGGGGCAGGGGGGTGAGGTTAGTGGTTTTTCTGCTCGCCGCGCTGATCGTCGTCGCCCCGTGGCTGGCGCGCAATCTCGCGGCGACGGGCGCGCTCGGATCGCCAGAAACGCGCAGCATGTGGTTTTTCACCCATCACGACGATCATTACGCCTATGGGCGCACATTCACGCTCGACACGCTGTTGGCGGCGCAGACCCCCGCGCAGATCATCGGCAAGCGTGCGTTTGAAATGGCGGCGGCAGTCGTGATGATGCTCCGTGCGTTCGGGGACGCGCTCGCCGTCGCGGTGGTCGGCGGGATCGGCTTGGTCTGGTTCACGCGCCGCGATGATGCGGCGGGGGATGTCGGCGCGCGACCTGTCTCGCCCGTTGACGCACCGTATGGATGGAGCAGGTGGGCGCGGCGTGCCGCGCCCCTACTCCCTGTGTTGATCTTCATCATCGGCGCATTTGTGGCGTATACCGTGCTTTTGCCGTACAAGGCGCAAGCGGGCAGCTACAAGAAAGCATTCTTGGGGGTCGTGCCGCTCCTGCTCCCATTCGCGGGCTTGGCGCTGGAACGCGCCATCAGCGATGCCCGCATCCGGCGCGGCGCGATGGCGCTGATCATCGGCGCGCTGACATTGAACGCGATTCAACTTGTGCGCACGGATGTAGCCGCGACAGATGCCTATGTGATGCAGGTGCGCGCGGCGGCGGATGTAGCGCGCGATCTGCCCGATACCAACGGCGACGGCGCGATCATCCTCATGACGCAAGACCCGTACATCGTGCGCACGGTCGGTTTTCAGTCGATTATCTATCCATATGAACCACGCGACACCATCGCGGCGGCGGCGGCGCGCTATGGCGTCGATTATCTGCTGATGCCCGCCAATCGTCCGGCGTTGAACGCGCTCTACGCCGGGGCGGAGATGGATGCGCGCTTCGTGCGGGCGGCGGACGTGCCGGGAACGCCGTTTGTGTTCTTCCGGTTCGCACCGTGAAAGCAACCTCACCCCCCTTTCCAAAGCGATCACCTCAACCCGTGACCTTTTCTCCACGCAATGGAGAGGGGAAACGCGACGCGGAAACTCGCCCTCTCCACATGGGGCGGGGGTTGGGGGGTGAGGTTGCCCTCATTCTGTTGATCGCCTTCCTCGTCCGGCTCATCGTCGCGTTCGACGCCGATCCGCTGGCAGCGTACACGGTTGGCGGCGGGGACAGCGCGTGGTATCTCGCCAACGGCTACGCGCTGATCACGGGCATGCAGCCGCCGACAATGCTGACGGATGTCTCGCGCCTTGCATCGCCGCCGTTGTATTTCATCGTGATCGGCGTCCCCCAAGCGCTTCTCTCGCCCGCCTCCGCCGTGATGGCGATCTGGGTGCTGCACGCGATCATGGGCGCGCTGACGTGCGCGTTCGCGGCGCGCATCGCCTATCGCTTGACGGCGAATCGCCGCGCGCTGGTGCTGACGGTGTGGGCGCTGGCACTGCATCCGGCGCTGATCATCGAGGCGGGGCAGATATTGACGGAAACGACGTTTACGTTTCTGCTAGTAGGGGGGATGTGGGCGCTGTTGCGTGAGGGAAGCCCTAAAATGGAGCGCGGGCGAGGGGGCGAGGTTCTTGCCGCCGTCTTGTTCGGCTTGGCGACGCTCACGCGCGCCGTGTTGATTCCGTTTCCGCTGTTGTTGATCGCGTTCGCCGTCGTGCTGCGCGTCACGACAGGGCGGCGCGCGGTGGCGTTCGCGCTCGTGTACGCTGCCGTCGTCGGATCGTGGACGCTGTACAGCGGCGCGCGCTGGGGACGCTGGGTCATTGCGGGCGAAGGGCTGCCCGCGTTCCTCTATTTGGGCGCGGCGGGCTGGGACGATCCGACGGCGGTGGACGCGCAATTATTGGCATCGGGCGGCGCGACGACCACCGACGACGGCGATATCGAGCGCGATTTTGGCGGCGCGGCGGGCGCGACGATTGCCGCCGATCCGCTTGGCTATCTGACGCGGCGCGCGTCCGAATTGGCGTCCGCTTATCTTCAGCCGCACGGCACAACGGCGCTGCCCGGACGCAGTTTGCGCGATCTGTTCGTGGACTGGGTGCGCGAAGATCGCACAGTGGACGGGCTGATCGCGTTGACTCGCGGCGACTCGTTCTGGATCAAGCTGGCGTTGTACATGGTACACTATGGGGGATTGATTTTCGGCGCAATCGGGTTGCTGCGCGGTCTGCGACGGCGCGCAACGCGACGGCTGACGCTGATGGTCGCTGCGCCGATCCTTTATTTCACCGCTGTCCACAGCGTTTTATATGTTTTGCCACGTTATTTGTTCCCGATCATGCTGTTTGGGTGGATATTTGCATGTACATCTTGGGTATCGAATCGTCGTGCGACGAAACTGCCGCCGCCGTCGTCATTGATGGGCGCGCCATCGCGTCCAACGTAATCGCGTCACAAGTCGATCTACACGCCCAATTCGGCGGCGTGTTCCCAGAATTGGCATCGCGCGCGCATGTCGAAGCGATTGCGCCCGTCGTGGCACAGGCATTGAGCGACGCGGGCGTGACCTTGGATCGCATCGATGCAATTGCGGTCACGCGAGGACCCGGCTTGGTTGGATCGCTGTTGGTGGGGGTGAACTACGCCAAAGGCTTGGCGTTGGGCGCGAACAAGCCCCTGATCGGCGTCAACCATCTCGAAGGACACATCTATTCGCTCTGGCTGACGGAAACGACGCGCGAAATTGTGTTCCCTGTCCTCGTTCTGATCGTCAGCGGCGGACATACCAGCCTGATACTCATGCGCGGACACGGCGATTACGTCCATCTGGGCGGCACGCTCGACGATGCGGCGGGCGAGGCGTTCGATAAAGTTGGGCGCTTGCTCGGCTTGCCATTTCCGGGCGGGCCCAATATCGAGCGCGCCGCGCTCAATGGCGATGTGATGGCATATGAGTTTCCGCGCGCCAAGACGGACAGCGACCTCGATTTCAGCTTCTCAGGTTTGAAAACCGCTGTGCTGCGCGCCGCCACCGTGCCGCCGTCTGCGCGCAAAGATGTGAACGCCGCGCGCGCGGATCGCCGTGCCAACAAAGCGCCGCCGCTGCGCCCCGATATTTCCGTACCGAACGTGGCGGCGAGCTTTCAGCGCGCGGCGGTCAATATGCTGGTCGAAAAGACCGCGCGCGCCGCCAAACAATACCATGCGACCGAAATTTTCATCGTGGGCGGCGTCAGCGCCAATCAACTCTTGCGCCAGACGATGCGCGCCAAGACCGAACTGCCCGTGCGCTATCCGCCGCTCAATTTGTGTACCGACAACGCCGCCATGATCGCTGCCGCCGCCTATCATCGCTTGAATGTCCCCGACGACGGCGATCTGAACGCCCCGACTGCCGCCCTGGCGCGTGTCGAGACGGCGTGGGATATGGATGTGCGTCCGGTGTGGATGCTCACGGAAGGAAACCGCGCTTAAATGGAACTGTATATCATTCGACACGGACAATCGTCCAACAATGTCCTGCAAAATCAGGTGACACGCACGCACGATCCGGCGCTGACGCCGTTGGGCGTGCAGCAAGCCGATGCTTTAGCGGAATATTTGAGCGGCGCGCCGAGCCGCGATCCGTTATTCGATCACACGACCGGCTACAGCGAGACGCTGAACGAACGTGGCATCGATTTCACGCATTTGTATTGCAGCCCGATGTACCGCGCGCTCCAGACCGCACAGCCTATCGCGCGTGCGTTGGGGATGCAACCAGAAGTGTGGGTGGCGATCCATGAACATGGCGGCATCTACTTGGAGACGGAGACGGGCGTGATCGGCTATCCGGGACGCAATCGGACGGATATTTTGGCGGACTTCCCCAATTACATGCTGCTAACCGATGTGACGGATTCGGGCTGGTGGAATCCGGCGCGCGGACACGAATCGATGGCAGATGCCTATGGGCGCGCGATCACGGTGGCGCAAGAACTTCGCCGCCGCGCGGGTGACGACCCCGACGCGCGGATCGGGCTGGTGACGCATGGGACATTCATCGACGCGCTGTTAAAGGCGCTGTTCAACCAACTGCCTAACCGCTCGATGTTCTATCTGCATTACAACACGGCGATGACGCGGCTCGATTTTCGCAGCGATGGGCGGGTGCTGATCCGCTTCGTGAACCGCGTCGATCATCTGCTGCCGGAGTGGGTGTCGTAGGGGGATTTCCAATCCATTCAATGATGACCGAACGAAAGACTCGCATTCCATCCTTCAGGCTTCATGATAGCGGAACGGCTGAATAGTCTATGACCTTGTTTCTCGATCATGTCGTCGTCGCCGTCCACGATCTCGAACGCGCGACTGCCGACTATCGCGCGCTTGGCTTCACCGTGCTTTCGGGCGGCGTCCACGCCAACGGCGCGACTCATAACGCGCTGATTGTGTTTGAGGACGGGACGTACATCGAACTGTTGGCGCGCACGGGTAAGCCGCCCACGCCAAACATGATCGATTTCAGCGTCCTGCTCACGGGCAGCGAAGGTGTGGTCGGCTACGCGCTCGGCACGGACGATATCGACTCTGCCGCCGCGCGTTTGCGTGCCGCGCGCATCGCCATCGGCGCGATCCTGCCCGGCGAACGCCGCCGCCCCGATGGGACGCTGATCCAGTGGCGCTTGATGCAGATTGAGCCGGACGGACAAGCGCACGGCTTCGCGCCGTTCCTGATCCAAGATGTGACGGCGCGCGAACTGCGCGTCCCAACGGATCAAGCGGCAGCGACGCACGCGAACGGTGCCGTTGGCATCGATGCCGTCGATATCGTCGTCAAATCGTTCGAGGCATCGTTGAAACGCTATCAAGCGATTTTGGGCGATTTTCCGCACGGCTGACACGCAGCCTCGATATCGCGCTGCAAGCGGCGCGGCGGGCGATGGGGAAGATTGAGTAAGGTTACAATGCGTCAGGGGCTGTCACTTTATAAGCACCTGAAAAATCATCAGCATGAGGACTTGAGTTGAAGTCTGACGGTGCAATTTACCCGCTTGATTTTACAGAAAAGACGACTTACAATTACAGTTGACTGTTTTTTCTAGCGAACAGGAACCATGATGAGCGATTTGATGATTCTGGAATCGTTTGAGGGAAGGCAGATTCGGCGCGAATGGTACGAAAACGAGTGGTATTACTCTGTTGTCGACATTGTGGGTGCATTATTGGTGTCTGATCTCAAAACTTCAAAAAATTATTATTATGTATTGAAAGGGCGGTTGCAACGTGAAGGGAATGCTTCACTCGCCAATCTGACAAAGTTAAAACTAACGGCGAATGACGGAAAACGCTACCTCACCGACGTGATGAACACCGAGCAGATTTTACGGTTTATCCAGTCGATTCCATCACCAAAAGCCGAACCGTTCAAAATATGGTTGGCTCAGGTTGGGAAAGAGCGATTGGATGAGACCGGCGATCCTGAACTCGGTCTTTTTCGCTCGTTTGACCGCGCGGTTGAGCAGTATCGCGTGGAGGGAAAATCCGAGAGTTGGATCGAGGCGCGCGTTCAGGGGATTGTCACGTGCAAAGCCTTTGTTGATGCGCTAAAAATTGCCGTCATCCAAGCCCCGCCGACAATCTATCTGCAAACCACCGAAAAACTTTATCGCGGCTTGTGGGAGCGCACAACTGCACAGCTACGGGGTGACCTGCAAATCGATGCGAAGGCAAATCCGCGCGATCACTTCGGCAAATATGCGCTCATCTACACGCGCATCGCGGAAGAACTCTGCACCGAGAAATTAGAGCAAGCCGACACTGTGTCGATGACGATGGCAATGGAGATCGTCTGGAAAGTTGCAAAAACGATTGGCAAACAGGCGAAAGAGGTCAGCGAGATTCTCGGTTACGATCTCGTCACCGAAGAACCACTGCTGCCAAAACCATCTGAACAAAAATCGCTCTCAGTGCCAAAATCCAAACGGAAAGCGTCCAACTAAATGTTGACTTCCCCCCGCATCCGCACCGATGCCACCAACCCATTCGCGCAGCGTACCATGCGTGACCGCTTGCCGCGCATTTTGCGCGAAACCGCCGCGAGCAATCCCGATTTCGCGCCGTCGATCCGCGCGGCACTGGAACATCTCGCGGCGTCCGTCGCCGCCGACGCGCCGATCCCGATGTGCGACATGGGCAACCCCGCCTCCGACGAATGGGCGCGCGCTCACACGCTCCACACGGGCGATACATGGCTGAACAGCGAATGGCTGTACGCCGAGACGCTGCTCTATCGCCATGTGATCGACGCCGTAGACTGGTGGACGATCCACCGCGATCCGTATGCGCCCCAGAAGCGCGAAGAAGAAAACAGCCCCCAGCTCTGGCTGACTTTGGAGCGCGCGCTCGCCATCGAGACGGACACTGCCGAAGACAAGCTGATGGACTTGCTCGAAGCCGATTTGTGGGGCAACAAAGCGGATTTGAGCTACAAAGTCGGCATGAGCCACGCCAACAGCAGCGCGGATTGGCTGACGGATGAGCGCGCGCGCGTCGTCGATCATCTGATGCGCGGCGACGGCATGGGCGTTGTCCACATCATCACCGACAATTACGGCACGGAACTGGCGTGCGATTTCGCCCTGGTCGATGGCTTGCTGGATGGCGTGGTCGAGTGCGTCGTGCTGCACGTCAAGGCGCATCCAACCTATGTCAGCGACGCGACGCGCGAGGATGCGCTCGATTTTCTGCGCTTGCTGTCCGACGAGCGCCGCCCGATCTTCAAGGGGTTGGGCGACCGATTGGCGGGCGCGCGCATGGACGGGCGCTTGAGCATCGAGCCGGATACCTTCTGGAACAGCCATCACGTTTTCGCGGACGCGCCCACCCGGATCGCAGACGCGATGCAGGGTGCGGCGCTGATCATCAGCAAGGGCGACGCGAACTATCGGCGCATCACCGATGATCGGCTGTACGCGCCAGATACGCCGTTCGCACAGGTACTGGCATACGCCCCCGCGCCGCTGTGCGCGATCCGCACGATGAAAAGCGACGCGATCATCGGCTTGCGTCCCGGGCAGGCGGCGCAGTTGGACGCGGTGGATGCGGATTGGCGCACGAATGGGCGGCGCGGGTTGATTCAGTTCAAGCCGTGAGCCGTGAATCAGGTTACAATCGGACATGATCACTGACCATTTTGGAAAGATATTTCGTATGTCCACCATTCAGCTCGTCACCGAGGTTCCAGGTCCCAACAGCCGCGCGCTGGCTGCCCGCCGCGAAGCTGCCACCCCGCGCGGCGCGGCAAAAGCCAGCTTACTCGGCGTCGAACGCGCACAGGGCGCAGCCGTCACCGACGTAGACGGCAATACGCTGCTCGATTTCGCGGGCGGGATCGGCGTGTTGGCGGTCGGTCACTGTCCGCCCAACGTCGTCGCTGCGCTCAAAGACCAAGCCGAGAAATTGATCCACTTTTGCGCGATTGTCGGCACGTATGAGCCGTATGTGCGCGTCGCAGAACTGCTCAATGAGGTCGCGCCCGGCAGCGATCCCAAAAAGACGATCCTGCTCAACAGCGGCGCGGAAGCCAACGAAACCGCCATCAAGGTCGCGCGCAGTTACACCAAGCGCGAGGCGATCATCGTGTTCGAGGGCGCGTATCACGGGCGGACGAACCTCACGCTCGCCATGACCAGCAAATACGGCTTGTTCAAGAAGGGTTTTGGACCCTTCGCGCCCGAAGTGTACCGCTTGCCGTTCCCGTATCTGTATCGGCGTCCGGCGGGCTTGGACGAGGAAAGCTACATCGAATTTTGCGTCGCGCAGTTGGACAACGCGCTGATTGCGCAGGTCGATCCGTCCGCGATTGCCGCGATGGTGATCGAACCCGTGCAGGGCGAAGGCGGCTTCTTGGCATCGCCGCCGCGCTTTTTGCAGCGCATCCGCGACATTTGCACCCAGCACGGCATCGTGATGATCGCGGATGAAGTCCAATGCGGCTTCGGGCGGACGGGACGCATGTTCGCCAGCGAACACTACAACATCGTCCCCGATCTACTCGTGACCGCCAAATCGTTGGCAGCGGGGATGCCGCTGGCAGCCGTGACGGGGCGCGCCGACATCATGGACGCGCCGCATCCCGGCGGCTTGGGCGGCACCTACAGCGGCAATCCGTTGGCGTGCGTCGCTGCTGTCGAAGCCATCGAGATGATCCGGCAGCCCGCGTTCTTGCAGCGCGCGGAACAGGTTGGCGCGCGCTTGCGTGGACATTTGCTCGATCTGTACGCGGAATGCGACCTCGTGGGCGACGTGCGCGGCTTGGGCGCGATGATGCTGATGGAATTGGTCACGGATCGGGACGCGAAAACGCCCGCCGCCGCCGAGACGGTGCAAATCGTGGGCGAGTCGCTCAAGCGCGGCGTGATCGCCATCCGCGCGGGCTTGCACTCGAATTGTTTGCGCTTCTTGCCGCCGCTGAACATCACCGACGCGCAGATCGATGAAGGCATGGCGGTGATCGCGGACGCGGTGCGCGTCGTGGACGGGGCACGGATGGCGGTAGCGTAGATCGGAGGGGTGCGCGTTGGCACGCCCGCGATAAAATCAATCTGTGGTGTAAGGGCGCGGCACGCCTCGCCCGTGATAGGAAAGTATCGTCAGGTGGAGGGGCGCGCTGCTGGCACGCCTACAATGGAGGGTAAAACATGGCAGCAATTACTGGAGTCGAACGCCAATCCGAGCGCATCATGCCCAAGGGCTATCCGGCGGGCGGTTTGCGCTTCGATTGGATTTTCACGGCGGCAACTGCGTTTTTGATCGGCGGCGCCTATCTCGATGGGTGGGCGCACACCAACATCGCGGAGGAACTGGAAACGTTCTTCACCCCGTGGCACGCGGTCATGTATTCGGGCTTGCTGCTGACGGCGATCATCATGATTGGCACGCACATTCGTAATTCGCTGCGCGGCTATCGGTATGGGCGCACCGTGCCGCGCGGCTACCATCTGACGCTGGTCGGCGTCGGGGTGTTCGGGCTGGCGGGCGCGGGCGACATGGTGTGGCATACCGTGTTCGGCATCGAGTTCGATGTCGAAGCGGCGTTCAGTCTGCCCCATTTGGCAATCGTCGTCTCGATGGTGCTGATCGCGTTCGGCGCGGTGCGCGCAGCATGGCATCGTGCCGATGCGCCAACGTGGGGCAATCTGCTGCCGATGATCCTGTCCGCGACGCTGGCATTATCGGCGCTGACGGTGATTTCGCAGATGTTCAGCCCGTTCAATCAAACCGTCGCCGCGTCGTCGTATGCGCCGCCCGCGCTGGAGAATTCCACGGCGATCTATGGTTGGGGCATCTTGAGTTTCGTCGTCCAATCGTTGATCCTGATGAGCATCGTGCTTGCGCTGGTCAAGCGTTGGGGCGAAACGCTGCCGTTCGGGACGTTCGCGCTGATCCTGACGCTCAACGCCATGATGATGAGTACGCAAACGGCTGAAGTGCGCTTCATCCCCGTGTGGTTCATCGGCGGGCTGACGGCGGATTTCCTGCTGCATCGTCTGCGCCCGACGCAAAATCTCACTTGGATGCGCCTGTTCGCGGTTGCCGTTCCAGCGGTGCTGTTCACGCTGTATTTCATCGTGCTGATATTGACCGAGGGGACGTGGTGGCGGATTCATTCGATTTCCGGCGCGATCACGTTGTCGGCGGCGGTCGGGCTGACGATCAGCTATTTGATTTGGATGCCTCAAACAAGTAACGAGTGATGCGTGATGTGTCGGGGCGTCGGGGGGTGAGGTTGCTTTTATCTACTTTCTTGACGGACGACGAGTGACTTTAAGCCCGCTAAAGCAGGCTAACAGCCCAATGCGTTTGAGCCTGCTTTAGCGGGCTTGATTTTTTAGCCTGTGGCTTTGAGCCACAGGCGGCGCTCTGTGTTACGGCAGAACGTCCGATTGCGGCGGCGAGCCAGCGGTTCGCCCCTACATAGCTTCTCTACGCGCTCTGCGTTAAAATCTTTTTCGCTTGCTCATGAACATCCACGTTTGCAGCGCGAATCGAAGGGGAAATCCACGATGCTGGTCTTGAATACGTTTTCGATTGTCGCCTACGATCCCAACGAACGCGCGTGGGGCGTTGCCGTCGCCAGCAAATTCTTGGCGTGCGCGGCGCTCGTCAGTTGGGCGCGCGCGGGCGCGGGGGCGGTTGCGACCCAATCGTACTGCAAAGTCGGCTTCGGTCTGGACGGCTTGGCGCTGATGGAGTCGGGCGTGAGCGCGCCGGACGCGCTCGCGCGCTTGTTGGCAGCCGATCCGGGCGCGCAGACGCGGCAAGTCGGCATCGTAGATAAAGACGGACGCGCGGCAGCGCACACGGGGGCGGCATGTCATGATTGGGCAGGACATCACGTCGGAGAGGGCTTTGCCATCCAGGGCAACATCCTGACCGGCGCGGACGTGATCGCGGACATGGCGGCGGCGTTCACGGGCGCGACGGGCGAATTGGCGGATCGGCTGTACGCGGCGCTGAAGGCGGGCGACGACGCGGGCGGGGATCGACGCGGCAAACAGGCAGCCGGCATCGTGGTTGTGCGTCCCAACGGTGGCTATGGCGGCGACACGGATCGCTATTTGGATTTGCGCGTCGATGATGATCCCGCGCCCGTCGCCAAGATGGGCGATTTGCTGACGGCGCATCATCTGTTCTTCGGCAAGCCGACGCCCGAAGATCGCCTGCCCATCACGGCGGATATCGCGCGCGAACTGCAAGCGATGCTGGTGCGCGGCGGCTATGCGACGCGCGAGCCGGATGGCGTGTGGGACGACGCCAGCATCGCGGCGTTCTTCGAGTTGGTGGGGACGGAGAACGTCGAGGAACGCTGGTCGCCCTCCGACGCGCACGGCATCGACCGCGTGGCGCTGGCATATTTGCGTAAGCGTCTGGGCTGACAGCGGCTGTGGGGGCGCGGAACGCTGCTGCGCGGCGAAATTGTGTATACGGTCGAGTTTGGAAGCGAATATGACCGCCGTCACAGTTTCAACGCTGCCTTCGAGACGCCGCGTGGCGCACGCATCGAAACCCATCACCTTGTAAAATCGACGCGCCTCCCCAAGGTGGGGACGCCCGTCGCTGTGCTGTACCGCAACAACAATGCCTACCATGTGCTGTAACCGCCCACGATCCAACCGAGTCGATCTTTTCCATAGCGCCCAATGCGCGAAATGGTACAATCGACCCGTAATCAAGCGAGGTGGACTATGGACTCGGCAGTCACAATCCCAAGCAGCGATGCAATGCTCCCCGATGATGCGACCACGATGCAGCCGTTGCAGCCGATTAAGCTGGCGACGGGCATCATTTTGGATATGGACGGCGTGCTGTGGCGTGGCGATGAGGCGCTGCCCGGCATGGCGGCGCTGTTCGAGCGACTGTACGAACGCAAAATTCCCTTCGCCCTCGCCACCAACAACAGTATGAAGTCGCCGGCTGATTATGTGGTGAAATTGGCGGGCTTCGGCGTGACGGGTGTCGAACCGTCGCACATTCTCACGTCGGGCGTGGTGGCGGTCAGCTATCTGAAGGCGAATTATCCGCCCGATACGCTGATCCATGTCTTGGGCGGCGACGGACTCAAGGCGCTGATCACGGCGGCGGGCTATCCGCTGCATTTCATGGGCGAGGAAAAAGCGTCCGTCGTCGTGGCAGGGCTGGATACGCGCGTCACCTACGACAAGCTCAAGCGGGCGGCGCTCCAAATCCGCGCGGGCGCGACGTTCATTGGCACCAACGACGATGTGACTATCCCGACGCCAGAGGGACTCGCGCCCGGCGCAGGCAGTTTGTTGGCAATGCTGAAAGCGGCGACTGACCGTGAACCGTTGTTGATGGGCAAGCCAAATCCGGCGATGTTCGAGGCGGCATTGGCGCTCTTGGGGACGCCGCCCGCGCGCACGCTGATGATCGGGGATCGGCTGGATACGGACATTTTCGGCGCGGCGCGCGTTGGGCTGCGGACGGCGTTGGTGTTGACAGGCGTCAGCACGCGCGCGCAGGCGGAGAGCGGCGCGATCACGCCCGATGCGATCTATGCGGGGCTGCCGGAACTGCTGGCGGCGTGGGCATAAGCGCCAACAGCCACCTTTGAGGCTGCACAAGCGGACTTCCTGAGTGGCGTGGGCATAAGCGCCGACGAAAAAAGTACAGACAGGGCTTGCCCTGTCTGTTTTCATATCTGAACAAATTCTGAAAAAGTCCTCGGAGGTTCACAACAGTCCTTGACAGATTTTACGACTCGTCGTAGGATGTTGTTCGGCGGTACGTTGTTCGTCGGTTAACTCAAACGTTAAAACCCGGCGCACACCTTTTTGACCGCCGCTGTTGAATACGGCACTTCAGAACGCGGGTCGCAGCAGGTCGGTTAACGCCTATGGAGCGGCAGGTCGGGGGTTCGAGTCCTCCCATCTTCCCCAATCGACATGGAAGATGTAGCTCAGTTGGTAGAGCAGCTAAAAATACCGGCGGCATTCCTTATCCGCGTTCTTTTTTCTTCAGCAGGGCAAACCGTAGCAGAATGCGGGTCGCAGTTTGTCGGTTATCGTGTTGGCGGTTCGAATCCGCTCGTCTCCATTGATCGCGGGGGCGTAGCTCAATGGCAGAGCAAATCTACGGCAGCGAACCTTTATCCGCATTCTTTTTCTTCGTTGGGCAACTGTATTGGAGTGCGGGTCGTCGTTCGTCGGTTCTCGCTTACAGCGCTTCTGTCCGCAAGGGCGTGCGGGTGCAAATCCCGCCATCCCGCGTTGAGTCGGGGGATGTGGTGGAACGAGCAGACACGGAATAAGTCCGGCGGCAATTCTTTATCCGCACTCCATTTTCTTTTTATATGTCCACATCGGCGCGGGTCACAGCCTGTCGGTTAACGGCTAACCAGGTTCGATTCCTAACACCGCCCCCATTTTTCCAAACTTGGGCGGTGTAGACCCGGCGGCACGCTTGATCTGCGTCGATGGTTTTCAATAGAAATGAGGTGCGACGATGAGCAATTACGCCAAGCATTTGAGTCCGGTTCACACGCCCCAAGCGCAGCCCCTGCCGGGACGCGAGTCGGACATGGCGAAAAATCCGGCGGGCGGCTATGTCTTCGTCGCATCCGATTGGCGGCGGCTGAATCGCTTCCTGATGATCGGCACGGAAGGCGGCACGTTCTACGAGGATGAGCGGATGCTCACGCTCGACAACGCGGGCGGGCTGATGGCGTGCATGGCGGCGGACGGCGCGCGCGTGGTGGCGGAAATCGCGCGCATCAGCGAGGGCGGACTCGCGCCCAAGAACAGCCCGGCGATCTTCGCGCTGGTATTGTGCGCGGCGCGTGGCGACGTGGATACGCGCAAGGCGGCATTGGCGGCGCTCCCGCGCGTGTGTCGGATTGCGACGCATCTGTTCGAGTTCTTGGAAGCGTATCAGACGCTCGACGGCGGTTGGGGGCGGTCAGTACGGCGCGCGGTGTCGGCGTGGTACACAGAGCGCAAGCCAGAGTCGTTGGCGCTGCAACTGGTCAAGTATCGCCAGCGCAATCGCTGGACGCATCGGGATGCGCTGCGGGTCGCGCACGTCAAGCCGACGGACGCGACGACGGAAACGCTGCTCGGATGGGCGGCGGGCAAGCGCGAAATCGAGGATGCGAACGTGTCGCCGCTGATCTGGGCATTCGAGCGCGCACAGGTGACGGAGGATGCGGACGAACTGCTCCGTTTGATCGTCGATCAGCGTCTGCCGCGCGAGACGATCCCAGACAAGTGGCTGGATCGCGCCGATGTGTGGGCGGCGCTTTTGCAAACGATGCCGATCACGGCGCTGATCCGCACGCTGAACCGCATGACCGTGGTTGGGCTGATTGCGCCCTACAGCGACGCGCTCAAGCAGGTGACGGCGAAGCTGACCGACGTCAACGCGATCCATAAAGGGCGCGTGCATCCGCTGGCGATCCTGATGGCGGCGAAGACGTATGGCGCGGGGCGCGGACTGCGCGGGTCACTCAAGTGGGAACCCGTGCCGCAGATCATCGAGGCGTTGGATACGGCGTATGAAGCATCGTTCGTGAATGTCGAGCCGCTCGATAAGCGGATTTTGATCGCCGTCGATACCAGCGGCAGCATGAGCGGCTTCGGACAAGTCGCGGGCATCATCGGCTTGACCCCGTTGGCGGCGGCAGCGGCGGCGGCGCTGTGCTACTTGCGCACGCAGCCGGACGCGCACATCATCGGCTTCGATACGGAATTACGCGAACTGGCGTCAATGGCGGGTTACACGCTCAACGCACTTTTAGAGCGGCTGTCCACTTGGCGCGGCGGCGGGACGGACGCGGCAATTCCGGCACAATACGCGCTGGATCGCAAGCTGAAGATTGACGCGCTGCTGATGCTGACGGACAGCATGTCATGGGCGGGCAATCAGCATCCAGCGGTGACGATGGACAAGCTGCGTCAGTGGAGCGGCATCCCGGTGCGCTGGGCGACGGTGCAGACGACGGCGACGGGAACGCAGTTGCAAGACCCGAAGGACGCCGATTCGATGGAAATGGCGGGGTTCAGCCCGGACATCTTCCAAGTAGCGAACGGGTTCTTTCGCGGGGAATTGTAGAAAACGGACGGGGGCGATCTCGCTCCCGTTTTTTATTCTTTATAAATGCGCTTGAGCGGCACGCTGAAGTCGGGCAGGACGCTGCCGCCGTCGAGGGTGTCGGTCACGGCGAGCGTGACCGGCTTCTGACCGGGAATGAAGATTGTGGTTTGTTTGTAATCGGGGTTAGACAGCCAAACCGTTGTCCCCGCCTGTAAATAATTGACGATCTTAATGGCAATTTCATCATCATTGTCCGTCGGTGACTTCACTTCGATGGCTAGATCGGGCGCATTCGGATTGTAGGTTTCGCGGCACGGCTTGGGCTGTCGCTCCCGTGAAACGAACGCCACATCGGGGATATAGCGTTCGCCGTTGACCCAATAGCCACCATCTGCGCCCGTCATATAGCCGAGTTCACGTTCTTCGACAAATGCACCAACCACAATCGCAAATCGGATTGCAATCAGGGAGGGATACGCATTCGATACCATTTTTTCAACCACCTCGCCCGCGATGTACTCGTAATTCTGGTTGATATTTTCGGGCAGCGCAGCCCATTCATCGAACGCCTCGACGGTCATTTTCAGCCGTGTGCGCATGAGTGGCGCGCTGATTGCGGGCGCAAGCGGATCGACCATCATCACTATCCCCATCCAATTCGTCCTCATTATAACGCTGAACCGTTGCGCCCGCGTCCGAACCCGCTACACTTCACAATATGAGACACATCGCCCTCAACGCGCATCTGCTCTCGCGCACAGCGGGCTATCGCACCGCTGGCATTCACGGCTATATCGACGGCTTGCTGTGCCATCTGCCCGCCGCGCCCCTACGGTGGGGTTTATTCCGCCGCAGAATCACGGGTTGAATTTCAAACGTTCCAAGCTCCGATATGCCAGTGCAGCCGCCGCGCCGACGGGCAAAAGCGACAGCACAATCACGGCAGCCGCAATCCGCCAATCGAATTCGCGCTCCAACGCGAAGAAATCGCGCATTTGCACAGGTAGCGTGCGGATATGCGTTTGCGTCAGCACGGCGGGCAAGATGAACTGATTCCAACTGAGCGCGAAAACGAGCGTGCCGACTGCCACCAGTCCCGGAATCAGCGCGGGCAAGAGTATCCACACCAACCGTTGAAGCGGTGGCGCGCCGTCGATTAGCGCGGCTTCTTCCACATCGGCTGGCACTTGATCGAGATAACCCACGAGCAAATAGACTGCCAGCGGCGCGAACAGCGCACTTTCTGCCAGCAGGACGCCGCCGAATGTGTCGGTTAGGCGCATCGTCCGCAGAATTTCTGCCAGCGGCAGGACAACCGCAACCGCTGGCAGACTCGCCAGCGTCAGACAGACATACAGCGCGGTTGATCGCCAGCGCGATTGCCAACGCGAGAGGGCATATGCGGCTGGTGCTGCTGCGCCGAGCGTTACCGCGCTGATCGCGGCGGAGAGCGCAAAACTGACCGCGAATTCATCCCAGAAAAAGGTCTGTTCGGTGCGGATTTCGCCGTAAAAATCCAATGTCGGCGGGAGCTGCCAGACGGGCGGCGTGGTCGAGCTGTCTGCGACGACTCCCAACGATGCCAGCAGCGTCCAAAGCAGGGGGATGAGCGCGAAAGTGACGGCTGTCCCGATCACCAGCCCGCGCAGACGGTTCGACGGGTTCATATGTCGGTTGGAGCGCGGCGATTCAAGCGTGACATAATCAAGCTGACCGCCAGCACGCTTGCCGCGATCAGCCAGCCGGCAATTGCGCCCTGTGTCCAGTTTTGCGCCAAGCTCACTTTGCGATAGCTGAACAAGCCCGGCGTCATCGTCTGCGTGCCGGGCCCGCCGCCCGTGAGAAAGAATACACTTTCCGCCATGCCAAGCCCGTCTCCAATCAAAAGCAGCGTGACCGCCAGCAGCAGCCCGCTCAAAGACGGCAGCACGACCTGCCGCAGTCGTCCAAGCGCGTTCAGCCCATCCATGTGCGCTTGATCCCAACGTTCGGACGGGATCGACTCGATGCCCGGCAGGACGAGGAATGTCACCAACGGGAATTTGCGCCAGATTTCAGTCAAAATCACGGCGAGGATAGCTCCAGCCGGATTCAGCGGATTGATGATACGCGGCAGTCCGAACAGCGCCGGGATGATGTTCAAAAGTCCGGTGCGTTCATTAAGCAGTTGATGCCACATCACGCCGCTCGCCGCCGGACTGAGCAGATACGGGAGCAGCAGTGCGATACGCAGCAGCCGCCGACCCCGAAATGGACGCCGCAGCGCCGCCGCCAGCCCGACCCCGACGATCAGCGATCCAGTCACCGAGAGCGCCGTGAAGATCAAGCCGTTGGGAAGGGCGGTGCGGAATAAATCGCTGTTCAGCACCCGCCCATAGTTATCCAGCCCGACCCATAATAAATCGGCTTGGAATGGACGGTAGTTGGTGAAGCTGAGACCCACGCCAAGCGCAATCGGCAGCAGCAGAAACGGCACGACCAGCAGCGCGAATGGCAGCATGAGTGCGATCAGCGCACGGCGCGAGAGGATGAAGCGTCCGCTGGTGGGGTGCATGATCAAAATGCCTCTTTCAATTGTCACAACTATAACGCCGATTTTTTCCGTCAACCATTGCATCAGTCTCCGAACCCGTTACACTTCACGGTATGAGACACATCGCGCTCAACGCGCATCTGCTTTCACGACAGCACGGCTATCGCACTGCCGGCATTCACGGCTATATCGACGGCTTGCTGCGCCATCTGCCCGCCGCATTCGCGCCCGATTGGACGCTGACGGCGTTCGTCGGTGGGCTGAATCCCGCACACTACGACGGCATGACCATGCGCCGCGCGTCCCTGTTCGGGCGTCCGCTCGATACCGAGTCGCCCGCGCGCCGCATCGTCTGGGAACAGGCGATCCAGCCGTTCGCGCTCAACGGTTTCGACCTTCAGCACGCTTTGGCGTTCGCAGCGCCGCTGATTTCGCGCCCGCCGTGCGTCGTCACGATTTACGATCTGAGCTTCATCCACTATCCCGAACGCCTACCCGCATCGCGCCGCCTCTATCTGCGCTGGCTCACGGCGCTGACCTGCCGCCGCGCGCGGCTGGTGTTCGCCATTAGCGCCAGCACCGCGCGCGATATCGTGGCGACGCTCGGCATCTCCGCCGCGAAAGTCGAGGTCATCGCGCCGGGAACGGATCGGACGGTGTATCGTCCACTCCCGCCGGATGAGATCGCCGCGTTCAAACGCGCCAAGCATCTGCCAGATCGCTTCTGGTTGTTTGTCGGCACGCTCGAACCGCGCAAGAATTTGCCGCTGCTGCTCGAAGCCTATGCCGCGCTTCCAGCGGCTTCGCGGTTGCCCCTCATCTTGGGTGGCGGGAAAGGGTGGGACACCGCGCCGATTTTCGCGGCGGTGGAACGGCATGGATTACAAGCCAGCGTCATGTTTCCGGGTTTCATCCCCCCTGACGATTTGCCATTCTGGTATAATAGCGCGGAAACGTTCGTTTATCCGTCGGTGTTCGAGGGTTTTGGGCTGCCCGTTCTCGAAGCGATGGCGTGTGGGACGCCCGTCGTCGTCTCGGATGCGTCGTCGCTGTCCGAAGTGGCGCGCGGCGCGGGCTTGCTCGTCCCACCGCACGATGTGGACGCATGGACGGCGGCGCTCCGGCGTGCGGCGGACGATTTCGACTGGCGAACCGATGCGCGCGAACGCGGCTTCGCGGCGGCGGATCGGTATTCGTGGGATGTGGCGGCGGCGCGAACGGTGGCGGGGTATCAAAAAGTACTGCGTGTTGATGAAAAACAGGACTGAGGACTGCGGGGAAAGGACTGAGTTGTTCATATGGGGCATATTGCGCTTCAGGGTATTGGTTAATTGAACTGCAAATTAATGCCCTCAGTCCTCAGTCCTTTCCCCTCAGTCCTTTAGGATAAAAATGCACGATTCAAAGGCACGACGCGCGCACCTCCGGCGCGAACATCGAGAATACACGCTGATCATGCCGCTGATCGATGCGCTGCTGGCAGTGCTGGCGTTCGCGCTGGCGTATATCGTGCGCTACGAATGGCAGCTTTTGCGTCCGGTGTTCGAGCTGAACCGCGCGCCGTTCGAGCCGTTCCTACCGTATGTCGCGGTCTACGTCGCGTGGCTGTACCTGACGTATCGCGGCAGCGGTTTGTATCGTCCGGCACACGGACGCGCATGGCTGGAAGAAGTTTATACGCTCATCAACGGCGTGACGAACGCGACCGTCGTGCTGATGGCGATCAGTTTCGTGACACAGCCCGTCGTCTTCAGCCGCTTGATGCTGATCTACGCCGCCCTCATCACCATTATCCTGTTGGCGGCGGCGCGTGTCGTGCAGCGTATGGTACAGACGCGGTTGCGCGCACGCGGCGTTGGCGTCCAGCGCGCGCTGGTGGTCGGCGTCGGCGTGGCAGAGAGCGGTTCGGTTGGCGGCGCGGTCTTGCGCACGCTGATTTCGCGGCGCGAACTGGGCTATGAGCCAATCGGCTTCTTGGATGCTGATCCAGAGCGCGGCGGCGTCGATATCGGGCGCGTGCGCGGGTTGGGCGGTATCGACAATCTCGCCAAGTCGCTGCGCGAATGTCCTATCGATATCGTGCTGATTACGCTGCCGTGGACTCAGCACGCGCGCATTGTAGAGATGATCCAGATGTGCCGCGTGGCGGGTGTCGAAGTCAGCGTCGTGCCGGACGTGTTCCAACTCAATCTGCGCCAAGTGCAAGTCGAAAATCTTGATGGTATCCCGCTTTTGCGCGTCAATGGGCATGTCTCGTTCAAAGGCACGAATCGCCTGCTCAAGCGCGCTATCGATTTGGGGCTGATCACGCTGTTCGCGCCCGTTTGGATACCGCTGTTCGTGCTGGTGGCGCTGTTGATTCGCTTGGAGAGTTCCGGCGCGGTGTTTTACCGCGCGAAACGAGTGGGCGAGAACGGACGCGAGTTTGGGATGATCAAATTTCGCAGCATGATCCCCGACGCCGAAAAACTGCGCGATCATCTGACGAAAACGTTGGAACTCGACCCGCGTCGTCCGAAAATCAAGAATGATCCGCGCGTCACGCGCGTCGGGCGCTTCATCCGTGCAACCAGCTTGGACGAACTGCCGAACTTGATCAACGTCCTGCGCGGACATATGAGCCTCGTGGGCCCCCGCCCGCCGACGCCCGATGAAGTCTCGCTGTACGAGCCGTGGCATATGCAGCGGCTGCAAATTCTGCCTGGCATGACGGGCTTGTGGCAGGTGAGCGGGCGCAGCGAAGTCCCGTTTGAAGAAATGTGCCTGATGGACATTTATTACATCGAGAACTGGTCAATCGGGCTGGATGCGCAAATCCTGATGATGACCATCCCGCACGTGCTGCTGCGGCAGGGGGCGTACTGAGCAGCAAAAGTGTTATAGGACAGCGGTCGATTGTGCATCTTTATGGTGCGATGACCGAGGCAGCGTATCAGCAAATTATCCGAACAGCACATTTTGAGTCTACGCCCAATTCGTTGGAAGAGAAATCAAATGCACAGACTGTCGGGAACGGGTGGAGAACAGAATCAGGATTGACAAGATACCGTCGTAGGGGGCATAGCGTGCCATGCCCGCGCTGAGGTTTGGCACGCCAAACCCCTACATGCTGCCAATTTTGGTTCGTTTTTCCATTGGTTGTAAACCATCCAGCGATGTTTACGCTATTCCGCGCGCTTTCCCGCTACGCTGAGTTGAGCGCCTCGATGCCCTGCGGTATCATCAGTCTCAATCGTTGTCATCGTGGCGCGCACGGAAGGCGTTAAATCATGTCCATCGTCTCTTTTGGTGAACTGCTGATCGATTTCGTCGCGCTCGAAACGGGTGTGACCGTTGGTGACGCCTCTGGCTTCGTGAAAGCGCCCGGCGGCGCGCCCGCTAATGTCGCCGTTGCGGTGGCGCGGCTCGGCGTCGCGTCGGCATTCATCGGCATGGTGGGGGATGATCCGTTCGGACATCATCTGGCAGGCGTGCTGCAAGTGGACGGCGTGGACAGGCGTGGGCTGCGTTTCCATCCGACCGCGCGAACGGCGCTGGCGTTCGTGTCGCTGGCGGCGGACGGCGACCGCAGCTTCAGCTTTTATCGCAATCCGAGCGCGGACATGCTGATGCAGCCAAGCGATGTGGCGCTCGATGTCTTGGAGGGGCAGCGCATCCTGCATTTCGGCTCGATCACGCTGATCCACGAGCCAAGCCGCAGCGCGACGCTGGCAGCGGTCGAACACGCGCGGGCGCGTGGGCTGCTGATTTCCTACGATCCGAATCTGCGCCTCGCGCTGTGGGACAGCCCGGACGCGGCGCGCGCGGGGATGCTCTTGGGCATGGGCTACGCGCATGTTGTGAAGATCAGCCAAGAAGAACTCGAATTTTTGACGGGCGCTCACGACCTCAATTCGCTCTGGCGGGCGTATCCACATCTGCGCTTGATCGCGGTCACGCGCGGCGCGGGCGGCGCGACGCTGTACACGCCGACGGGGACGCACGATGCCCCCGCATTCGCCGTCAATGCTGTCGATACGACGGGCGCAGGCGATGGCTTCGTCGCGGGGATGCTGGTGCAGATGGTCGAGCGCGGGAACGCCGATCCCGATTTCGATTACACGCGGCACTTGGGCGACATTGTGCGCTTTGCCAATGCGGTGGGCGCGCTGGCGACGACACAGAAGGGCGGCATTCCGGGCTTGCCGACGCGGACGGCGGTCGAGGATTTCTTAAAAGCAAATGGCTGAAACCCGTGAGGTTGCCGGACGTGGCGCGCGGCGTGTGCGTGCGCTCAAACGACGCGAAGTTCGGCGTTTGGGTTTGCACGAATTGAAGGGCAAAGGTACGGCAACCGATATCATTTATCATTTATGGGGATCGAGCTGTAACGGGGTAGCGACTCCATTGGGCGTCAAGAAGGCGCGCTTGATGTGCTTGCCGAGAAATGGTTCGTAGACGAGGATGATGACAGCGATGAATGAGATCGAGACGCTGTGCAACGCTCTGCATGATTCTGCCGCCGCAGTGCGGGAGAGTGCGGCAGAAAGTTTGGGTATTTTGGGCGCAGCGCCCGCCGTTGAACCGTTGATGGACTTGCTCGATCACGATGCTGATGCGGACGTGCGCGCGATTGCGGCGTTGTCCGCGCATTTGGCGCTGTTAACTGACGAAACGACGGCTGTCAGCGCCGCGCTCGATCAGTTGCAGGGAGCGAAGGCATGACTTCAACCCAAATCATCGCAATGGGCGGTGGCGGCTTCTCGATGGAACCGGATAATCTCGCGCTCGACCGCTACGTCTTGAACCTCGCCCGCGAGTCGGGCATTGACCGCCCAAACGTGTGCTTTCTCGCGCAAGCCAGCGGTGAAAGCATCGACTATACGCTGCGCTTCTTCAAGGCGTTCGCGGCGCTCGATTGCAAACCGTCGTCTTTGTCGCTGTTTCAGCCGCACACCGCCGATATCGCCGGATTTTTGGGCGAACAGCACCTTATTTACGTTGGCGGCGGCAACACCAAGTCGATGTTGGCGCTCTGGCGTGAATGGGGCTTGGATACGATCTTGCGCGCGGTCGCCGCCCATGGGACGATCCTCGCTGGCATCAGCGCGGGCGCGATCTGCTGGTTCGACTATGGCGCGACGGACTCGATTCCCGGCACCATCAGCGCGCTGCCGTGTCTCGGCTATCTGGCGGGCGCGTGTACGCCGCACTACGACGGCGAAGCAGCGCGCCGTCCCAGTTATCAGCGGATGATCGCGGCGGGCGAACTCCCGGATGGGGTCGCCTTCGACGATGGCGCGGCGGGACATTACATCGACGGCGCGCTGACGACCGTCGTCAGTTCGCGTCCGAAGGCGAAAGGCTATCGTGTCGAACGCGCGGGCGATACTGCCGTCGAAATCCAGTTGGATACGCGCTATTTGGGGATGTGAGCGGACTTCATGCACCAACTTGACCTGAGCGAATATCCTGACCTAGAGCGCGCCATTGGCATCACGCCGGGAACGGTGATCGAACTGCATCACCTCAAGCGCGGCTTAGCGACGGCGTGGGTATCCGGCGATTCGTCGAATCCGCGTGCCGTCGTGATCCAACTCCATGATCTGCTCGAAGAACCGTTCGCGTTTGGCACGGACGCGGGCGCGATCTGGGCGATTCTGCGTTCCATCGAGGGGTGGACGTGCGTTAACGTCGATCAGGATAACGCGCGCGACTTGCGTCCGATCATGAAGTGGTACTATCCGGTCGTGCGCCCGGTCGAGGATATCTATTATGTCTTGCGCGGCGTGCCGCTTGCGGCGTTCGCATCTGCACCGCCAGATATCGAAACGCGCTTGCTCACACCGTCGGACTGGGCGCTGATCGAACGTTCGGCGCAGCCGTTGCAAGGGCGCGGCTTCGGCTCGCCAGTGGCAATGCTGCGCGAAGGCATCGTCGCGGGCAGCATCGTGGACGACGGGGACGGCGGGCATTTGGTAGCCATCGCCCATACATCGGCGTTCGCCGGGCAGTACGCGGATGTGGCAGCATACACCGATGAGGGGTATCGTCGGCATGGTTTGTCCAGTTATGCGGCGGCGTTGGTCATGCGCGAACTGGCGGGACGTGGCTTGAGCGCGGTCTGGTCAACGAGCGAAGGCAACCGCGCCGCGCGCCGTGTGGCAGACAAACTCGGCTTGCGCGAGGTCAGCCGCCGCGTGTATTTGATTCCCTCGACAGGGTGATGTTTGCCAGGGGGCGGACTTGACTTGCTAGCGGCGCGCTCCGACACCAAATTCCCTCTTCTGAGCATCAGCTAAGATGAAAGTCACCTATATATCGGCGTGATTTGACGCGACTCCGTGTTACAATTATCCTGATAAGTGACGAATTTCACGAGTGCCACGAGCAACCCTCATGACAACGCAACGAGAACATGCCATCGTCATCGGCGGCAGTATGGCGGGCGTCTTGGCGGCGCGCGCGCTGACGGATCATTTCGCGCGCGTCACGCTGATCGAGCGTGATACCCTGCCCGATGAGTCGGCGCATCGCGGCGGCGTACCGCAAGCGCGCCATACGCACGGCTTACTCGCGCGCGGCTTGCGCATCTTAGAGGCGTACTTTCCCGGCTTCGAGCGCGAACTGGCGGAGTCAGGCGCGGTGCGCGTCCACTGGATGCGCGACACGATCCAGCTCATTCCGACCGGGTGGACGCCGCGCTTTGACAGCGGCATCGTGACCTATGCGTGCAGCCGCGCGCATCTCGACGGTCTGATCCGGCGGCGCGTCCGCGCGCTCCCCAACTTGACGATCATGGGCGGCTGGAACGTCGGCGGCTTGGTGCTGGAGGGTGAGCGCGTCGTTGGCGTCCAGATTGCGCCGCGTCCGCACACGCTGGGCGATGCGGGCGAACTGCGCGCCGATCTGATCGTGGATGCGTCGGGGCGCGGATCGCACGCGCCGGACTGGTTGCAGGCGCATGGCTACGCCGCGCCGACGGAAACGCGCGTCGATGCCAAGCTCGGCTACAGTACGCGCGTCTACACGCTGCCGCCCGACTTCCAGCCGGATTGGAACGCGATCCTCATGATGACGACGCCAACGCTGCCGCGCGGGGGCGTGTTCCAAGCAATCGAGGGCGGACAGTGGATGCTGACGATGGCGGGGACGAACGGCGATCTGCCGCCGACGGATGAAGCGGGGTTGCTGGCGTTCGCGCGCAGCATCCCCGCGCCGCCGCTGCACGACGCGCTCGACCGCGCGACGCCGATCAGCCCGATTTACGGCTATCAGCGCACGGGCAATTTGATGCGTCACTACGAACGGCTGGCGCGCTTTCCGGCGGGCTTCGTCGTGCTGGGCGACGCGGTGTGCGCGTTCAATCCGGTCTATGGGCAGGGCATGACGGCGGCGGCGCTCGGCGCACAGACGTTGGGACGCTGGCTGGCGCGTGATGGGGTTGACGGACGCGCGTTCCAAGTGGCGCTGGCGAAATCGAACGCGCCTGCGTGGCAGATGGCGATCAACGAGGATTGGCGCTATGCCAACACGGCGGGCGATTATCCCGGCGCTATCGTCAAGCGGCTGAACGGCTACGTCGATTGGCTGTTTGACGCCGCGCCGGACGTGCCAGAGGTCACGCAAACGTTTTTACAAGTGATGCACTTGGTCACGCCGTCGGCGGCGCTGTTCAAGCCGTCGCTGGTGTGGAAGCGGCTGCGGTGGCGGAAGGGCGGGACGGCAGGCAAACGGCTGCGGACGGAGACAGTGCGCGAGGCTTGAGGAATAATGACGATCAAGATCGAGTGGTTATTCGGGCGATCAAGCCAATTTTTATTCCGATTCGCCTGAAGCGATCAAAGCCTTCTTGTACGGCATGGCGCTAGCATATTCGGTACTGAATCAAAGCACACAAAGAAGCGTTTGACGACATTTAAGCAAAAAAAGAGGGCTGAGCGCGTTTTCCATCACTCAGTCCTCAGTCGTTGAACCTCAGTCCGTTAGTTCGGCGTTGTGCTTCAAAGACGTTCCCGTGTTTGCAGGAACAGCGCCTTCTTTTCGCCCGGCAGCGTGAAGTCGAAGCCGCACGTCTTGAAGAAGCCTTCCGACGACGTGATCGCCATCACTTCGAGGATGCCGCGTTCTTTCGCGCGCTCGACGCACGCATCGACCAGTTTGCGCCCGATGCCGTAGCCCTGATAGTCCCGATGCACGGCGAGGCTGCGAATCTCTGCCAGTTTGCGCGAGTAAATCTCCAGCGCCGCGCAGCCGACGATCAATTCTTTGCCATCTTGTTCGATCACCGTGACGGCGACGAAAAAGTGGGGCAGCAGTTCGTTCATCTCGTCGAACGTGCGCTCCAACAGCTTGCCTTCATCGACAAACGGGTCGATCAGGTCTGCAATTCCGGGAATATCGGACGCATCCGCCGCCCGAACTTTCATTTCTACATCGGTCATGCTCATGACGTTCGTCGCCATATGAGAAAATTGCCAATCTGCGCCTCTGGCGCGTAATTGTAGATCAACCAATCGTTCAATGCCGCATACTGCTGAAGCAAGGTGTTCGAGTCGTCGTGACTGCCCGTAACCCACGGCAGATAATCGACTTGCAGCACCAACACATACGGGGGCAGTGCCGCCCACAGGATATCCACCGTCTGCTGCCGCCACTCGACCGGATACCAATCTGCCACCAACGGATACTGAAAGATGAAGCGCACCGCCGGATTGAGTCCGCTCAAGTAGTAGACTTCGGGGCGAAATCCCCAGATGAACAGCGAGTCGCCGGTTACAACTCGTTCGCGCAAGAACTTTACCACGCGCGCCGACTCGTCCGCTACGAATTCCCCACCCTGAAAACGACTGAAATAGGTCAAGCTATGTTCAGCCCCGAATAAATAAGGCAGTGTCCGCGCGTAGAGGACACCGCCCAAAATGGCAATCAAGCCGCCGATGAAAATCCAACGGATTCGAGCGCCTTGCACAAGTTGAAGTGGGAGCGCGCTTGTGCGCTTTGCCCACCTTTGATACCTATATTTTAGGACAGGGTTGCCATCTCGATCAAGATCGGATTCCTCAACATTCCCCCGTATTTTGGGGGTATAGCCGACCTCATCGCCCTGCCCCCTCTCCACTTCATGAGCTGGCGCTGGTGCGCGCGAACGTTCTGCGTTCTTTCCCCCCGCATGGGTTGGGCTGTAGGGACGTGTCGCTGGCACGCGCGCGGGGGGGATGAGGTTCACAATCCCGAATCCTGCCAACAACGCCAGCGCGGGCAGCATCGGCAGCCAGTGATAATCGTAGGCTTTGCCCTGTACGAGCATGATGCCGATGCCCGCCAACAACCACGTCAGTACGAGCGTCCAACGGGGATAATCTGCGTCCCGATTGCGCCACAAGCGCGCCGCGCCCACCGCCGCGAGGACGAACCCCAAGCCCCAATGCGCCCACCGATAGCCGAGCGCCGTCCGCAGCGCTGCGCCAATATCCGCGAGGTTGAGCGTGAGCGCGGTGTAGCCCGCCGTAACGCGCGCCGACTCGATGAAGGCGTCCCACGCGCCGAGTGCCATGAGGCGAAGCGCGCCGAACGCGAGGACGAGGACGAACCCGAAAAGAAAGCACAAAGGTCGCACAGGCAGCCAAGAACGCGAAGAATGCGTGAAAAATAGCTGCGCTTGTTCTTCCTTAACCTGAGTTTTGGGTAGCTTCACCTCACCCCCAACCCCCTCTCCATTGCATGGAGAGGGGGCTTTCAAACCCGCTGTGACCTGTCCTGCTCCCCCTCTCCACAGCGTGGAGAGGGGGTTAGGGGGTGAGGTGAACGGTTTAGAGCCTATCCAAAACTCAGGTTCCTTTGTGTTCTTTGCGCTTAAAACGAGATCGCCGATGCCCACAACACCGATGAACAGCGCGAATGGGTACTTGAACCACACGACCACACCGCACAGCGCCCCGCACAGCAGCGCCCATATCCATGACCGCCGTCCCGCATCGTTCGCTTTGAACAGGCAGACAAGTGCCAGCGTCATGGGCAAAAGTACGACGCCATCATTCTGCGTCAGCGTCCAGAACGTCTCGGTGAAGTACAGCAGCGCGAACAGCGCCGCTGCCGCCAGCCCGCCGAACTGCCCCATGATGCGCTGCCCGATCCACCACAGCGCCAACACCGTCGGCGCGATGATGATCAGGTCGATGGCGCGGATCGCCTCACTTGTGCGTCCGAATGCCGCGATGGCTGCCGCGTAGACGACGAATACAGCCGGCGGCTTGGGATTCCACAGGTCAACATAGGGCACTTTGCCGTCGAGCAGTCCACGCGCGATGGTAGCGAACTCGCCCTGATCGCGTCCTAACGGATAGGTCAACGTCGGCAGCGCCGCGATCACAACGGCGACGCACAACACGAGCGCCGCGATCCATTGTCCGCGCGTCGGCGCAGCAAAGACAGTGTTCGCCTGAGTCCTCAATTAAAGCCAGCCGACCGCGCGCGCCATCAAATACGCGATAGCCAACGACAGCAGCAGCAGGACAACCGCGAACGTGCGCCCGCTCGCTTGTGCGCTGTTGATTTCTTTCTTCTCGACGGTGATATTGCCGACCAGATCGACGTAAAAATCGATGTTGATGCGCCCGCGCGTGACGCGCGCCATGTAATCGTGTCCGGTGACAATCTGCCAGCCGGACTCTTCGTCATTCCAATCGTCGCCCAACGTCGCGCGCATCGTCTTTTCTAAGATGGCGCGCGCCTGTTCCGCCGGAATGATGTCGTGTTCTGCCATGCGCTAACTCCCGATGGGATATTCGGTCGAGAGAGGACCCATGATGCCCTCGCTGTCTTTCACGGCAATCGCCAAGCCTGCCCACCGATCCGCCGTGAACTGATCCCAGACGGCGCTGGTCTCGCCCGTCTCAAACTGTTCGTCGTAGCGCAGCGAACCGGGACGCCGCAGCGCCACAATGTAACTGCGCGCACCCGATACGCGCTCCCAAAGTAAGGTACGCAAGCCGCCGCCCTCCGCGCGCAAGCTGATGTTGGTTGGCGGACGCAAACCGTCCGCCAGCACGGTCGCGCCGGCGAGGATCGTCTGCGTCGCGCGCAGCAGATAGGCGGGACGAATGCCATCCATTGTGTCGGTGTTGTTGTGATTGCGATTCGGATTTTCGACTTGTTCGATGAAGCGCACCGCCGGAAAACCGACATCGCTGAACGAAAGATGATCGCTGTAACGCCCCTCGCGGTCGCCCGTGCTTTGAATGTCGATCTCCATGCCCGGAACGTGCTGAAAGGCGATCATATTCAGCGCGCGCGCCAACTGCCGCGACGGCGACTCGTTCGGCTCGGCGGAATAGACGCGGATGCGCCGATCATCGAGCGCGCCGTCGGCGTTGGTGCTGCTGCCGATGATGTCCATGTTGATCATGGCGTCGATGCGGATGCCATACGGGATCAGATAGTCGTTGATGAAGGCTTGGCTGCCCTTGCGCCCGATTTCTTCCGCTGAAAAGGCGACGAACATCACCGTTGCGCGGTGCGGACGCCCGCTCATCACGCGCGCGATCTCGATCAGCGCCGCGATGCCGCTGGCATTGTCGTTCGCGCCGGGTGCGAAGCCCACGCTGTCCGCGAAATCGATGGTGATGCTGTCGTAGTGCGCGCCGAGCAGGATGATGCCCCCGCCCGTCTCCGTGCCTTGAATCACGCCGATCAGGTTGCGCCCCGTCGAGGTTATCCCCTCGAAGCTGACGCTGAATTCGTGCGGCGGCAGGACGACGAAGCTCCCGCGTGAGCTGTCGCGGATGCCCTCGAACTGACTTTCGATGTAGTCATACGCGCCGCCGATGCCGCGCCCCGACACGCCATACGCCGAATTGACGTGGCGCGTCCCCATGTCTTGCAGCGCCTGAATGTGTGCCATCAGTTTGGCGCTCTCGATCTGGTTCATCAGGTTGAGCAGGGCGATATCGCTGCGCGGCGCTCCTGGCGCGCCGGGTTGACTGATCGCGGGGACGCCGCCTGCGTCTGCGACGGACGGCGCGATGTAGGTGGCGGCGCTTGGCAGCTCGTTCGGATTGAGCGGCGCATAGCCGATGGTCGGCGGCGGCGTGCTGGTCGGGCGCGCCACCAGCGTCGGCGGGGGACCCGAATCGCTGAGATTGCACGCCAGCGCCGCCAGCATGAGCAGCAGCAGGACGACGGCGGGAATTTGAAGTGGATATCGTGTGTGTGTCTGAGTCATGCGCTTGATTCTAGCACATGCGGGGCAGGCGGTGCATGACGGACACGCTGCGCACAGGGAACATCGGTTAAACGGTGGATGTTGGCAGCGCCGCGATCCGCTCTCGCGCGATGTCCAGCGGCAGCGCTTCCACGTCCAGCGGCGCATCCGCCTCCAGATCGACGCCCGCCGCGCGCGCGTCCAAGACTGCCAGCATCCGATTGGCGATGCGCGCTTGGTCGGCGGCGCTGTACGAGTCGAAGTGGAGTGGGTAGGCAGCGTAATCGACGTAAATCAAGCCATAGCTCATCTCGGTGAACGTCTTGGTGTACGCCGCGCCGAAATCGAAGGCGATTTTGTCGTCACCATTGAGGGGGATCGTCACGGTTGGAATCGGCTGATCGACAGCATATGGATACGGATAGACGCGCCCATCCTCCATTGTTGGACGCGGATCGAGCGTCATCATCCGGTAGGGATGAGCGTGGTCGCGCTCGTTGAGGCGGCTGTAATCGGCTACATGACGGTCAAAGGTGGTCGGCGTCTCGTGCAGATAGTCGATTTCAACGATAACGATCCCATTCTTGAGCAGCAGATTACGTTTATAGAGGTAATCCCCGCGATCATGGCTGTAGCGTTTGTTGGAGGGTGAGAGCAGTTCAACCCATGCCACGGGTTCGCCCACGCCAGCGCGGGTATCGATGCGCAGCGCACGATACGGTTTTTCAACTGTACGCGGGGCGAGCCACTCCATCAGGCGGTATTCAGCGGCAACCGCTTCAGCGACACCACTGGCTGATCGCTGCGTGGACTGCACATCCCCGATCAGAATATCGGATTGCGGGCGGCGTGACCCGTCGTCGCTGTCTAGATGACGGACTTGCAGCGATTCTTCCATGGTCACTACATAACCGAGTGGCAAAAGCTGATGAATGAGTAGCCCGGCTAGATCGCCAATATGCCGATTGTGAAAATTATTCCACCCGCCCTCATTTTGCCACAGGCTGTGCAAATGGGCATTCACGCCCCGATACTGGTTTTTGCGCGTTCGTACTGCCATCATGATTCGCTCCCCACGCTGAAGCCCAGTATAGCACGCGCGCATACGCTCCCCCTTGACTTTGGGCGCGCCTTTGCTATCATGTCAGAGCAATCACAACGGCACACACCCTCTCGCCAGTTTTGGAGAGGCAATGGCGCGCCCGCGTGACTATAGGGTGGCGAAAGCGCCCGCTCGCCTTGATATTTGAAGGTGTCTGGTCGAGATAGGTCTCGACCAAGAGCGGATAGCTCGCTGCGAAGGTCATGAGCATGAGGCGTCTTTGCGTGGATTAAGAGCGCCTTTTTGCATGTCTGAGAGCGATTAGCCGAAACCGTCAGCGCACAGCCGGAATTTGGAAGGCTAGTCGCATCATAGTTTCTGCTAAAAGCTTGAGTTCGGAGAAAAGTATGCCCACAATCAACCAGTTGGTGCGCAAGGGACGCAAGGCGAAGAAGAGCAAGAGCAAGGCACCTGCCCTGCAATACGCTCTCAACGTCTTCGACCAACGCCGCACCCGCACCAAGAAGGGGTCACCGCAAAAGCGCGGTGTGTGTACCGTTGTGAAAACAATGACCCCGAAGAAACCGAATTCCGCGCTGCGGAAGGTCGCTCGCGTTCGTCTCTCCAACGGGATCGAAATCACGGCGTACATTCCGGGCGAAGGACACAGCCTGCAAGAACATAGTGTCGTCCTCGTGCGCGGCGGACGTGTCAAAGATTTGCCGGGCGTGCGCTATCACATCGTGCGCGGTACGCTTGACACCGATGGCGTGAAGAATCGCCAGCAATCGCGCAGCAAGTACGGCTCGAAGCGTCCGAAACCGGGTCAAGCCGCCCCAGCGGGCAAGGGCGCGCCACCTAAAGGGAAGAAGAAATAAATCATGCCGAGACGCAGCAGCCCTCCGAAGCGGGCAGTTCCGCCGGATAACAAGTACAACAACATCGTCGTGTCCATGCTGATCAATCGCATGATGCGCGGCGGCAAGAAAAGCACAGCCCAGCGCATCATGTACGATGCGTTGGAAATGATCGAGGGGAAGTTGAAGCGCAACCCGATTGAAGTGATGGAACAGGGTTTGCGCAATGCAACACCCGCGATTGAAGTCAAGCCGATGCGTGTCGGCGGCGCGACCTATCAAGTCCCGGTCGAAGTGCCGAACGAACGCGGCATCACGCTGGCGATGCGTTGGTTGTTGGAAAACGCGCGCAGTCGCGGCGGACGCGGCATGTCGGAAAAACTTGCCAATGAACTGATGGACGCCGCTAACGGACAGGGCGCGTCGGTCAAACGCAAAGATGATACGCATCGCATGGCAGAAGCAAATCGCGCATTTGCGCATTTCCGGTAAGCCAGAGGGGTATGGAAGCACCATAAATGGCGAAGAAGTTTGAATCGTTTGTCGACCTGAGTAAGGTTCGTAACATCGGCATCATTGCTCATATCGACGCGGGCAAGACGACCACGACTGAGCGCGTGTTGTATTACACCGGCATGGTTCACAAGATTGGTGAAGTTCACGACGGCGCGGCGACCACCGATTACATGGAGCAAGAGCGCGAACGTGGCATCACCATCACGGCGGCTGCCATTACCGCGTCGTGGAACGGGCATCAAATCAACGTGATTGACACGCCCGGACACGTCGATTTCACCGCCGAAGTGCAGCGCAGCTTGCGCGTGCTGGATGGCGGCGTCGTCTTGTTCGACGGTGTAGCAGGCGTCGAGCCACAGTCGGAGACGGTCTGGCGGCAGGCGAACAATTATAGTGTGCCACGCATGTGCTTCATCAATAAGATGGATCGCACGGGCGCGAACTTCCAACGCTGCGTCGATATGATCGTTGAACGACTTCATGCCAACCCGGTGTGTCTGCAATTCCCGTTTGGCGAAGGCTCGGAGTTCGCGGGCATCGTTGACCTGATCAAGATGGAATTGATCACCTATGGCGACGATATGGGAACCGCAATTCAGCACAGCCAGATTCCGGAATCGATCCGCGAAGAAGCTGAGACGCGCCGTGCGGAAATGGTCGAACGAATCGCGGAAAGCGACGACTTCCTGACCGAAAAATTCCTGATGGGCGAGACGATCAACGAAGAAGAACTGATGGGCGCGCTGCGTGCCGCTACCATCGCCGGCAAGGTGCATCCGGTGTTGTGCGGGTCGGCGCTCAAGAATAAGGGCGTCCAGTTGATGCTCGATAAGGTCGTCGAACTGCTGCCGTCGCCGCTGGATATTCCGGCGGTGCATGGTCTGCATCCCAAGACCGATGAGCCGCTGGTGCGTGAAGCGTCGGACAAAGAACCGACCGCGGCGTTGGTGTTCAAAATCTTGACCGATCCGTTTGTTGGACGGTTGGCGTTCTTCCGCGTCTATTCCGGCGTGGTCAAGGCGGGTTCGACGATGCTCAACTCGACCAAGGGCAACCGTGAGCGTATCGGGCGCATCGTCCGTATGTTCGCGGACAGCCGCGAGGATGTCGAAGAAGTTCACGCGGGCGATATCGCAGCGATCTTGGCGCTCAAAGACAGCTTCACCGGCGACACGCTCTGCGATCCCGAAAAGCCGATTGTGTTGGAGAAGATTACTTTCCCCGAACCGGTGATCGAAGTCGCTATCGAGCCGAACAGTAAGGCGGATCAGGACAAGATGGGCAACGCCCTGCGCCGTCTGGCTGAAGAAGACCCGACCTTCAAGATTGAGGTCGATGATAAGCTCGGACAGACCAAGATTCGCGGTATGGGCGAGCTGCATCTCGAAATCTTGGTTGACCGGATGCAGCGTGAGTTCGGCGTGCAAGCCACCGTCGGGCGTCCGCGCGTGGCATACCGCGAAACCATCACCCGCTCATCGCGCGTGGACACCACGTTCAAGCGGCAGACGGGCGGTTCAGGTCAGTATGCGCGCGTCGTGATCGAATTCGATCCGATGACCGAAGAAGATTACGTGACGGCGGCAGCGGGCAAAGCCGAAAAGCAAGATTTGCTGTGGGTTGATGCGATCAAGGGCGGTACGCTGCCCAGAGAATTCATCAAGCCGACGGAAACAGGTCTGCGTGAAGCGGCAGCAGGCGGCGTGCTGGCGGGTTATCCGCTGGTCGGTGTGCGCGCCACGCTGGTCGATGGCGCATACCATGACGTTGACTCCAGCGATATCGCGTTCAAGATCGCCGGGTCGATGTGTTTGAAAGAAGGCGTGCAGAAAGCCAAGCCCGCCATCATGGAACCCGTGATGAAAGTCGAAGTTGTCGTCCCCAACGATTACACTGGGACGATTGTCGGAGACTTGTCGTCGCGGCGCGGCATCATCGTCGGCATGGATCCGCAGAGCGGCGGCAGTACGTCCGTCCGCGCAAGCGTTCCGCTGGCAGAGATGTTCGGCTACGCCACGACGATCCGCAACCTGACTCAGGGACGCGGCAGCTTCACGATGGAATTTGAGAAGTACACCATCGCGCCGCAGAACATCGCCGACGAAGTGATCAAGGGCAATTCGTAGGCGTAGGGGCGCGGTGTGCCGCGCCCACCGCGTCACGAGTTGAGACGCTCTTTCCAATCTGGTATCAGGTAAAATACCCCGATTGGCTGGCATGACGGTCAGTCGGGGAATGAGACAAAAGACAAGAGTGAGGATGCAGGAAAATGGCTGACAAGTTTCAACGTACTAAGCCCCACGTCAATATCGGCACCATCGGTCACGTTGATCATGGCAAGACGACGCTGACGGCGGCAATCACCAAGACGCTGGCAATGGGCGGCAAGGCTGAGCGCATGAAGTACGATGATATCGACAACGCGCCGGAAGAAAAAGCGCGTGGTATCACGATCAACATTCGCCATGTCGAATACGAAACCGATGCGCGCCATTATGCGCACGTTGACTGCCCCGGTCACCGTGACTATATCAAAAACATGATCACGGGCGCGGCGCAGATGGACGGCGCCATCCTCGTCGTCAGCGCGCCGGATGGTCCGATGCCCCAGACGCGCGAACACGTTCTGCTCGCCCGTCAGGTTGAAGTCCCGGCGATGGTCGTGTTCCTGAACAAGATTGACCAACTCGACGATCCGGAACTGCTCGAACTGGTCGAGATGGAACTGCACGAACTGTTGGCGGGCTATGGCTTCAGCGAAGACACGCCGATTGTGCGTGGCTCGGCGGTCAAGGCGAACGACAGCGCCAGCACCGACATCAACGCGCCCGAATATGCGCCGATCTTGGCGTTGATGGATGCGGTCGATTCCTGGATCCCGACGCCGCAGCGCGACAAGGACAAGCCGTTCTTGATGCCGGTCGAAGACGTGTTCACGATCAAGGGTCGTGGTACGGTCGTGACGGGCGCGGTGGTGCGTGGCGTCTTGAAGAAGGGCGAAGAAATCTCGATCATCGGTCTGCGCGAAGATATCCGTACCACCACGGTCACGGGCATCGAAATGTTCCATAAGGAACTCGACAGCGCCGAAGCGGGCGACAACGCGGGCATCCTGCTGCGCGGTATCGAACGTGACGACGTGGAGCGCGGTATGGTTCTCGCCAAGCCGAAGTCGATCACCCCGCACAAACGCTTCATGAGCGAAGTGTACGTGCTGCGCAAGGACGAAGGCGGACGCCACAAGGCATTCTTCACCGGCTATCGCCCGCAGTTCTTCATCCGCACGCTGGATGTGACGGGTACGGTTAAGCTGCCCGAAGGCGTGGAAATGGTCATGCCCGGCGACAACGTGAATCTGGAAGTGGAACTGATCACCTCGGTCGCGTTGGAAAAAGGCTCGAAGTTTGCAATCCGCGAAGGCGGGTTGACGGTTGGCGCAGGCGTTATCACCGAAATCCTGAGCTAGATCAAGCGGTAGTACCCTCGTAGGGGCGTTCATTTGAACGCCCCTACATTGTCTGTGATTGTTAAGGTAGGTTGAATTGAAGAATAAGATTCGTATCCGGCTGAAGGCATATGATCATCGTGTGATCGATCAGTCGGCACAAAAAATCGTCGAAACGGCAGAGCGTACTGGTGCGCGCGTGGTGGGACCCGTCCCGCTGCCGACGCGGATCGAACGCTTCACCGTGCGGCGTTCGCCCTTCATCGACAAAGACTCGCAAGAGCATTTCGAGATTCGCACGCACAAACGGCTGATCGATGTGCTGAATCCCGATACCAAGACCATCGACACGCTGATGAAGCTCAACCTTCCGGCGGGCGTCGATATCGAAATCAAGCTGTAGGACTGGCTCGCACGCGGGTTTTGCCGCCCGCCAATACGAGACGTTGCAATCGCAAGCGATCCAATCGCAAGCCCATTCGGAGGCAGCATGAAGGGCATTATCGGCAGAAAAGTGGGCATGACCCAAATCTTCGACGCGAACGGGAACGTGATTCCCGTGACGGTGATCGAAGCGGGTCCGTGCTTTGTAACCGAAATTCGGACGGCGGACAAGCATGGCTATATCGCCATCCAACTGGGTTTTGGCGAGACCAAAGCCGCTCGGTTGACACGCGGTCAACTGGGACATTTGAAGCGTAACAACCTGCCCGCCCTGCGCCACTTGCGCGAGTTTCGCGTCAAGAACGGCGAACTGGACGTGCAGGAAGGTCAAGAAATCAAAGCCAACGTGTTCGATGTCAACGAGCGCGTCGATGTGATCGGCATTACCAAAGGGCGCGGCTTTGCCGGCACGATCAAGCGGCACGGCTTTCACCGCCAACCCAAGACGCATGGTCAGAGCGACCGTGAGCGCGCGCCGGGTTCAGTCGGCTCGACCACCAATCCCGGTCGTACTTATCCCGGACAGCGGATGGCAGGACACATGGGCAGTGACCGTGTGACCGCGCAAAATCTGCAAGTTGCGTTGGTGGATGCCGACAAGAACTTGATCGCGGTGCGCGGGTCCATTCCCGGTGCGAACGGCGGTATCGTCATGATTAAGCCCGCACGCCCTCGTCGGCGCTAACGGCAGCCGGATACCGTCAGGAGAAAATGCGATGCAAGTACCGGTACTCGACATGAACGGCGCGCAGGTCAAGACGATTGACCTCCCCGCCGATATTTTTGAAGCCAAGATCAACATGGGGCTGATGCACCAAGCGTATCTGCGCCAGATGGCAAATCGCCGCTTGGGGACACACAAAGTCCAGCGGCGCAGCGAAGTCAGCGTGACGAACATGAAGATGTATCGTCAGAAGCACACGGGGCGCGCGCGGCACGGTTCGCAAGGCGCAACCCAATTTGTCGGCGGCGGTCGCCCGATGGGTCCCCGTCCGCGCGATTACACGCAGGACATGCCGAAGAAGATGCGGCGCGGCGCGATCCGGTCGGTGCTGTCGGTGCTGCTGCGCGATAACCAACTGGTCTTTGTGGATCGGCTGGCGATGGAGACGCCCAAGACGAAAGTCATGCGCGGCGTGCTGGCAAAAATCGCGGGCGATGTGTCTACATTGGTGCTGTTGGCGGAGCGCGACGAGAACGTGCAAGCCAGCGTCAACAACTTGTCCAATGCCAAGACGCTGCGCGCGCAGTATCTCAATATCCGCGATTTGTTGTACTACGATAAGGTGATTGTCCCGTTGAGCGCGCTCGACGTGATCATCTCGATCTGGGGGTTGAATAAATAATCATGGCGGAACTCAACCTGTACGATGTGTTGGTGCGTCCGGTGGTCTCGGAAAAGCAGAACGGGCTGACAACCGAACTCAATCAATATGTGTTCGAGGTCGCGTCCGAAGCCAACAAACACCAGATCAAAGAGGCGGTTCAGATCATCTTTGAAAAGACGGTAACGAAAGTTAACACCATGATCGTCCCCGCCAAGCGCGGGCAGCGTGGACGGCGCACGTTCATCCGCTCACAACAGTGGAAAAAGGCGATTGTCACGCTTGCGCCGGGCGAAAAGATCGATCTGTTCGAGGTATAGCGATGCCGATTAAAGCCTACAAACCGACTTCGGCAGGACGCCGAGGCATGACCAGCGACACCTTCGAAGATATCACGAAGAGCAAGCCGAAGTGGTCGCTGACCGAACCGCTGCGCAAACGCGCTGGGCGTAACAATACGGGGCGCGTGACTGTGCGCCATCGCGGCGGCGGCGTCAAGCGGCGCTATCGCGTGATCGATTTCAAGCGCAACAAGTACGATGTGACGGCGACGGTCGAGAGCATCGAATACGATCCCAACCGCAGCTCGCGGATTGCGCTGCTCAAATATGACGACGGTGAATTTCGTTACATCATCGCGCCGTTGGGCGTGAAGGTGGGCGACCGCCTCGCCAATGGCGAACGCGCTGAACTGCGTCCGGGCAACGCGCTCTACATCCGCGATATTCCGGTTGGGACGCAGATTCACAACGTCGAACTGCTGCCCGGTCAGGGCGGACAGTTGGCGCGCTCGGCGGGCGTCTCGGCGCAACTGCTGGCGAAAGAGGGCATCTATGCCCAAGTGCGTCTGCCGTCGGGCGAAGTGCGCTTGCTGCATGAAAAGTGCATGGCGACGATTGGTCAGGTCGGCAACACCGATCACGGCAACATCAAGCTGGGCAAGGCGGGTCGTAAACGCTGGATGGGTTGGCGTCCCGAAGTGCGCGGTATTGCGATGGATCCCGGCGGACATCCGCACGGGGGTGGCGAGGGGCGCTCTGGTATCGGTATGCCGGGTCCCAAGACGCCGTGGGGCAAGCCCGCGTTGGGCAAGCGCACGCGCGCCAACAAGCGCACCGACCGTTTCATCGTCCGTCGGCGCGGTAAACGTTAACAGCAGGGGATGAAACGATGTCACGTTCACTAAAAAAGGGACCCTTCGTCGATGTCAAGCTGCTGCGCAAGATCGAGAAGATGAACGCGGAGAATCGCAAGGTGGTTATCAACACCTGGAGCCGCGCCAGCACGATCTTCCCGCAGATGGTCGGACATACGCTCAAGGTGCATAACGGGATTCGCCATCTGCCGGTGTATATCACCGAAAACATGGTCGGTCACAAGTTGGGCGAGTTCGCGCCGACGCGAACCTATCGCGGTCACTTGGTCGAGAAAAAGAAGAAGTAGGAGTCGAGCCGATGGAAGTGAGTGCGCGTTGGAGCTATGCCTCCATATCGCCCCAGAAGCTTCGACTGGTGTGCGATAAAGTACGTGGGTTGGGCGCGGAACAGGCGCTGGTCGTGTTGGAATTCATGCCGCAAAAGGGCGCACGCATCCTGCATAAGTTGGTTGCGTCGGCGCTGGCGAATGCGGAGAACAATCTGGATTTGGAACGCGATAACATGGTCGTCAAGACGATCTTTGCGGACGGCGGACCGATGCTCAAACGCTTCAAAGCGGGCGCGCGTGGTCGCTACAAGCCGCGTAAGCATCGCACGTCGCATGTGACCGTGATCCTAGCGGAGCGAGAGGCATAATATGGGGCGTAAAGTACATCCAGTCGGCTTCCGGCTGAAGATTACCCGCGATTGGGACGCCCGTTGGTACGCGAAGGGCAAAGATTACGTCAATCAGTTGCAAGAGGATTTCGCCATCCGTCGCTATGTGAAAGAAAAAGCGGCGAAGGCGGGCGTCTCGCGCATCGAAATTGAACGCCAGTCGAACCAACTGCAAGTCACGATCCACACGGCGCGTCCCGGCATCCTGATCGGACAAAAGGGATCGGGCGTCAAGGATTTGCGCAGTGGACTCGAAGCGATGACCAGCGGCAAGAAGGTGCGCGTTGAGATCGAAGAAATCTCGAAGCCCGACACCGACGCCCTGTTGATTGCAGAGAACATCGCCGGGCAGTTGGAACGGCGCATCGGTCACAGCCGTGCGATCAAGCGCGCCATCACCCAAGCGATGCGGCAGGGCGCGCAAGGGGTCAAGGTCGAAGTCAGCGGACGTTTGGCTGGCGGCGACATGGCACGGCGCGAATGGCAGACGGAAGGGCGCGTGCCGCGTGGTACGCTGCGCGCCAACATCGATTACGCGAAGGCAGAGGCGCTGACCACCTTCGGGCGCATCGGCGTCAAGGTCTGGATTTATATGGGTGATGTCATACGCGATGAGCGTCAACAGAAGCCCACGCAGCCGACCGAGCGCCAAGATACTTACGTCAGCCCGTAAGGGCGGCGTCGGTCAGTGAGGGAGATGAGATTATGTTGATGCCCAAGCGGGTCAAATACCGCAAGCAGCAGCGTGGACGTATGACCGGCTTATCGTATCGTGGCTCGGTCGTGTCGTTCGGTGAGTTCGGATTACAGGCGCTGGAACCGATTTGGTTGACCAGCCGCCAGATCGAATCGGCGCGCCGCACGATGGTGCGCTATATCAAACGGCGCGGCAAGATTTGGATTCGCGTATTCCCCGATAAGCCGTACACCAAGCGCGCCGCCGAGACGCGCATGGGTAAGGGTAAGGGACCCGTCGAATACTGGGTCGCGGTTGTGCGTCCGGGACGCATCTTGTTCGAGATGGGCGGCATTCCAGAAGACGAAGCGCGCGAAGCATTGCGCCTCGCCTCGCACAAGCTGCCGATCAAGACGAAGTTCATCAAGCGGATCGACCCCATTAGTGGGGCAGAAGTGGCGACCATCGTATGAAAATTCGTGAACTCCGCACGTTGAGCGACGAAAAACTGCTCGACACGCTCGAAGACCAGAAGGAAGCGATGTTCAACTTTCGCTTCCAAAAGGGCTTCGGACAGTTGGAAGATCAGACCGCGTTGAAGAAGACGCGCCAAGTGATCGCCCGCATCAAAACGGTGATCACCGAGCGCGAACGCGCGGCACAGGGGAACTAACCAATCATGGCGAACAAACGACGTCGGTTGGTGGGCAACGTGGTCAGCAACAAGATGGATAAAACCGTCGTCGTTGCCATCGAACGGCGTAAGCTCCACCCGATCTACAAGAAGGTCGTCAAGACCACTAAGAAATTGATGGCGCATGACGAGAGCAACGCGCTGCCGATTGGCGCGCTCGTGCGTGTGGTCGAAAGCCGCCCGCTCAGCAAGAACAAACGCTGGGTGGTCGAGGCAGTGATAGATGTCGCCGGGCGCGCGACGCTGGTGGCGCTGCCGGATGCAGCCGTGGTTGTGCCGTCTGCACCGATTGAGGCAGCGGCAGTTGGATCGACTGCGCCTATCGAGGCAGCAGTGACAGAAAACGAGGCAGCCTCATGATTCAGAACGAATCGCGGTTGAAGGTCGCGGATAACACGGGCGCGCAAGTCATCCTCGTGATCCGCGTCCTCGGCGGATCGTTTCGTCGGTACGGTGGCATCGGCGATATCGTCGTTGGCACGGTCAAGCAAGCGCAGCCGGGTGGCACGGTCAAGAAGTCGGATGTGGTCAAGGCAGTCATCGTGCGCGTGCGCAAGGAATATCGGCGCGGCGACGGATCGTACATCCGCTTCGATGATAACGCGGTCGTGATCCTGAGCGACGACCTCGAAAACCCCAAAGGCACGCGCGTTTTCGGTCCCGTCGCGCGTGAACTGCGCGATAAGGGCTTCACGAAAATTGTGTCACTCGCGCCCGAAACACTCTAGCGCGGGGGAGTAGAAGAACATGCAGCGAATCAAGACAGGCGATAATGTCGAAATCGTCGCCGGCAAAGACTTGGGCGAACGTGGCAAGGTGCAGAGCGTCTTGCCGAAAGAAAATCGTGTGGTGGTGGAGAATTTGAACATGCTCCACAAACACCAGAAGGCACGACAAGCAGGCAGCCGCCAAATCGCGGCACAGATCATCACCTTTCCGGGTGCAATGGACTTGTCGAACGTGATGATCGTCTGCCCATCGTGCGACAAGCGGACGCGCGTCGGGTTCCGCGTGCGGGACGACGGCTTCAAAGTCCGCGTATGCAAAAAATGTAAGAGTGATATCGAGTAGGAAACTGGGGCGAAACCATGCCTGACTATCAAATTCAACAACGTTATCGGGAACAGGTCGTCCCGTCGCTCACAAGCGAATTCAGTTACAGCAACCTCATGCAAGTGCCACGAGTCGAGAAGATCGTGATCAACATTGGCATGGGCGAAGCGATGGACAATCCGAAGTCGCTGGATGCTGCGGTCACCGACCTCCGCATCATCACAGGACAACAGCCCGTCGTGACCAAGGCGAAGCAAAGCATCGCCGCGTTCAAACTGCGCGAAGGTCGCGCGATTGGCGTCAAGGTCACCCTGCGCGGTTCGCGCATGTGGGCATTACTGGATCGGCTGATCAACATCGGGCTGCCGCGCATCCGCGATTTTCGCGGTGTGTCCCCCGATACGTTTGACGGACGCGGGAACTATACGATTGGCTTGCGCGAGCAGTTGGTCTTCCCCGAAATCCAGTACGACAAAATCGATAAAGTGCGCGGGATGGAAATCACGATTGTGACCTCCGCGAAAACCGACGACGAGGGGCGGCGGCTGTTGAAGCTGCTTGGTATGCCTTTCCGCGATAAATAAGCAGACAAAATAAGAGGAAAGAGCATGGCGAAACGATCTGTTACCGCGCGCGAGGGACACCGGAAGTTTAAGGTGCGCGTGCGCAACCGCTGCCAATTCATTGACCCGAATTCGGGCAAAATCTGCGGACGTCCGCGCGGGTACATCCGCCGCTTCGGACTCTGCCGCATTCACTTCCGCGAACAGGCGCTGCAGGGGAAAATTCCCGGCGTCGTCAAGTCGAGCTGGTAGGGGGCGCACCGATGGTCTCTGATCCCATTGCAGATATGCTGACCCGCATCCGTAACGGACTGATGGTCAATCTCAACATCGTCGAGGTGCCGTCGTCGAAGCTCAAAATTGAGATCGCGCGCATCCTCAAAGAAGAGGGCTTCATCGAGGATTTCTCGATGAACGAAGAACAAGACTTTCCGCTGATCGTGATCACGCTCAAATATCACGGCACGCGCCGTGATCGTAAGCCGGTGATCACCAACATTCAGCGCATCAGCAAGCCGGGACGCCGCGTGTATCGCGGACGCCGCGACCTGCCCCGTCCGATGAGCGGTATCGGCATCGCCATTCTGACCACGCCCAAGGGCGTCATGACCGCGCAAAACGCGCGGCGCATCGGCATCGGCGGCGAAGTCCTGTGTTATGTTTGGTAGTCACGAGTGACGAGTCATGCGTGCTGAGCAACGAGTGATGGGCGGAATTGAGTTTTTTCCTCATCACTCACCCCTCATCACGCATCACTGAGGAGCGAACGATGTCACGAATTGGAAATAAACCCGTCACGCTCCCACCGAAAGTGGACGTGACGATCAACGGGCAAGAGATCAAGGTCAAGGGCGCGAAGGGCGAGCTGACCATGAGCGCGCACCCGGAAATGATCATCGAGCGTCAAGACGGGGTGATTCTGGTCAAGCGCCCGACTGATGAGCGCCGTCACCGCGCCCTGCATGGACTGACGCGCGCGCTGATCGCCAACATGGTCACGGGTGTGTCGGAAGGCTTTCAAATTTCGCTGCTCGTCGAGGGCGTCGGTTACACGGGCGAAGTGCGTCCCAACAAAGACTTGGCAATGAAGCTGGGTTTTTCGCACGAGGTCGTCGTCAACCCACCGCCGGACATCAGCTTTGAGGTTGAGGGCAAGAATCCGACGACGATCCGCATCAAGGGGATCGATAAACAGGTGGTCGGGCAAGTCGCCGCCAACATCCGCTCGCTGCGTCCGCCGGAACCCTACTTGGGCAAGGGCATTCGCTATTCTGACGAAATCATCCGCCGCAAAGAAGGCAAGGCGGGCAAGGGCAAGTAGTAAAGGGTTAGGCAATGTCAAAGAAGCTGATCAAGAAACGCGAAGGACGCCAACGCCGCCAGCGGCGCATCCGTGCGCGCATCACGGGGTCACAAGAGCGTCCGCGTCTGAGTGTGTTTCGCAGTTTGGAAAACATTTTTGCGCAGGTGATCGACGATACCGCCGGGACGACGTTGGTATCGGCGTCCACCATCGATAAAGAGATCAAGGCGCAGGTCGAGGGCAAATCCAAGACCGAGTCCGCCAAGATCATCGGGCAAGAACTGGCAAAGCGGGCGAAAGAAGCCGGCATCACCCAAGTGGTGTTCGACCGGGGCGGCTACCAATATCATGGTCGTGTTGCGGCGCTGGCAGAAGGCGCGCGCGAGGGCGGCTTGGAGTTCTAGGAGCAAACGATGACGGACAAACCGCAAGGTGAACAAAAGCCGCGTCCGCCCCGTCCTGCTGGTGCAG
>Ga0163154_10001021_pt1 | contig 43563 bp, 38 predicted proteins | sample OliLakLV19MP9P1_FD_148649 | JGI IMG/M metagenome (GOLD analysis project Ga0163154, IMG submission 148649) | Freshwater microbial mat bacterial communities from Lake Vanda, McMurdo Dry Valleys, Antarctica - Oligotrophic Lake LV.19.MP9.P1 | ecosystem: Environmental > Aquatic > Freshwater > Lake >... | reverse complement strand
GCAAATCTCAACAGCAACGTTCGAAAGAGCAACGTTCAATGCGATTTCGAGTTCATTCTTATCTGCATCTAATGTAGCGATTAGCACGGCTACGTTGGTTAATGCGACTGCGATTGCCTTTTCTGCTACTCATTTTTCTGGTGGCAATGTGCAAATCTCAACAGCAACGTTCGAAAGAGCAACGTTCAATGCGATTTCGAGTTCATTCTTATCTGCATCTAATGTAGCGATTAGCACGGCTACGTTGGTTAATGCGACTGCGATTGCCTTTTCTGCTACTCATTTTTCTGGTGGCAATGTGCAAATCTCAACAGCAACGTTCGTAAGAGCAACGTTCAATGCGATTTCGAGTTCATTCTTATCTGCATCTAATGTAGCGATTAGTACGGCTACAATTACCGAATTAAGCGCAACAAAAATCTTTGTTTATGATTTAGTTGTACAGAATAGTAACATTAGTGGAAGTGGTGGAAATGTAAGTGCTTCGATTGGTCAATTTCACCAACTAAGCGCTTCTTATTTCAATTTGAAAAGTGGTTCAATTCTTACTTTATCAGCTACAAATTTGATTGTTGGTGCAACAAATATAACAGGAACTATAAATCTTTCAAAAATCATTCAAATGCAAGTAACTGACCCGAATGGTACGACAATTACTACCGGAGATGGAAAGGCGTATTTTACAATACCATCTGAGTTAGGGGGGTACAATTTAACCAATGCACAGGCAGCATTGGTTACGGGTTCTACGTCGGGAATTCCAACTGTACAAATTAGAAATGTAACAGCCGGGGTTGATATGTTGTCAACAAAAATTACCATTGATGTTGCGGACAATCCAGCAACTTCTTATACAGCAGCGACTCCTCCGGTTATTAATTTAGCAAATGATGACGTTCAGACTGGAGAAATAATTGCCATTGATATCGATATCGCAGGAACGGGCGCCAAGGGATTGATGGTAATTTTGACATTTTCAGCCGTTGCTGCGAATAATCTTACGAATATAACCGCCTCTCTGATTCAAACTCATCAACTAAGCGCTTCGTATTTTGAACTTGTTTCTGGTAATCTTAGAAATGTAACCGGAACAAATGTAACCGCGTCTCTGATTCGAACTCATCAACTAAGCGCTTCGTATTTTGAACTTGTTTCTGGTAATCTTACAAATGTAACCGGAACAAATGTAACCGCGTCTCTGATTCAAACTCATCAACTAAGCGCTTCGTATTTTGAACTTGTTTCTGGTAATCTTACAAATGTAACCGGAACAAATGTAACCGCGTCTCTGATTCGAACTCATCAACTAAGCGCTTCGTATTTTGAACTTGTTTCTGGTAATCTTAGAAATGTAACCGGAACAAATGTATATATTCGAACTGCTTCGATTGATGTTCAAATGTTAACTGGAGTTGCAAATATTGCACCATATATTTGTTACGTTACAAATACAAATTTCAGCGCTACCGCCTCTGGTATGCAACTGATTCCGATGATGTCTTGTTCTATAGCGGCTGGTGAAGTGTGGAAAATAAGAACGAGTGTTTATTGTGTAATGACAGGAACGGGAGGGGTTAGATTTACTGTAAATTCACCTACGGGTTCTGTTGTTTATGGTTTTATTTACGGCTTATCCAACATAAGTACCATGTTGAATTCAAGAATAAATTCTATCAATACCGAAGTGGCTACTACATTCAATGCCACAACTTTAACCCCGATGCCTCAAATATTAGAATTCACAATAAGAAACGGAGCAACAGCGGGAATGATTACAATTGGAGCAAGAAGAGTAACTTCGACTAATACATTATTTGTATCAACCGGATCATTTTTCGCAGGAACTAAAGCTAGATTAGGAGAATAAGTGTTTAAAATGAATAAATTGTTACCATATAATGAATTTGAAATCATGGCTCGTATAGCTGAAAGAAAATCTCTGAATTATAAAATTCAACAAGAAGAAGTAAATGATAAAAGATTAGCTTTTGATCAATTCGTTCAAGAACAAATGGATATCAACGGGATCAAAAAAGAATTATTAAGTAATGAACTGTCTAGAGAAGTTATATATAACACATTAATGTTTAAATTTAAATATATACAAACTCCAGAAAATATTACAAAATTGGCAAATATGAAAAAAGAAGCTAACGAAGTATTGCCTGATTTTATTAAAAGTGAAAAATGGTCTACGGGTGATTGCGGATGTACTCTTCACAGAATTTATCATAAAGATTTCCCAGAAGATATGCAAACGTTTAATCATAAAAATGGAGCAAATTGTCATCCAGATTTAGGAATGGAAGATTTACATGATATTGTCAATGAAGAAACTCATCGCAGAGGAAATGTTCATAGACATTTGCATGAAAATTATGATGGCATTATAACGGAAACAGATTCCAATGGACAGAGAAAAAACAAAGAAGGTGTAGATATCAAATTTACTTGGCAAAATAAAAACAAAGAACGAATTTTAGAAGTAGATGTTGTAGGAGCTTTATTAACCTCTCAACAAAAAACGCAAATTGAAGATTTTTCCGATTTAAAATTTGGACGTAAGTTGATTAAAAATCAACAAAAAAAATTAGTTATAATTAAATAAATGGCAAAAACTTTTCTATTAGCAAGTAGTGGTGAGGGAACCACATTTTACAGTGGTGTTACTAGATCCATTGCATGTATAGGAGTTTTATACCCTACTGGACTTGTAGTGGGCAATATTACCATTCGTCAGGATGGAGTAACATTTTCAAATCTGAAAACGTATGTTAGACAGAATAGTATAAATAATCTGACGACCGTTACTCTTAGAAAAAATTCTATAGATACTTCTGTAACCGTAACATATACATTTTACGAAACAGGAGAAAAAGAAGATACATCTAATACTTCAATTGCTAACTCTGGTGATGAATTCGATTATACAATAGTCCCGCTCGCCGCCGGTGGCAATATTACATTTAATACGTTCGCGCTCACACTTGATTACGATTCGGAATCAACTCTTAGTTTTATTTCGAGTTACGGAAATCAAGCTGCGTTTAATGTAGAATCTTCAACGCGATACGTTTGTGGAGGTGAGATGTCAGGAGCTACTTCGGTAGAGGCCAGCGCTTCCATAAGAATTTCTAGAATTTATAATATAGATAATTTGGAGGGATATGTTACCATCAATGGCAGGACCACTGCATGTGTAGTAAGAACTAGAATAAATGCGGTCAATGGAAATCAATCTATAACATGGAACTCTGGACAAACTGGAAGAAAATCAGATACTCTGAATACAGATTTAGTAGTTGCCTTGAATGATTTTAATTACAGTGTAACCCTCGGAGCTCTTACGGGTTTATTTTATGTACAAAACATAACTACAACTTTTTACAATAACGACACACGCTCTAAATATTTTTTAGCAATATGTGCCAAATCTGTGGGCGAAGACCTTGGTCAAACGGTTTATAACACTTTATCAGGAGAATTTGGTGCTTTTAATCTCATAGAGCAGCGCGCTCGTTCGCAAACAAGTTTTGATTGTACCGCCACTTCCCTTTCTTCATATGTGGACTCTAACACGTCTACTGTTACTGCAACAACATCTTTACGTTTAACGGGAGTAACTTCTGCAATGTCTATTTCATATGCCGCTGCTCAAACGGGTTTGAAAACAGATACGGATGAAGTGCTTATAACAGGAGAATTGGATTATTTAAGCATTCAAAGTGTGGAAGCGAGTATGAGTGCTAACGTTATTTCGTTTTGCAATATTTATGTTGAAATATTTACAGGAAAAGATTGGATTTCTGGTGGGTCAGTGTTGGTAATAGAAGGATGATGAGTGATGAAAACATTTAAAATCGATTTTCAAGTTCTTCTCGATAAACTCGAAAATAACAAACCATTTGCATTTGTTCGTTTTTCTGACGGAGAAATGTTTTGTCTTCAAAGTAGAAAATTAGAATTATCGGAGCGAGGGACGTTTGTTGACAACGTTCTCTGTGGTCCTGTTTATGGGAAAGAAGATTTCAAAGAATTCATTCCAGAACGTGATACTGAATTTTACAATAGACTTTGGGCATCGTTTAGACATATTCAACACAATTATTTCGTAGGAATTTCATGTCCGTGTTGTGTTGGTATGACCAATTTTCAAGAAATGAAATCTGTTCGAAATGATATCTGGACCACCTGGGCCAATTTGTTCGTTAATTCCAATTATCCAACGTTTGTTCGAGAATTCATACCTGAATTCAGGAAACGTAAAATCGTGCTTATATGTAATGAAAAGGCAGACTTGTCAAAATCTCAGTTGGAAATTGTAAAAGATTTCAGAATTGGTAGGAATGCCATGATTAATAATATTAACCTTCATCAGGAAATTGGGGAATGGATAATAAAAGAAAACATCGAAGATCATGTGTTTTTATTTTCAGCATCATCATTAACCAATATTACAATTCATGAACTTTTTAAAGATTTTCCGAAAAATACGTATATGGATATCGGGACAACCCTCAATCCAATCTTTGGCTTTCCAGCTTCCAGAGGATACCTCCAAGCATACTGGACAGGACAGGACCATCCCGATCTCCACAAAACTTGCATTTGGATGTAAAAAGCAAACAAGAGTTGTAATTTTACGACAAGCGACGTTCAAGGATTGGGAATTTATACGTCAATTACGGAACGAATTGAAAATTGGATTTATTTCTCAAGAAGAAATAAACAAAGACCAACATTGTTTATTTATGGCCAAAAATTGGCGAAATTATTATATGCTAACAGAATCATGTACGGATTTTGTTAGTGAAAATATTCGTGGATTTGTTGGTGTCGTGAGTAACGATATTCGTTTTTGTGTTGATCGAAATTATCAAGAGAAGGGTTGTGGTACTGAAATGCTTTTATTTACCAAGAAATTTTTTCCAAATGCTATCGGCAAAGTGAAATTAGATAATGTCGGCAGCAACAAGGCATTTGAAAAAGCCAAATATGTTAATTTTAAAACAGACGAAGAATTTCGTTATTGGAAAGTAGAATGAAATCAGAGAATAATCCATACAATATCGTTCGAATGTTTGAGAATGAAATAGCGTGCTACACTGGAGCGCCTTATGCGGTATCGGTTGATTCGTGTACCAACGCTTTATTTCTATGTCTTAGGTGGCAACAATATAAAAACGGAGCAGGGAGAGATGGTTTATCATTTTTGAAATGGGGAATTGATAATAATCAAATTACAATTCCTCGTCGAACGTACCTCTCTGTTCCACAATCAATTCTTCACGCTGGTCACGATCTTCAATTAGAAGAGTTAGATTGGGAAGGCGAATATCAACTAAAACCCCTTCCGATTTGGGATTCAGCGAAGAGGTTTACCTCTGACATGTACCGTCCCGGTCAAATGCAGTGCCTTTCTTTTCATATAAAGAAACACTTGAAACTAGGCAAGGGAGGGGCGATCCTAACTGACGACGAAGATGCTGTAAAGTGGCTCAAAAAAGCACGTTACGAAGGTCGAACGGAGGGATATGGAGCTGCCGAGACGGATGTTGAATTTTGCGGCTGGAATATGTACATGGAACCAAAAATCGCAGCGCATGGCTTAGCGTTGATGCAAAATTTTTCAAAAGATAATCCAGATTTAATAGAAGATCCTCCCTATAAAGAGCTAGACAGGTATACTGTTTTTAAAAAATTAAAGGTGATAAAATGTTGAATAAACTTAGTAGGAGGGGTGACATAGCTATTTACAGCATGCCCATACGTGAGCATAGATACCCAGCATGAAGGCTTTGGCCTTCCTACCCGCAGCTTGCGGGAAAGTTACGCTCGTGGACAGATCGACCTCTGCGCCTCGGATTTCCCGAGGCGTAAGCCGACTGGTTGAAGCGAGAAGTTCACCCGTGCTCACTCGTGAGCACACAGAATAAGGCAGAAAATAATATGACATTATATGAAAAAGTGAATGGTTTGTTGAGGGCGGTTGACAAGGACGCTCTCATTGAGGCAGAGATGATGAAGCAAGGTTTAGATTACAAGGCTCAACTTCATAATGTAATTTCACACAGGGCTTGGATTCTTACCAAACTTCGTGAAATGATTTCACAGGAAATCTACAAGTGAAGCCGGTAGAAAAAATTCCATTTGAATTATTGAATGATTTTACGTTAGACGAGCGCATTCCTGTTATTTATCAATACGATGACGCAACGGATGTTGTAGTTCAACAATCAATCAATGCTAAATTCAATCTTGGCGAATTGAAAGAGTCTATCAATCGAGTACTTCGTTGTGAATCGAATTATTATGGATTTACTGATCCATATTTATATCAAGCGTTGAATGATTATCCCGTTTTCAATAAAGATGTTGCATTGATTGGTTCCACGTATCCTTGGTATGAAGCCGTTCTTTTGACTCGTGGTTCGAAAACGATTAAAGTGATAGAATACTCTGATCGAAAATTGGATGGAATTTCCAATTTAACATACATCAAACCAAATGACGTAGAGCAAATTAACGCTTATTCTGATCAATATGATGCTGTTGTTTCAATTTCATCATACGAGCACGATGGTCTAGGAAGATATGGCGACCCTCTGAATCCAAATGGCGACTTAGAGGCGATGAAAAATCTCAAAAAAATTGTCAAACCTGATGGATTGTTATATTTGGCAGTACCAGTTGGACAAGATAGATTATATTTCAATATCCATCGTGTTTATGGAAGACTTCGGTTACCATTGTTATTGAAGGATTGGACTGTAGTTGAAACGTATGGATTGCAGGGTAATTATTTTAACGTTGACAACGAAGGAGATTATCAACCTGTGTTTGTGTTGAGGAATACATGAAAGGTCATAAAGAAAAAACAAATCAAAAAGTAACATTTTCGCGTTTAGGTGAGCACGGAAGATTAGGAAATCAACTTTGGCAGTATGCTTTTTTAAGAGCGTATAAACAAAAAACAAATGCAGATGTTTATCTTCCAATTTTGAAAGAAAAGATGTGGCACGGACAACCTTGTTTGTTAAATTGTTTCAACATTCAATTACCACAACGTCACGAAAAAAAATTAAAGTCTGAATATAATCAACATGACCTTAGTGCACAAATTTACGAAAACGATGTATTTGGAATCGAAGATGATGTTGATTTTGTTGGATTCTTTCAAAATACACTGTATTTCTCTGGGCCAGATGGTTGTGAGGATATTTTGAGACAAGAATTTACTCTGAAAGGAGGAATGTCTCAAATTATTGACAAACAAATTCAAAATCTGAAAAAAACTGCACAACGAGAAGTTGTCAGCATCCATGTTCGGCGTGGCGACCTTCTGGAACAAACAAAAGATTTAAATTTTTTTGGCGGTTCTGATAGCATTTATACACAATACCTCAACAAGGCTCTTGAAAATTTTCCCAAAGATAAATATGCATTTTTAATCTTCACTGGTGGTTCGAGGGAAAATTCTTACGAAGAAGATGTTAAATGGTGTCAAGAAAATCTTCCATTTGATTGGGAAAATGATTTTGTTCAAGTTTATTCAACGGGCAATCCGGTAATTGATTTTGGATTAATTTCGGCATGCGACCATAATATTGTTTCTCACGCTTCATCTTTTTCGTGGTGGGCTGCATACTTGAACAATAAGTCAAATGCAAAAATTATTGCACCAAAGTATTATTTTGTCGATGACAGAACTAAGTTTATTCCGGGTTTTTACCCAAAATGGTGGAAGCTTGTTGAATAAAGGAATTAAACATGACTCTTGAAAAAATTGGTATCGTAGGGACTGGAAGGTTGGGATTGTGTTTGGCGTTGAATCTAGAAGCGGCTGGATTTTCAGTTATTTGCTATGACATTGACAAAGAACGTGTTGATTCAATTAACGAGAAAACATTAAAATCAACCGAGCCCGGGGTCGAATACGCATTACTAGAAACTCAAAACTTAAAAGCCACACACGAACCAAATGTGTTATTTGAAGAATGTAATACTTTATTTTGTGTCATTCAGACTCCATCAACCGATGAAGGAAAATATGACCATTCCTTTATTGATGATTTCGTGAACACAGCGATTTACGAACTTGGCACAAGACAGGATCGCCACTTTATCATCAATTCTACGGTATTTCCTGGCTATTGTGACGAATTACAGGAGCGCATTGGACCTCTGGGTTGGACGGTTTCCTACAATCCCGAGTTTATCGCACAAGGCTCGATTCTCATTGACCAACTGAAACCTGACATGGTTTTAATTGGAGCGAGTGATTCAATTTCTGGAATGAAAATTCAAAACATTTATGAATTAATGTGCCAGAATAAACCAAAATATCATCACATGTCTCTAATTGAAGCTGAAATTACCAAATTATCATTGAATTGCTTTTTAACAACAAAAATTTCATTTGCCAATATGATTGGCGACATTTGTCAAAAGGTCGGAGCCAGACCTCATAAGGTTCTCGGGGCGATAGGTTCAGATTCCAGAATTGGGAATAAATACCTAAAACACGGTCATGGTTATGGTGGGCCATGCTTCCCTCGTGACAACAGGGCATTGAGCATTTTTGCTTACGAAAACGATATCAATGCAATGATTAGCAAAGCAACTGATAATTATAACGCTGTACATCTCACTTATCAAGTTGAACATTTTGTTCGTGAAAAGGTTGGTGTCGTTGGTGATTCCGAAATCCTACCAGGACGTTTCTCTGTATCACTGAGTGATGGTGTTGCGTATAAACAAGGAACAGACCTCTTGACAGAGAGTCAACAACTAAAATTCGCATTGCGATTGTATTATAGAAATTTTGATGTTGAAATTGTTGATAGAAAGGAAATTCTTGAACAACTCAAACAACTTCACCCTGGGAAATTTAAATTAACGGAGAGAGTGAATGTTTAAAGAAATCTTGACAAATGAATTAAAATACCCTCTTCCCGAGTTCGGAGGAAAACGAGAATTGCAAGATTATCGTTGTAGAATTTATTCACAAAATGGTGAAGAGGGGATTTTGTGCGAAATATTCAAAAGAATCGAGGAGGATATTAGATTTTTCGTTGAATTTGGTGCTGGCGATGGACTATGTGGGTCCAATTCCGCCCTCTTTCGTAAAAAAATGAATTGGGATGGATTACTTCTCGAAGCAAACGAAAAAATGGTAGAAAAAGCACAAAAGGATGGTTGTGAAAATATTCATCTTGAATTTATTACATCTGACAATATCAATGATATATTCAATAAATACAAAGTTCCATCAAAATTTTCATTTTTATCTATAGATATAGATGGTAATGACATTTATATTCTAGAGGCATTGGATACATCAAAATACTCTCCCAATGTTATTATTGTAGAATTTAATCCTGGTTTACCGAATAAATTTCCTATTCGAGTAGTTGAATGTGAAAAGTTTCCATCGATAGGCGATGAACCTGTTGGATATTTTGGCGCTAATCTTGTAGATTTTTACGAAGTAGCAGAAAACAAAGGATATCAATTCGTTACAACAGTAGCGTGGAATGCGATTTTTGTAAAAAATGAATTATTTGACAAACTTAACATTCCGAAGCAAACAAAAGACCAAATCATCTACCATTGTTACGGAGAGGGATTTGATTATTGGTCAAAAATAATTCACAAATACAATTTCAATTGGTTAGTGAGAAATGAAAATAATTCATGATTTTGGTGGCGAGTGTAGAGATGGGGTTAATACCTATCTTGATTTAGAAGAATTTGGAGATGATTCTCAAGAGGTTGTTTTATTTTATGGTATAAATTCAACCCTTAATAGAGAATTGCAAGAACAATATAAACACTACAAGCGTCGTATTCTTTTGGATTTATGGAGTCCGTGTGATTTGTATGCACAAAATGATATTTTAGAACAGGACCATTTTAAAGCACAAGAGTATTTCACCGATGTTTTTTGTATTTGCCCATTTACTGTCGAATGGAGTAACAAGATAACAAATACCGACAAATGGAAGTGTGTTTTTTACCCTTGGCAACCGTCGATTGTACCTGTCAATTTTGAGAAAAAATATGACGTGTGTTTTGTAGGTGGAATTCACAGTCAAGAACATTTTGATGCTTTACAAGTGATTAAAAAGTTCAATTATAGATTTATATCACAATCTCCATTTGCCGAACCAACTGATATTAACATTTCTAATAAAGAAAAGTTAGATTTAATCGCGCAGTGCAAAATTGTCGTTTGTTTTAATTTATTATATCTAAAAGAAGATCACTGGCACTTTGCTATGAACAATTATAATTTAGCTGGAAATATGGCATTCAATCATCCTCGTGCAATTGGTACGGTGAATCCTACATATACAGCTCCACAGTTCAAATCGAGATCACACGAGGCCGCAAGCGGAAAGAGTTTAATTTTGTGCAAAAAAGATGAATGGGATCTGATAAATTACTATTATGACGAAGATTCATTTGTATTTTTCGATCAAGTTGATGATTTAGAATCAACTATTTCAAATATTTTGGAAAATTATCAAAATTATCAATCCAAGATTGATTTAGCATATCAAAGGGTGTATAACTTTACGACAAAAAATTTAATTTATTACATCGAGGGATTTACAAAATGAACATTCTTGTGCTCGGCTCTAACGGACAAATTGGTAAGCCACTTTGTACACATTTAACAAAAAAGGGTCATCAAATAACGGGATTAGATATTACAAATGGCCCAAATGAAGATTTGCGGTACAATCAATTGATGCTCGATGTTCACTTTGATAAAGCTGATTTGGTTATTTTCTTGGCATTCGATGTGGGCGGAAGTCAATATCTTAAAAAGTATGAACATACCAATAAATTCTTGGATAATAATCTTCGAATAATGAAAACAGTGTTTACGAAATTAGAAAAATGGCAAAAACCATTCATATTTGCGTCGAGTCAGATGTCGAACATGAGTCATTCGCCTTATGGAGTATTGAAACGACTTGGTGAATTCTACACTCGAAATCTCAACGGTTTAATTGTCAAATTTTGGAACGTATACGGAGTGGAAACTGATCCAGACAAGACACATGTAATTACCGATTTCATTAATTCCGCAAATACCAAGAAACAAATCAACATTTTAACTGACGGTTTGGAAGAAAGGCAATTCCTCCATGTGGACGATTGCTCTAAAGCCCTAGAAGCCCTGGTAAATAATTACGCCGCATTGGGTAAAAGTGTAGAATACTGCGTCACAACATTCATGTGGCATGACATCAGGCGCATCGCAGAAGTCGTTGCAAATCAATTTCCGGGGACCGTAGTAGAACACGCTCCTGATAAAGACGTTGTCCAGCGTGCATATAGGAACGAAGCAACGACAGAAATTCTTCAATATTGGAGACCAACTGTAACGTTGGAAGATGGAATCAAGAAAGTCATTAAGGATATGAACCTATGAATTTAAATTTAACAAATAGACGTACTTTGGTACAATCGTTACCAAAAAATTACAAAGTTGGCGTAGAAGTTGGTGTAAGAACAGGATGGTTTGCTAAGTTTATTCTAGAAAATACCGATTTGTATCTCCACTGCGTTGACCCATGGGTCGAAAATCCACAATTGGGCAGAGATTGGGAAGAGATTTTCATATTATATAGTTTCCTAACACATCCTTTTCAGGATCGCAGAAATACCATAAGAGAATGGAGCCCGAAAGCTGCTGATTATTTTAAGGATAATTCTTTGGATTTTGTTTATATAGATGCCGAACACACCTATGAAGCTGTTAAATTAGATATGCCAGCTTGGTGGAAAAAGGTAAAAATTGGTGGAATTTTGGCTGGACACGATTATGGTTGGCCAACTGTCAAAAGGGCGGTTGACGAATTCGTTGCCGAATATAACTCCCCACTCACAGCACGACCAAATATCCAGATTTTAACTACCGGAATCGTTGGCAATGCCAAGTCGTCATTAACTGGTGATTTGGGAGAATTCGACGGGGACCAGCCATCGTGGGTTATTGTCAAAAGTGGATAATTTAACAAAATACAAAGAAGCAGTGCGCTTGGGCTACAGTCCATCTTTGGTGGATATAACGATAATGAGGAACGCTGATAGGTTGTTGCTTGACTCTGTAACCAAAATGACCATGAATCAGGTGGTGGTATTTTTTGAAACATCGTGCTTGATTAGTGATATTTGGTTGAATTGGGCCGTGGAAAATGGAGATTAAAATGAGCGAGTTGTATAAACAAATTGAATTACCTTTAATCGTTGATGGTGAAAACGAAGAATTTCGCAAAAATCAAGTTCCACTAGAAGTGATTTTTGTTTTTGGTGGAGAAGGGTTTATTGGCGGACATTTAGTTCGGCGTTTGAAAGAGCAAGGTCGTTATGTTATCAGTGTTGATCGAAAGCGTCACGAATATAAGAAGGATGGTTTTGCGAATCTCACAATCTTGTCTGACCTTAGAGACCTAAATGTTGTTTGTGCTCTTGTTGAAAAATACGAGCCTGTAGAGATTTACCAGCTAGCAGCCGACATGGGTGGTGCAGGGTTCGTGTTCACGGGCGAAAACGACGCAGATATCATGACAAATAGCGTCTTGATTAACGTAAACACCCTCGCGGCAATCTCGGCGTATGCACCCGAATGCAAGGTTTTCTATAGTTCTAGTGCATGCATGTATCCGTCACACAATCAAGAAGATCCGAAAAATCCAAATTGTAAGGAGGATTCGGCGTATCCAGCCAATCCCGATTCCGAATATGGATGGGAGAAGTTATTCAGTGAAAGACTTTATCTTGCCTATCATCGTAATCATGGTACTAACGTGCGTATCGCTAGATTCCATAATATTTTTGGACCCGAAGGAACCTGGGATGGCGGAAGAGAGAAGGCTCCAGCAGCTATTTGTCGCAAGATTGCCGACTGTACAACCGGATGCCACAATGAACTGAATACAATTGAAGTTTGGGGCGATGGAGAACAAACTCGTTCATTTCTTTACGTAGATGAGTGTATTGACGGAATTCAAGAATTGATGAAGTCGGAAGATTTTATCGGACCAGTTAATATAGGTTCGGACGAAATGGTGACAATCAATCAATTGGTTAGCGAGGTTGAGGGTATTGCGAAACATCGTGTTATTGTCAAACACATCCCAGGCCCACAAGGGGTTCGTGGACGTAATTCTGATAATAATTTGATTTGGAAAGAATTGAAGTGGCAACCGACTCAGTGTTTAAAAAATGGTCTCATCTCGACTTATGAATGGATTAAACAACAAACTCTTGACAAAATTCAATTAAGCAAAGAAAACACAAATAAGGTTGAAAATAATGAACAATGATTTGGTATATATTATTGTCGGAGATAATCAAAATCCAATCCACAATATATTTTGCACAGAGCTTCGAAATAATTGGGGCGATATTAATGAATGTGCAAAGGTTTTTGATTTAAACGTTCCGGTTAAAAATTTATCATTAGTGAATTGGGTTGAATTTCTGGAATCATTACCATTTGAATTTTTAATTCTGCACCAACATGACCAGATTTTTTATGATAATGTAGATTCTAATATGATTAGATATTATCTAGAAACAATCAGAACGAATGAAAACATTTCATCAATTCGTCTATCTCGCACTGGCGTGTCGCCTTCGGAATTGGTGGAATATGCCTCTGGATTATACAATATTCCAGAAAACGAAATTTACCCATTTTCATTAACTTCTAGCATTTGGAGAAAGAGTGCATTATCAGAATTGTTAAAAAATTGCAAACCTCAATTTCCTGATGCCTGTGATATTTTTCGAATAATGAAAATGGTTGGTTTGGTGGCGTACCATCCCGGAGATACGAAGCGTGGAATGTACCATTATGAAAATCAATTTTATCCATTCATGAATACCGCAATGATTGATGGTAAATGGAATGATATGGAGTACGGAATTGAGATTGAGAATTTAAAGAGGGAATATTCATTATGATGTATGTGGCGACTGATAGCGATTTTACATCATATCATCAACCAAATTTCAATGGAAAAGTCGCCGTTGTTACTGGATATGCCGGATTTATTGGTTCGCATTTTACAAGACAATTGTTGAAAGACGGTTGGCGAGTTTACGGAATTGATAAAATCGACGATAATGAAGTTGCGTGCGAGTTTCAACTTTCTGCAAACTTTGAACATTATGACAGTGACATTGTAACTGTCAAGGAATTGCCCGATTGTGATTATGTATTTAATTTCGCAGCGGAATCTCATGTTTCTAATTCAATCGAGGATAGTCAAGATTTTGTAAGAACAAATGTCGATGGCGTTAGAAATCTTCTCGAACTCATTCGCAAAAAACCAGATAATGTCACAACAAAACCAATATTCTTCCACGTTTCCACTGACGAAGTTTATGGTGATGCCGAAGGTGACGATATTCATGATGAACGAAGGTTATTAAATCCATCGAATCCATACTCGGCAACAAAGGCCGCTGCTGATATGTTGATTTTAGCATGGGCAAGAACGTATGAATTAGAATATATAATCGTTAGACCAACAAATAATTACGGAACGAATCAAATTGCAGAAAAACTGATTCCGTTAACAATTAAATTGTTACTTTGTAATAAAAAAGTAAGATTGCACAATAGTGGACATCCAGTAAGATGTTGGTTGAATGTGAATGATACAATTGATGCATTTTTGATTCTTATCGAAAAAGAAGCTCGCGGTATATACAACATTTCAGGTCCAGACCATTGGACCAACAGAATGATTGTTTCAAACATTATGAAATATATGAATGTTCATAATGAATCGATTAGGTTAGATTTGAATTACAAACGTCCAGGTCAAGACATGCGTTATGCCGTTGACGATACTAAGTTAAATCAACTAGGGTGGAATCCTAAGAAAAAAATCGAAGAAGAATTGCCGGGGATTATCCAGTGGTATTTGAATGATTACAATAGACTGTTCTAATTAATAAATGGAGAATAATATGAAACTTTCAAGACAAGCGCAATTGTGTGTAGTTGGTATTTTACAAAAAGGAATTTTAGGTGTCGCTGATGCTGGTGAACTTTTGAAAACTTTAGATTTTAGGTACGAAGTCGGAGAATTGGTTGTCAATAGTCCAGAGCAATATCAATTGAGCGATGCAGAACTTGAGATTATGAAATTGGCCACAAAGGGATCAACTTTGGATGCCTAAGTATAATTATAAATGCAACATATGTTGCAAACAATTTACAGTTTTTCACGATACCTCGGATAAAGCAGAGTGTGAGTGTGGTTCAAAATCTCTTAAAAAGATATTTTCAGCGGTGACAATTGCAAAAGAAAACGTTGCTCCGGTTGGAACGAATCTAATGAGCGTAATTGAAGAGAATAAAATTTTGCACGAAAATTTCAAAAAGAAAACGATGGATGAATAATATGGAAGTACTGTTTACAATTATAATTATCCTTTTACTCCTTGTAACGGGATTTTTGGCTTTGTGGGTGAGAAATCTAATCATCACACAAAAAAAGGCAGCAGAGGTGGTGATTGACCTAGAAGTAATGTTGGATGCATACCAGTCTGACTCATTGAGTCAAATTGGTCGTGGAGCTAATATGTGGATGCATGACCCTGCGTTCAAATATCTCAAAGAAGACACTGCAATTGTTCAATTAAATATTACAACTTTTAGAAAGAAATTTTTTGATGCGATAGAGTTAAAAAATGACTGAAATAATTGAATTAACACCTGAAAAGAAAAAGGAATTACAAGTTCAAAAGCAATACTTTACTCAAACGGTACAAGATGCTGTTTTGCAGTACGTTGCAAGTGTATCGTCGAATGAAAAAAACGACCTTTATAAAACAATTATCGGTCCTAAAATGAAGGAACTAATCGACAACATCGTGCAAGTTTATAAATTCGGATCATTGCCAAATATCTCCCTTCTTAAGGAAGATTGTTTGTTGTATCTAATTTCCGTTTTAAATAAATTTGACCCAGATAAAATTTCAAAACGAACTCAGAAAAAATCCAAAGCGTTTACGTATTTTACTGTAGTCGCCAAACATTGGTTTTTTGCTGCATACAAAAAACACAAGAAACGTAAGTTTGAAGAAATTAATTTCGATGAATTGTATAAAGTTGGTGGAAGTAAATCTCAATGTTCAATTGAACCTTCGCTTTTAGAGCAAGTCGTTACATATAATGAATACGACATATACCTCGAACGACACGAATTCAAAAAAGCTTTATTAAGCGAAATGAAACAATGGACAGATTCGAGCAAACACGATGAACATTTTCATAAAACAATTTTATCAATTTATGTTTTGGTCGAAAATGTGGACGAAATTGATTTCTTCAACAAGAAGGGTATTTTTGTATATCTTCGCGAATTAACAGGACTAGAAACAAAGGAAATTTCATCTTCTCTTAAAAAAATGTCAATCATGTTCCGTCTATTTAAGAACAGATGGGATGGCGGAAAGATATGAGCAAAAAAATTAAGAAAATTCAAGATTTAGAAGATAAGATTATTGGCAATGTAGAGAACGACCGTGATGATGCGGGGCGATTACTTGTAAATATCCATGATTTTCTTGGCACTAGGGACGCCCTTGGTGGAGAGGAATATAGTAAAATAATGGCTTCTGCTGCCAAGGTTGTTGAAAATTTACAAAAATCCAATGAACAAATCCTTCGAATCCTCGAATCACTTAATCGCAAAAAGATTGTCGAAGAGACCAACGAATTAACAAAAGAAGAAATCGAGAATATTTGGAAACAGGAGTCTGTAGAAACCATAACAGTCGAATAATTACGGTATGACACTCCCTCGTGATTTACCCTTTGGTAGACTCAATCCAATGATTGACAATTTCGCCCCAAACAAGGGACGATACAATCTATCAGACCCCTCTTTTCTCAACTCTGTACGCGAGGGTGTAAAAGATAGATTTACGCCAGACGTATTAGCTGGCAATACTGAATATAAGGCAATTACACTAAAGGTCCTACCGGACAACGCTAATGGCGGAACTCCGCATTGGTTGTTTCCGGCGTTCGAAACTCTTGGTGCTAAAACCTCATTAATTCGTGTTATTGCACGCATTCCAGAGCTTCACGCTCACCTTCCCTTACCAAGGGACGACGACGATTCTCAAATTCTGGGAATGTACCCTACATTTGAGGGTGCAAGTTTTAATGGAAAACCAAATCCTGGGCAAATAATTAGAGTTACATATCAGAACATTTATAATTTAACAGGGCCAGTATATTTAGGAACACTAACAGCAGAAGGTGGAGGATCAGTAATAATGGGAACCAACAATCAAAATGGAGCACAAAATGCAAATGAGAGCGGACCCGGAACGGCCGAAGGTGGTTCTGGTCAATTCAGTACAACCAGAAAACTTATCGAATTCGGAGGTTGGAGTGGAGCGCGGGCAGTCAACTCTCCAGAAAAAACCCTGAGTCAGATGCAATTCAGGCGTGTTAATCATGTCGATGTAATGATCAATGATGCTTCTAGGGGAGCTGTTGAAAAAATCAATTTTCACATGTACAACAGAGACAAAATTATCGCCATGGCAAAATTGTTCCAAGCAAATGGCATTGGCGTTTCGTTTTCAACCTGGGCATGTCCAACGGCAGATTGGGTCAAGGGTATGCAAGAGGTTGGTAAACTAGCAACGTTGTGTAATGTAGATGGAGTCACACTCGACCTTGAAGAGGCGTGGATTTCTCCCCTGAAGCGCAAAAAAATTACTCCAGAGGTAATATCGCTGTGGACAAATGGACTTTATCACGGTTTGCGTTCAACTTACAAAGGACGCATTGGTGTCGCCCCGATTGTATATTCAAGTCAAAAAGTTTTAGATCCAATGTTTGCTTTGGTTGATTACATTATTCCACAATGTTATGCTACAACAAAGAATACAGCTAATCTAAAACGTCCTGGTGATTTAGAACGTTTAACGATGGCAAGATACAGAAAGTACGGTAAAGAAATTATCATGGGACAAGCATCTTGGAATCTTGAGAATGCATATCATCTTGGAAATCCAATGAATGCAATTAGAGCATCTTTGACCAGCACTTTAGAATTGGGTATTTACAAGGTGAGATATTGGCGTTTGGAGATGATGAATGACGGCCTTTTGCAGGCAATGCAAGAATTTTTGTAATGTTCAATAAAAAAGAAAATGAACAGAGTGACAAATCCGTCAATGGAATTGCCAATTCTGTATTACCTGAACCTATTCCCTCTTACAATGCGGCAGCATGTGAACAAATCTTTGAGGGTAAAAACAATACCTATATCGTCATGGGTCGGGACCGTCCGGCCGGTGTCCTCTCTGGATATGGTGGGAAGGGCTCAAGGCGTGCCGGCTCGATTGACATCGTAACTGGTCGCACCTCGGCAGTTATTGTTGAAACGGAAGACGGCAAAAAGATTTACACCGACCCGAGTATTCCATTTGATGCTGCTCGAATTCTCATTAGTCAAAAAACTGATGTTGATGAGAATTTTTATTTACCAAATGGAAAAGTCGGTAACAGAAAAAACCGCTCGGCTGCGATAATAAAAGCAGACAACGTGCGGCTCATAGCTCGTGAGGGCATGAAGCTAGTGTGTAATGTAGATAGATTCGATTCAAATGGAGAGTTGAAGGTTCAGAAATTTGGGATTGACCTAATCGCAACAGACGGAAGTAATATTCAACCAATTCCAAAGGGTGATAATTTGTCCAAAACTATTGCCGACATTTATGAAAAAATAGCAATCGCTGGATCTACGTCAACAACGATTATTAGTCTACTCCTAACCCTTTTGGGAGCATTAGCATTCCACACGCACCCTACGGCCGTCGGACCAAGCGCACCTTCCATCGAATTGGGAGTGGCCATTGCTCAATTAAGTTCTCATTTGGGGTTGATGACAGCGGAAGCTCAAAATGTACAATTATTAATTCAAAAATCCAAACTTCAATACCTCAATCCTGCCAGCAAAGAATTTATCAACAGTCTGTTTCATAATTTAGATTAATGACAAATTCAAATCCATATGTGTTTCAAAGTGAAGCCAATCAATTAACTCTTACCAAAGTAGAAAGGGAAAGGTACAAAAACGCCTTTGCTGAGTATTTAAAACAATACAAACCGTCATTTAATTTTGCCGAAGAAATCAAACAAGCTGATAGCTTTGCCGACCTGGGTAAAATTATTGGAAAATTAGAATATCCAATGTTGTTCAATTTGGCAATGAGTCGATTGATGGAATTTTCTCCAGACCAATTCAAACAATTTACAACTAGTTTTGACGACACATTGAATCTCGTTTCTTGTTTGGAAGGAGAAATTAGTGAAGCAATTGATAATATTCCATCATCATTCGACAACGGTCCAAGTAAAGCATTCGAGTTCAATGTCGATTTTGATATTGATCTTGGATTTTTACAATTTGATTTTTTCAAAGTTTTTCGAAATGAATTATATTCTCAATTGGAGAAATTTGCCGTTCGAATTATCATAGGGGTGATTGAGGTTGTTGCGCCATATATTGATGCGGATAGAATTAACAAATGTACCGTGCCTTGTGAAAAAGATCGTAATCCATATAAAAATACTTTTTCTAAAGCCATTGTAAAAACTGGCGCACAAACGATGTTACTTCTTCAAGATAAAATTCAACAAAATAAGTTGTCAATTTCTCCCGAAGAATTACGGAAATATATTAAAAAATCAATTGAAACATTAAGTCCTGATGAATTGGATTGTATTATCCAAGGGTTTATGTCTAATGAAATTATCATTTTTTTGATTGATTTGTTTGAAAATTTGTTTGATGGTGATGACATTGTGAGAATTTTCAACAATGTTGATAATATAATTGATTTAGTTCCCGGGAGCGATACGTTAAGTCCAACATCTCCTTGTGGAGATTTACACATAGAGAATTTCAGGAGATTACAACTCGAACGTCAAGGATTTTCGCCTACCGAAATTCACCAATCTATCGCAACGACGGTTGCGGAGCATACTGAAAGATTGCGACAAATTGTAGATATTATCAACAAAGTTCCGTTGAACATTTCTGACAAGATTCGTGTCGTAAATGCCGAAATCACAACAAGCACTCTCAATAAAAGCATTGATAATACATTCGATTCTTTAGGGAAAATTTACAAGAATTCAATGGAAATGATATTAAAGCAAATTTTGGTAAATCCGACGGGAGAAATATGCATTGCATATTTTTATTCAAAAGCTCCAAATAATAATTTCGGACTCTCTCCGTCATTGATGGATTATATGGAAAAACAATTAAATCCCGTTGAACAGAGTATGTTCGAAAATCCACTATCATTTTCGTTTTCTTCCAATTTTTACGAGAAATACCAAGAAAATCTTGAAAAATCTGAAACAACGAACAACTTTCTGTATTTTGATGACAAAGTATACATGACTGTTAATGATGAAACTAGAATTATTGTCAATAGAACAACGGTTTCTGTGTATGTAAACAATTTTGAAGTTCAAATCCCAACAACCCAATCCGACGAATTACAAGGGTTTATTGCAATCAATAATAGAAAAGATGCATTAGAGAGTTTAATTTATTCAAACAATAGTTCGGTATTTAATGATATCGAATTAACAATCGAACCGATAATTCTTTCTACACTATTTTCCACTTTGAAAATTAAAATCGGAAACGACATGGGAAGAAATTTCTTTTTTGCCGATTTAAACAATAATCCTAAAACAAAAAAGGAATTTATTGCAATTGATTATTTTAATTTAGAAACGGAAAAAACTCGCGTAAAGGATGCGCTTAATGAATAATTTAACTGAAATTTACAAAAAAGCCATGGTTCGTTCGTTGGTTCGAATCTACGTTAAAACATCAATTCTTAGAAAATTTTATTCTGTCTTTCCTTATTTGGGAAGATTAAACCTCTCCTCTTCAAATGACAATAGAGCACTAATCGTTGCAATGTTAACTGAGAACGTGAAACAGTTTTCATTTCCGATAATCGAACAATTACTTCAGCAATTATTTACAGCGGAAGAACGCAACAACATGATTGAAGAATCAATCAATGAAATATTATCAAATTTGCACACATTTACGGCTCCTCCGATTTCCATCATTTCTGAATTAATGAACAGTTTTCATTTATCAAATTGTGAAACTTCAAATGCGCCAAGTAATATTTCGGGCGATAAATATGTCGTTAATTCGTTGTATTTAGAAAAATTTATACAATTTGGGGGAATGAGCTTCCCTCTTTCCGGCATCAGCGAGTTTGTAAATTTTTCTTTTACAACATTACCAATTGGACTTCGGTTGATGTTTTTACCAATGTTGACTTTGAGTGAAGAAAAAAATGCACTCTTGGTTAGTGACGTTAACGTTCGAAATAAGAAGATTAACTACATTTACAGTAGAATAGGAACACAATCGAAAAAAGTTTTCTATCCTTTATTATTGGCGGAAACGTTTATTCAATTGACTTTTGATGAAGTTTTGCAAGTAACTTCTGCCAGACAAATTGAATTAATCGAACAATTAAAATTGGATTTGACTAAAACTTTAGATTTTAGGAAGTTGTTTGAGTACATACTTCCAATTTCCCCATTCGAAACTCTATTAACTTTGGATTTTTTGGAACAATCTAAATTATTGACAGAGGTTTATGAAAAAAACAAAGTTTACAGTGTAACAAACAATTTAGAAAACAACAGCGCAGATTTTCACAAGGCGTTAATTACAATGATCCAAAATTTGGTCAACTCGGAGAATCCTAACGCACTATGAATGCAGGTCTAAATTTATACCTCCCATTAACTTACGCAAATCAAGATGGGCCGTATTTGACAACAAAAACACTCAAACAAGCAGTTCTTCAAAATTTGAAAATGTTATTTTTAACCAATCCTGGCGAAAGACTTATGGATGCTCAATTTGGAATTGGAATTAAAAGATTTTTGTTTGAAAATATAACCACATCAATAGTTCAAAAATTGGATGAGAGGATTAGGACTCAAATCTTAAAATACATGGCGTTTGTTTCAATTGTAAAAATCGATATCGTTCAACCAACACAAGAAAATGCATTGTATATTAGTATGCAATTTAATATTCAAGGAGTTAGTGAAGAAGTTCTTTTTAATTTGAACGTACAGGAACCAAGTTAATGACACCAATTATTAATTACACAAATAGGGATTTCGAATCAATCAGACAAGCTTGTATCGAATACGCTCGTCAATATTATCCAAACACCTTCAAAGATTTCAGTGAGGCATCCTTTGGAGCTTTAATGATTGATCTTGTTTCTTTAGTTGGTGATAATTTATCATTCTATTTGGATTACCAAGCAAACGAACAGTTTCTGGAAACCGCACAGCAATACGAAAACATTCTTCGATTAGCTAGGGAGCGTGGATACAGAGATACTGGAAAATTTGCAGCACAAGCTTTAGTTGATTTGTTTGTCATCATTCCGTCCGACACCGCGAACAGGCCAGATGTAAATTACACTCCAATTTTATTGAAAAACTCAGCTTTTTCGGTGAAAGGTACAAATGCTATGTATTTGTTATCTCAAGATGTTGATTTTAATTTTCAAACCGAAAAGACTGTCGTTGCTTCTGTGAATTCCGAAGGATTGCCTACAACTTATGCTCTAAAGGCAAAAGGTAAGGTTGTGTCAGGAAATGTATACTCTCAGAGGGACAATATCGGTTCTGCTCAACGTTTTTTGAAAATTAAGATTGAAAATCCACTATTAACAGAAATAATCTCCGTTGTTGATACGAATGGAAATGAATACTATCAAGTTGATTATTTGAGTCAAAATTGTGTTTTCAAATTTATCAAAAACATCGAAAACAGTGCCGGAGAAACCGATTACAAGTTGACGAAAGTTTACGCACCACGTAGATTTGTGATCGAACAATTTGATGGATTTTATTATCTTGTTTTTGGAAATGGAACAACGGATTCGGTAATGGACCCACGTAACGTCATTTTGAATTTTGAATCTAGAGAGTATATTTCCGAAAAAAGAATTGACCCGAAAAATATCATCGAAAGTGATAAATTTGGAATTTCACCATCTGATACATCATTAACGACTGTGTATAGAGCAAATAACGCAAGAAACATGGCTGCCTCATCAGGAGGGTTGTCGAAAATCGTAGGAGCTAGATTCAGGTTTGAGGGAAACAATTTAACAGAAGGAACTAAATCTGGAGTCATTGCGTCATTAGAGGTTGACAATCCAACTCCAATTTCCGCCGTCAATCCTTCGTTGACAGCAGAAGAATTAAGAACTCGCGCATTCGATTCTTATTCTGCACAATACAGAGCAGTAACAAGAGAAGATTATATTCACATGTGTTACAGGATGGACCCAAAATACGGCTCTGTCAAAAGAGCTAATGTCGTACAAGACACAAATTCGTTCAAACGCAATTTAAACATGTTCATTATCGGCGAAGATGACAATGGCTATTTGATTGAATGTAATAACGTAATCAAGCAAAATTTAGCAAAATGGATTGAAAATTATAAAATGTTCAATGATACTTTGGACATTTTAAATGCCAAGGTTATCAACTTTGGCATTGAATTTACCGTAGACACACGTCAAGATTATAAAGAATTGGTAATGATCAAGTGTATCAATAAATTAAAAGAAGAATTTACGACAAAATTTGACATCGGAGAGCCAATTTCAATTGGAAAAATTTACAAATTATTAAATACAATTCCAGAAGTAATTGATACGAAGAAAGTAAAGATTACAATTTTAAATGATTCTGGATACGCATCGACCAATTTTGATATGTATTCCAATTTAAGTGCCGATGCTAGTTACGTTTTGTGTCCAAGTGATTCAATTTTTGAATTGAAATATATCAACTCAGATATAAAAGCGACCGTAATTTAAGGAACAAACAAATGCCAATTAAAAGATTTCTAAGCATTGCGGATACAACAATTACAAATTCTCGCAGAGATACCCTCACAAGCAGCGGTTCTTTATCCAATGCGGGTGCCGCCGATTCTGGTCAAATCTTTTCAATTTGGAATTCAACCGGATTCAATACTGGTTCAAGTGAAAACGATATATCAAGAATTTTGATTAAATTTAATATTACTGACATTTCAAACGATTCCTCGATTCCTCCGAATGCAGAAGTTCGATTGAAACTTTTTGACGTAGCTCACCCCGAAACTCTCCCTCGTGATTACACGTTGGCGGTTCATCCGCTGACACGAGCTTGGACAGAGGGTCGTGGATTAGATTTGGAGAATTTTTACGACCTCGGTGTGGCAAATTGGTTATTTGCTTCAACGGGACAACGGTGGACGCTTGATGGTGGCGACTACGACGCTTCAATATTCACTCAGCCATTCGTAGATGGTAATGAGGACTTGGACATCAATGTCTCCTCGCTGTATGCCCAATGGAAATCTGGAAGCCTTTCTAATCACGGTGTTGTTGTGAAATTGAGCGGTTCCGAGTATACTTCCGATTCGTATTATAAAAAAATGTTTTCTATGCGCGGAAGTGAATTCTTTTTCAATCGTCCGTGCCTTGAGGTTCGTTGGGACGATAGTCGATTTGATGACAGAAACAATGCATACGCATCCAGCTCGATTGCTAATTCTATAGATAATCAAAACAATTTATTTTATTACAACAGAGTAAGAGGACGGTTGAAAGATTTACCAATTGTCGAAACAACTGGTAGTGTTTTTATAAGATTATATACGGGCTCTATATCAGGAATACCAATTGCATATTCGACTGGTTCGTGGTATGATACGGGAATTTATACAACATCTTTTTCGACAGTTTATTCTGCAACACAATTAACTGATGTTTGGTATCATCATGATAATTCGACAATCATTTTTACTGGCACAATCAATTCTTCATTGGGAAGATTGAAAGAGTTTGTCACAGATTATCACGATTGGAGTGATGAATTTGTTTTAACAATGCCAAATCTTAAAAGCAAATACAAACCATTGGATAATCCTCGACTCGATCTTTTCGTTCGAAACGCAGATTGGAAAGCAACAGTTTACGTCAAATCGACACCAGAACAGGAAACGGAATTTATCAAAAATGCGTATTACAGAGTAAGACGACCGTTAGATGGCAGAACAATCGTCGATTTCGGAACAGGTTCAATTCAATATACCAAATTATCATACGATAAAGATTCTAATTTCTTTTTCTTTAATATGTCTCTTTTGGAAACGGGATATGAATATCAATTTGATTTCTTGTTCGATGTTGACGGCAAAAAGTCGTTACAAACGGACAAATTTAAGTTCAGGGTAGAAGTATAATGAGCGCAAAAGACCTATTCAAATCAACAGCCACAGTTATTTCTAATAAATCATTAAGTGATTTGACAAGCTCGCATTCGCTCGAAAGCGTCGAAGTTATTCCAGAATCTCTTTTGAGGGATGATTTTCTTTTACCAAATGTTGATTTTACCGACCCAGCGCAATTTGCGAAATACGGATTGGCTGAAAAATATTACGAAGACTCAATTAAGAAAATTTGGCAAACGTATCCTTGGGATGGTTCTAGAAAACAAAAGATGAATTGGAGGAACAATTCATCTTTTTTGGATTTGCACATTTTTGACAATGAGTATCCAAAAGAAACTGGGTCGATTACCATCGGAACGACCTTCGGAACTGCATCAGTAAAGTCTAATGGATTTTATTCAACCCCGTCAAGGGTTGAATATATTAAAATTGGACCAGGATTGTCATCAGGTTCGGTGTATTCATCTTCAGACAGAACATCTGCCTTTTCTTTTAATAGCGAAGATGGTTTTTGTGTTGAATTTTACATGAAAGCGGACACATGGAGTCCAGATTTGGCAACCGCTTCGTATCAATGTATATTCGATATGGGAGCTAGAGATGAAGATACAGCATCACCAATCGCATTCAGCAGTATGGGCGCTTATAGATTTTCAATACTAACGAAGGGAACGACTTTAACTTTTCATCACGATGATGCTACATCAGATCAATACATAAATTACAACAACGCTGTTGAATATTCGAAATGGAATAGATTCTCTATCAACGTTCGATCGGGCACTCTCAATGGCACGGTTGATGTGTGGAAAAATGGAACAAAGATTGTCAGTAATAACAATCTATATACCATAGGAAAATGGCCTTTTATACCAGTTGATTTTGCATTCAGTGGGACAATAGGGGCTTTTTCGAGTGTTCCATTTACATACATTTACATAAATCAATTGGCGTTGCTGGGGTGGAATAAATTCTCGGGCTCATTGGATGATTTTAGATTTTGGAGACGAACGAGAACAGACAAAGAAATTCAAGAAAATTGGTTTACAACTGTCGATGGCGGATTTAATAATGATGAATTGTTAAATCCTGATATGGGTTTTTATTATAAATTTAACGAAGGAATTACTTTTACGAGTTCACAAGATGCAATAGTCAAAGATTACTCGGGACGTAATAATGATGCAATTTGGGTTGGATATACAGCAGCGGGACGTTCGACTAAATCTCCAATTGTAAATGAAATTGGCGACCCTGTTATTTACTCGTCGTCTTATAGGGTACAAGAATTATTAACCAACAAACAAATGATTGGAAAGGATTACGATTTTAACAACAATTCCGCACTCATCAATAACTTGCCAGCATTTTTGAATGACGAGGATGAGAGTGAACATTTGGAAAATTTGACTCAAATCATTGGTTCATATTTTGACAAGTTATGGTTACAAATTGGTGCACTAACAACGATGAAGGACACTGCGTATTTTGCAAGTGGCTCGTTATCATCTGAAATTTTAAAAGTCGCCATTCAATCAAATGGTATTCAAATTTCCAACATTTTGGATAATATTACATTATCCGAACTTGTTTCACAAAAATATGATGATTTCACTTTCGAACAATCAATCGAAAGTGTAAAACGGGTAATTTACAAAAACATTTACAATAATTTGATTTACATTTATAAATCAAAAGGAACAGAGAAAGCTGTTAAATCTGTATTCCGAGCTTTCGGAGTTGATGATGAAGTTTTGAAAATTAAAGCATATTCAAATTCAAAATTTGAAATTGATGGAAGCAAACGTTACGAGACGGTAAGGCGAAAGAATTATTTGGATTTATCGGGACAAACAGATGCACAAAATTTAAATGGCGTTGTGTTCAATCATTATACAGCATCTCAGTCTGGAAGTATTGGTTTCTTTTCGATGCCAGAATATCGAAATGACGCAGCTCGTGCGAGGTTTGCCTATCCACGAACCGTCGAAGTTAATGTGGTAATTCCAACCGTATTTGACCAATTAGACCCAAATTATATATACATAGCAAATTCACAATACTCATCATCATTATTTGGATTTTACGAAATGCCAGAAATGGGACAAACGGGGACGAGTACAACGTGGCAAACAAATGGTTTTAATTTTAATGCCTTCGTAGTTCGTAAAAATAAACATTCCCAAGACGGCAAATTTGTATTCAATTGCAGGGCTCCTGCCGAAGTAGATACAATTAGCAATTTGACACTAGAAACCTCCTGGTTTCCTGATGTTTATAAAAATTCCAAATGGACATTTGCTGTTAAAATTTACCCAACCGGAAGTGTTCAGGGTGTTCCGAGACTTAATCGTTATGAATCAGTTCAAACAAAATTTGGTCCTGTGTTTGAAATCACAGCGTTACACGAATTGGCTGGACAGATTATACACACCTACTCTTATCGAACGATGTACACAGCAAGCACTTTTGCTCCATTTGTAGCGAATACTGCGTGTTACCTCGGGGCACTACGCACCAACTTCACAGGGACGGTCCAAATGCAAACAAATGCCAAGTTCGGAAGCATGCGCGTTTGGCAGGATTATTTAAGCGACCAAGATACAATCAATCACGCACTTGATATTGAAAGTTTTGGAACGAGTAGAATATTTGAATCCGTTAACGGAGAATCAACACATCCAAATTCCGTATTAAACGCAGGATACGATGCTTTATATTTTCCAAAAATTGATGCTTGTGTTATGAATTGGGATTTTGAAAAAGAATATATTCCAAACGTAAGTGGTCAATTTTTGGTTCATTCCGTTAGAGGAAATTCGATATATTCACAAAGTACTCAACCAAACGTAGCAGAATCAAATTACACCGGATTAGGTTACGGATTTAATTCGAATTCAACCGTAATTGAAAAAGGATACGCAATTGAACAAAAAAATCGAGAATTGAATAATTTAGTTGGATTAGATTCTGTACAAATTTTAGATGATTATGATGAATTTTTTGATTCAAGGGTTAGACCGACTGAATATTTCTATACGGTAGAAAATAGCGTTTATGCCGTTGTGTCAGAAGAAATACTGAACTTCTTTTCTTCAATTGATGATTTTAATAATTTAATCGGAGAGCCGGTTTTGCAATATAGACAAAAATATAAAGCAATTGATGTTTTAAGACACGTTTTCTTTTCAAAATTGAATCAATCTAAGATTGATGTAAACAAGTATTTGTCGTATTACAATTGGTTAGATGGCGCTATTTCTAGCATTCTTCGTTCTTTATTTCCAGCATCAGCCGATGCGGATTCTGGACTTAGAAATGTAATAGAATCTCACGTTTTAGAAAGAAACAAACACATTTGGCCTTATAGATTTATCAAGAACAATCCGAATTTTGAACTTCTTGGTATCATTCAATCAATTCGCAATAAGTCAATTCGCTTGCACGTAGGCGCCAACGAGGCCGTCGTCGACCCCGAGCGACACGCGCTACAGTTCGACGGCCTCGTTGATATCGCCTACGTGCAGGGCGGCGCTACCGGCTACGGCACGACCTATGCGCTCGTGCTCAAAATGGCGACGCTCCCAACCACGAACGCAGGATGGCCTGTTCCGGGGCACCTGAGTGTGAGCGCCGCGGGCGTGTTTCCGAACAACGTTACCGAGGCGTGGCAGCTTCAGGCCGGCTCGCCGAACCAATATCGGCACGTCGGCGTCACCAGTGCGGGGGCCGTCAGCTTTTCTCGCACGTCTGGCGGCGCAGGTCAGAGCGCGGGTGCCCAGGTGCACCTCATCGGCCGCGACACGGCCGCGAACCTCGCCCGTGCGCGCATTGTGAAGGCGTCGGACCAGTCCATTTTTTGGGGTCCTACCGACGCGGCGACCTCGGAGGACAGCGCGCCCGACGACATCATTATCGGCGGGTACGGCGCGCCCAACCGGACGCTCCACTCGTCTCCCTGCGACATCCTATTCGTCGCGCTCGTTTTCCTCGACATAATCCCGACTGACGCCGACCTGCAAGCCTACTCGGCGCCGACCTGTCGGGACGCGCGGTCCATCGCGAATTGGGCGGGGCACATCAAGAGCTATATCTGTGCCTCGTCGTTGCTGCCGGGTGACACGTCCATCGCGGCGCTCGTCGGCACGCCTCCGCTGACTCTCGTCGGTCCCGCCTACAGCGACCTGGTGTCGCTGTGATGGACGACCGGCACTACATCTACGTCGCCACAGCAGACATCCCGCGCATGCTCGACCTCGGCGCGACCATCGGCCTCGAAGACGACACCGGCAACACGCTGTGCAAGCTCCGCGCGCCGACCGTCGAGGAGCTGCCCGAGCTGCCCAAGTCGGCCGAGCGGATCGCACAACGCGCCCTCACCGGCGTACGCATGACCGTCGCGATCCGCTCGACGCGAAGGATGCGCGACGCAGTCTCGAACGTCAATCCATTCGAATAAAAAAAATCAAAACTGGTGGTTAATTAAAATATGGCAAATTCAAATGACATCGTGACAACTTCGGGCGAAATTATCACTACAATTTCCGGGACCGTACCGAAACTCATTTCGACAACAAACAAACGAATGAGTGGAAGTATATTTTCCGATAAACAAATTAATCTTCGTACGTTAGATTTGAAAAATTACCAAAATGCTTATGAATATATAAGCGTTCCGGGTAGACGCGAAAACAACCTTTATGCCACATATAATCCAATTGGCGAGTCAAACCCACAGAATCCCCTTTTGCAGGGTGAAGTAATTTCGACATTGCCGGCAAGAACTCCAAACCAAAGTGTTTTTGCTGTTAAATTTTCTGCACCTGGGGGTCGCGAGGCTCAAGGACGAGGATATCTCGATAGAGAATCTGAAGAATTATCTGTTTATAATTCCATGAATTACAGAAATTTTCAAGTTCGAAGTGCTTCGATGAAAGAGGAAATTCAATACACCGAAGTTTCACCATCACCAGCGCTGCTCGAATCATCTGTCTATTACAGACTTGGAACGGGAAGTGTTCGGGGTATAAATGAAGGTTTGTTTATTGCAACGGGTTCCGTTCCACTCATCCCGACCCAAAGTGCAATGTTTTTTTGGTTTAGGGTGACAAATGATAAAAATGGAGCAATTGTCAAAGAACCGAATGACCTATCGACCAATACACTGTATGTATCAGGAAATAATGGAACAACGTACAATGTTGTTTGGAATTATTCATATCTTAATGGTTATCAGCAACTAGTGCCCAATCTCAAAACGAACAAATGGTACCCTGTCATCATGGGTCATGGATTTATAGGTTCTTTAGATTTCCATGTTAGAATTGAACCTTATGGCTTAAGTTACAGTGGACACCCGTTGTCCAGACTTTCCGGCTTTCCTCAGTTCGGAGTAGGTTTTGATCCGGCATGGATGAGTGCGAACGCCATGAGCGGAGCTGCCATTGACATTCGTGCACCAGTTTATCTTGGTCATTTTTTTGATATAAATGAAATAAATTCTTACATTAAAGCCGGTCCATTGCATGATCCGAGAAAATCATTTGAAAATTGGACGGCGAATGATGTTTTGTTATGTTGGGTCGATCCTTTGACGGGAACTATGACGGGAACTAATGTTGCAAATGTCGGAAGTGCGGGACAGAATCCACTTTTTATTTTATCTCAATCGGTAGATTCTCCAACATTTCCATATACAATGCCGGCTGGAGTTCCAACAATTCACGGGGCAGAGAAAAATACAAGATATAAACTAAAAAAAGTTCCTGTTGAATTAAATTATGTTGATCAAGTTATAACAAGTTCAATCCATGACAACGGATTGATTAAATATCATATTCCATATCATATTGATCAAATTCAATGGGTTTATCGAACCTTCATCAAAAACACGACAACCGCTGCGCAAAAATTCATGACAGAGGATGTAATGACGGGTTCGGGATATTATCAAACAGAATCCGTAACCAACAGTGGCTCACACCTTTCAGCGTTTACGAATGATTATTCACCAGCATACGGATTTCCAAGTTGGCAACAAATTCGTGCTGGTGAATCATGGAAAAACAGAGTTCTCAAGAACAAAAATTATATCATAAGATGGCGTAAGGACGTGAATGTTGATGGAACTGTAATTTCTCAACCGTTCAATTTAATTTCCAGTGGAGCTTTGGATACGGGTTCAGAAGGGACATATATCTTCAAAGAATCACCCGTTGATTATACGAATGAAAGTGTGGAATATGAATTTGATAATGAAATTATCATCAGCCAACCAATTTATAATGATATGTTTTCTAATCTAGAAATAAACAATTTTATTGGATTAACGAAGAATGTACAGTATCCATTAGATACGAGTAAATATAAAATTCGTCGTTTAAAAAAACAACTATTCCCTGATCCGAAATATGCCGGACAAAAGAGGTTCAGACATAGAGAAAATTTTGCATTTAAATCGTGGAGAGATGATTATCATTTTTCCGACTCTAACGGATGGCAATTCAACAAATCAAATAGTAGAATTGCTTCTGTCGGAACAGCGGGAGAAACAATTCCAGAATTAAGACAAAGGCATTTTACAGGTTCAATATGGCCATTGGATTTTTATTTTAATAAGAATGAAGGAGGGAGATATGTTGTCGGAGAATTAATGTCAAATGTTGTTTTGCCTATAGCCCCATTTAGAACATCTGTCGCCAATGCTTGTTATACATATTCAGAATTGTCTGCACAGACCATGTCTTTGCCGTGGACGTTGGAACCGTTAAATGGTTTGAAACCATTTTTAGATTCAAATGAATTATATAGTGAACCTGTGTTTGGGAAATATGTAAATTACTCTCTTGTTCCAGAATTTAACATATCTTCCAATATCGACGCTGATAATTTTCACGATATCGACAAACGCATTGATGATATCGGATTACAATTTTCAATCACAGGCTCAACGACGAATGTTCAATTTACGAGCGATGTGGTCGTAAACAAAACTCTTGTATTTAACATTGATTCTGTTTTACAATTTCGTCCATATAATCATTTTTATCCTGCACATTTTACATTAAAATGTTCAAAACAATTTTCTCAATCTTTAAATAAAATTCCAGATTTTCATATAACAGAAAGTGCCTCTGGTCGAAACAAAATCAATATCGCCTCTGCTCCGTGGTTTCGTCCTGGGGTATTATACGATTCAATTAAAGCCGGAATTCCAATGGGTAATAATCTTTTAACGGGGGCGTTGGAATATCCATTTGAATCAATCTTTGATCCAATTCCTCATATTCTCAATAGAAAAGTTGAAGATCAATTTTACTTTACCGCTTCGGTGAATACAGATTCTTACAAAGGAATGATTTCTAATTTTCTAAACGAAGTTCGTTATACATTTTGTAAAAATAATACTTTGAGTTATTTCGAATCGTTTGATGAACAACAGTTTCAAATTTTTAAATCTGGGACTGTATATTCAATGGATTTGCAATTAACCGTCGGAGAGACTAGAAAAATTGTCCCACCAACTGCCATAAGTTATTACAGATCAGGCTCGTTGACTTGGGCTGATGGTGTCAATTACATCGGACAAGGTTCGTTTGAGAATTTTCCTTGTTATTACCAAAACGAACTCGATCCAGCTTCGGTTTTAAAAAATAACAGTGGTTTGTCAACTGTTCGCATTTCTTTCACTCCCCCTTTGACGAGAAAATATTCAATTGATGAAATTTTCGCGATATCAAATACGGAATTGAGATTTAGTCCAATCGGGGCCAAAGACCCCCTTTCTACACCAAACAGTAGCAGAGTTGACAATTCATTTAATCTTTTCGAAAAAACTGTAAATTGTTTGACAAATATTACAACTTGGCAAATAAATTCAAAATGGGAATTTCCATTTTTAGCTTTGACAGGAACAATTTTTACTTATTCAAACGGACTCGAAGGAAGTCGTTCTGTTGACGGGGAAGCTACTCCACAAGGTTCTTATGTAGCAGGTTTGTGGCATGATTATTGTGAAATTCCAAATGAAAAACAAGGTCTTTTTCTGAAATTGAGTGATGTTAAGTACAATCACAGCGGAACTTCCGGCGCTACATACCAATTTGATTCAGCATCTTTAGCTAAGATGGTTGGATTCGAAAGGAAACAGAAACGAGTCGGAGAATTGGCGACAAATAAACAAATTTCTGAATTATTATGTATCGTCCCTGTTTTTAGAAAAAACAATTCTCTCGTTTCGATTAATTCTACATTTCCTTTGCATATAAATAACCAAATTTTAGCTAAGAAGTATTTCCTTCCTCCAAAATTAGGTCACAATAATATAAACGATAACGAAAATTCAATACTATTCTTCACGCAAAAAATCACAGACACTTGGAGTAAAAAAGATTTATCTTTAATTTGGCAAAACGTTTTACCACAAAATGGATTATCTTTCAAGGAAGATAAGAAAATTTTATCAATCACTGATCAAAAAGTGTTAAAATTGCTCGAAAATGAAACGATATACTTCTTGGTATTTAAATGTAAAGAACGTTCTATCTCAAATCCATGGCCAATTTATGGCCATAATTGGCCATATGATGAATTTAGTCTCTTGGAGCTGTGTAAAATTGATGTAATAACGGAGAAAGTCGTATAATGGAATTTTTTGACCAAAAAGAAGATGTTATTGAATTTGTTTTAACATCGCACGGCAAACACTTATTCCGTGATGGCAAATTTAAACCATTTTATTATGCATTCGGTGACACCGGAATGCTCTACGATTGCCGTCATGCTGGATTTTCTGGTACACAGAATGAATTCGTCAACAGATTAGAGGATTACTCTACACTAAAAAAATCTGTGTATTTTACGAACAATGAACAAGAAAATCAATCTGAGTTTTTAGATCGAAATTTATTAGGCTCAGGAGAGCTGGGTCAGCGAAAGTTCCCAGCCTTCGAAGTCAAATTACACAGTGGACACATTGACGGAAATATTGAATATTTAACTGCATCATTGTCCAGAGGAAGGGTTCCGAAAATTAATATTACCATGGACAGCATTTATGATCCAAATTTACATTATTTTTCAAAACAAGAAAGTCTTTTGCTTGAAATTAACGAAATCAATGGAATTTACGAAAGGGAAAATTTTGAATATAAATTATTCAAACTTCAAACTGTATCAATTCCGCCTCGTGGATTCATGGGTGGATTTACGGTTCCGGGGGGAACAATACTTATTCCACAAGTTTTGAACTTCACACCACCAGGAGAGTTGATAACTGAAATCTCAGATAACGTTGATGCTCTATTTTCTGAAGAAATCGATATCAAAACAAATCAGGTCGAATATTGGTTTGATATAACAATTGACGAAAAAATTTCAACAGAAATTATATTTAATACGTCTTTGGGAGAAAGTATTTATCAAAGACCCAACAATTCTCCAACAGGAACACAATGTTAATACTAGGACAAGAAGCACTAAAACAAGCGGGATTATTACCAACAATCACCAATTTAACAATTGAAGGAAAAACCGCATCTATAGTTTTGCAAATAAATTCATTAATAAATAGAAAAAGTCTATCCTTGATTCAGGACAAATCTTTACAACAAATTTTACGATTTAAGATTGTATTTTCTTACAACAAGAAATACACAAATCTCCTCAAAAAACACGACATCGAGATCCAAAGGGCGACACCACAAAGTGGACCTTTTTTCATTTTAGATGAAACATTAACTCTCGATGGAAGTGTGACACAAGTTCAAATCGGAACAGAAAAATACTTTTCTGACACAATAACAAGAAGATTTCAGTTTGGAGATTTAGACATGAATCATCTTACTGTATTTGTTGGTGTTTACATTGATAATGCAAAAATGGCAGCCAAGTTCAATTTATCACCTGCCACAATGGGAACAAATATATTTTCCGTATTTTCGTATGAAGATTTTGTAGAAGATGGAAAGATAATCAATAATAAGTTGCAAAAAGCAGATATATTGATCGACATCACTAACCAAAATTTGGTAAATAAATCTGTCGAAATAACGAAAGAAATTAGTAGAATATCTTCGGTTCAAAATATTCACAATGATTCAAGCGTTTTGTTTTCTGAATTATTAAGTACTTACAACAAACAGTCACAAGCGTCATTTATGTTTCTCACAAATGTAAGAGAAATATTCATTCGGAATTCGTTGTTTAAAAATTTGTTTACGAATGAAATATTTGTTGCAGATTATTTCAAAACACGCAAAAATAGTAGACCGAAAATCGTCAAATTGAATCGTTATGATGATTTGGGTAATATGGTTGTTTTGATGAATACAACGTATTTGACGGCCGAGGATGAGGCTGTTCGTTTGGGTTCTACAAAGGCGTTGCTTGAAGAATTACCAACTGACCCCAGACAATTGTGTTTATTTTTTACAGACAAAAGTTCAAAATCTCTTAAAAAGAAATACACCTACGAAGTTATTTTTGAATTCGAAGATAGAACAATTGATTACATTCAACAAATTCAAACTCAACTAGAAACAAACGCAACACAATTAACGAAAATTATCAACATCGCAATGTATGGAAATTTCTATAACAATCAATTGAAAAGATTAGATGTTAGATTTTTCGAACATCTTTTACAAAATAGATTATCGTTAGAAACGGTTGTTGTTCAATTTGTTACTATTGTAAAAAAATTAATTGTCGATCCAATTTCTAATATAAACGAATTGTATTCGATGATAATGAATAAAAATGTAACAATTGAAATATTACAACTTTTACAAAATGCATATTATTTTTTGCTTTTAGAGACAACGCGCCTGAAAAGTGAATCACTTTCCCGAGCATCAACAAAGATAGTTGTATCAAAACACTTTTCTGACGTTATCGACTACGATCGAGACGTTCAAATATCAGCAGATATTTTTACATATACCTCATCAGGCATTCAAAGAATAACACCAATTCAATTTAATCAAAGAGTTCTTTTGGAAACTTTGAAATATTACAAAAATCAAAATGTTCAAGTTAATGAAAAGTTTTCATACCTTTCTCCGTTAAAATTGACAAATGGAAACGAAAAGAGTCTTGACTTACTGACACAAAAAACATCGGCACTCAACTATCAAAACAACAATTCATTTCTTGTGGATTTTATGTTTCATTTGTTAAATAAAGAAACAAATGCAACCGAAACACAAAAATTGCAATATATTTTTGAATCTAAAGGGTTGGCTGTATTTTTTAAACAACATTCACAAGAAACAATTCCAAATTCAACAAATTTAAACGTCAAAAATATAAATATTCAACCAGACTCTGTTGACGTTTTGGATAAAATGTTTGATTTGGCATTTTCTGTTTTGTTGAGTTCTTTCGTTTTCAAAAATGATTTAAATTTTCTATATTACTTGAATCCAAATTCATCTAATTCAAAAATCAACGAAGAGTTGATAGAAAATTTGCCATTACAATTAAAAGCCGCATATGACGGAATGATGAATAATTCATTTGTTAATTTGTTACTAACAAACGAAACTATTGCGGATGTTTTAAAATGGGTCACCTATTTTATCCAATTTCGTTGCATATACAAATTAGAATATTTGGAATTTAATCCGTCTTTGAGTTTGAGATGGAAAACATTAAAAATCTTACCAACTAAATCAACCATCTGTCGTTGGGTTCCGTATACAAATTCGAATCTCGATATTTACGAAAATCAAACCCTTAATTTCAAACTAAATAACGATATTTTTCTATTTCAGGTGTAATGTGAACAAAATCTTATTAAATGATCAAATTCCATTTGTTGATAAACTATATGCAATGTATCCATTTGGCTCCAGGGTGTATGGGAATATCCACGAAGCTAGTGATTGGGATTATTTGTTAATTCTTAAAAAACCCGCTCCTGTTCAGCAATTAATCAAAGGACAATTGTCCTTCACGATTCAAACAAAGGATTCGTTCCAGCAAGCATTAGATCAACACGAATCGATCGCTCTCGAATGTTACTTTTTGCCACCAACGAAGGTAGATTTTAAACCAATTGTTCCTTGGATATTTCAACTGAACAAAGACAAATTGAAGAGTGCGTATGATAACAAAATTACCGAATGCTTTTTGAAAGCTGAAAAAAAGATTAATAGTGAAAATTTATTAGTTGGTAAAAAAGTCTTATTTCACGCAATTCGCGTTGCACTGTTTGGGATTCAAATGTTAAAAAACGGAAAAATCACAAATTACAAAGAGGCTAATGAAATTTGGAAATCAATAATAAATAACGAATCTGTATCTTGGGAAGATTACGAAAATACGTATAAACCTATTTATCTGAAAGTTCGAAATTGGTTTTTAAATTCAAAATTGAATGAAAATATTTCAACGTTGATTCGAATGTTGCCCGTCGAAGAACCAATTAAGATGCGAAGAAGAACGTATCAGGATAGTAAATAATGACAGATTCAAGTAAAGTTGTATATGTATTCAGAGATCACTGGAAAAAATCATCAGACCCATTTAGAAATGTCATTGGTTTGTTTCACGATTTGAACAACGGCCAAGTCAAATCGACCCAATTCCCGAAGAACACCTTGTTACGCGGTGCCGAATGGAAATTTGGTACGCCAGAAATTTCAAATGCCGAAAGTCTCGTGTTCAGACAAAAAGTTAAATTTTTGCCCACGAATACAGAAGAGAACAGACAACTCCTACAGTCCCTCGTGACCGCACAAGGCGGTCCTGTAAATATCCATACATTACTAGACTTCGGCATCCCTAACGGGGCGCCACCTGTTACATTAGAAACGTTTTTAAAGCTAGTTCTGAAGGATGGCGGAAAATTATACCGAGATATTAATTTAAAAACAATCAAGACAGCAATTTCAACAACAGAAGATTCAGAATTATCAAATTGGTCGCGTACCGAATCCAATTACAATTTTTACGTCGAAAAGTATGAAAATCATATTAAAAATCCTCAAATTCCAGAAGAGGTGTTGCCAAATTTCTACGTATTTTCTTTAGCCTTGGACAGATCAACTTTAGATACCATTTCTCAAAAAGATTTTGATAACAGTCAGGGTAATGGACTCCATTCTCCGTACGACAATTTCATGTCAAAATTTGATACATTCATTACAATGGATAATAATGTTTTGATAAACTTACAAGGTCGAGCGTTATTAGCCCCCTTGGTGGTTGATTATCTCAATCAATATGCTGACACGTACGATAACGTTAGCATCAATTTCATCGAAACGATGAAGAAACGATTCGGCTTTATGTTTGCCAACATTAACAGTCAAGAATTTGTCAATAAACTAAATCAATTCAAAAGTGCGTATCCAATGTATATCGATGTATTTTTTACTACACCAATTGGAGGCGCTTTCTTGGACTTTTTAACCGCTGCGAATTTGAGCGTTGAATCTTTCACTTCATTTATTAACGAAAAATTGTTAGTCGAAGTAAATAAAGTATACGAACCTGGTGGTTATGCACTTTTTTCGGCAATTGAACCATTTGACATCGTAGAGACATTTCCGGGCGGAACGATAGAAAAAAAGGTATTATTGTTTTTGCATGATATTGAGACGTTGATTAGGTCGTACATCAGGGAATTGATTGAGGGTAATGCGGACATTCAGCGTAATATCACATTAAATTCCCGTGGCGGTGCGACATTCATTGGCGATGACCAATTGGACACATCAATGTCCCTCGAACATTTATTGTCGTCACTGACGGCCGTTCCGAAATTCAACGAATTAATGAATAGAGGTATTAGGTCTTACAAAGATATCGTCCTTGGTGATTTCGCTAAATCAGAAATTTTATATTACAGAATTGAAAAAAAAGATATAAATGGAAAAGTTTTACAAAACTTTTGTTTGCCCAATATTCCAGGGGTTTCGGTACAAAACTTTGTTGATACTCAAATTAAATACGACAAAGAGTATATTTACAAGATTTACGCAGGAACGGCCGTATACGGAACTGAGTATTATTATGCGGCATCAGAACCGGAAACTTTACTACTTCCAATTGAAAACCAGAAAGAAAGTCCGGAAGAACCGCAAGTTCGTGCTGGACATGGTTATGTTACTTCCAATTGAAAACGGAGTGAAATTCGCATAATGTCATCAACATTTCCAATAAATCCAACAAATCCAGTTATTATCGCAATCAATAATTTACCAACAATTGAAAGAAATATTATCGTCTATACTTTAAAGGGTATGTCCGTCCCGGAAATTGGGAACAAAATCAATCGACCATTTCCTGATATTAAAATCCAAATTTCATCAATTTTGTCCAAATTGAAATGGGCTCAACTTCAAGGTGGTGGGAAAAGTAGTCCAGAAGAACCGCAAATTAATTATAATGGATATGGTCATGGTGAAGGTGATAACAGTTGGTTGTTGGGTTTGCCAGTTTCAACCCAACTATTGTTAAACTTTGACACTGTTGTTGGATTGTTAGAAACCGTAATTCGAGAACCGCAAATTAATCACACGGGAGTGGGAATGGGTGCGGGTTCTGGTGGCGGTGGTGGATTTGATCCGGGTGATTCACTTGACCCTGTTCCGAATCCACCAGGAAATTCCAACCCAAATCCGTTTGACCCATTTGACCCATTTGACCCATCAAACCCCGAATTGCCACCGGGAACAATTCCTCCAATTATTAAAATTCCTCCTGTAATTCATCCAATTCCCGATTTTTTTCTACCAGGATTTGAATTCTTTGTTTATTACAAACCTTCGTTATTTGTTACAGAAATAGAATATTCAGAAGAACTTAGGACAGTAATTCTCAACTATCCACCAACAGCCCCCATTCCTTATTTTTATCCTATTTTAAACAGTTCTCAAAAATTCATGATCAGTTTAGAACCTTCTGTTGGTAAAATCGAAGAAAAACCTGTATATATTTACGACACAGATGTCCAATATTTTGACAAAATCATGGTTCAACAAAGAAATGAAGGGTTTAAGGTGGTATTTAAATATCAGGGTGATGTGAAAAATTATGAAATTTTTCGAATAGAAGAAGAACCAACTTCATATCTTGATTTTGCCAGTAGTGAAACAAAAAGAATAACAACAACCTCAAATGGTGAAAATGTTTTATTCGAAGAGTACGTCGTCCCGAATAAAAAATACTATTACACATTCAGGACGAGAGACAAGCATGATGGATTTTCGAATCCATCTCCGATTTTTGTCGTAAAATTGTATTCTAATGATGGAATTGAAAATCTCGATGTTAATACGTTTGAAATTGTAACACCTCAACCAAAACAAAGTGCAATGTTTAAGAAGTTTATCGAAATCAGTCCAAATCTTTTACAAAAAACATATTCCGAACTGAAAGAGAAATTGGGATTAGTTGATGAATCCGTTTATAATGAAAATTTCTTATTGCGTATTACATCGAAACATAGCGGGAAGACCGTAGACTTAGTGCTAAGGTTTAATAAAACAAACGAAATTTAAAAAGCTGCTATTTATACGGAATCGGAGAAAGAAGAATGAGTTTACTTCAGAATGATGGAGATATTATTTTTGACGTTGTTTTGACTGACGCAGGAAGAGAAAGGCTAGCTAGAGGTGATGGTTCTTTTAAAATTGTGAAATTCGCTCTAGGGGATGCAGAAATCAACTATGCGGATTTTCGACTAAACCATCCTTCTGGTTCTGCGTATCAAGATATTGATATCGTATCAACACCAGTATTTGAGGCATTTACTGATAACGCTGCCGTTATGAAGTACAAGCTCACAACTTACGGACGCAACGACCTTCTTTATTTACCAATAATCAAATTGAGTCCAACATTAGGCCCTGGTGGAGGAACTTATGGAAACGGAGGTTATTACGTTGTAACGTGTAATAATGAAACGATTATATCACTTGGAGTTGGAACTGGAATTATTGATGGACAAACGGCCGAAAGTTCACAACGAACTCCAATTACATTTGAGCAAGGATTAGATACAACCGAATTCTCTGCACGTATCCAAATTCCAAATGATCTAAAAGAAACCCAATATTTCATTCAAATCGATTCACGTTTAGGTGATATTGTTACACCAAGAGGAACAGCAGAACAAGCAGAGGTTTCTTTTATCGATGACGACAAGAAGGCAATTTACCTCTTCACGATGGGCGGTAATGGAGAATTTATCCGTGAAATTGGAAATTCTGATGGTTATTCTGTAGTCTCAGGACCAAGAGGAACAATTTTTCAATTTGGAATTCGTGCAAATATCAGTATGAATACGTCTAATTTCCTCTTTACAAGAATGGGTTCAACAATAACGATTAGTGGGACCAATTATCTCTATCTAGATTCTGTTGTAAGAATTATCGGTGGAACGACTGGTTATTCGATCGACCTTCCAATTCGATTTTTACGCAAACAATAAGGAGTTAAACAATAAGGAGTTAAACGATGCCATCTAATTTCAAGTATATTACAAATGATAAGTTCACAAGAACTACTCAACCTCTTTACGAATCAATACCATTGTCGGGTTCGATAATATCGGGTACAGTTGGAGCCTCGACGTACGCCGATACAAACATTAAAAACTATTCACATGGAAGATTTCAATCCGTTTTTGATTATCCAATTTTAAGTTCAAGTGCAAATCAAATTGTAGACATATCAGTTGGATATTCGGTCGATTCTTCAATGTCGTCATCGAACTCGATCGACAATGCAATCAAGATTGCACAGTATAACTTACACGCCCAAGTTTTAATGGGTTATGACGTAACGGGAACAATTCAAAAATTCGATGCTGACGGTAACATTGTTGCCGGAGGGACCAAATACAAAGAATGTATCTTTCTAGATTTTAGTCGAACGGTTGTTAAAGACGGAATCAAACGTGGTTCGTTTTCGATTCAATTTCTCACGGGAAATACCTTTTTAAATCCTCATGGTTTATTGACCATTACGGACGCACATGCAACTGGGACATATTTCGCAAATTCGGCGGTCGGAGAGTGGTCTTATTTATCAGGCGTTGCTGATATTCCAAATGGTGGCGGTGGCGTTTGTGGTGCGATTTTTTATGGCGCTGGGGTTGTCGTTTTATCAGGAAGCATTTTCACCGGAACGGGAAATACTGTATTTCACAGTTCAACTCAAACATTTGGAAAATCATTCCAACAAACATTGACCGGAACGTCAATCTCTTCATCTGCAAATGCAATTCGCAGACGTTGGCACAATTGTTCATTTAACAATGTAACCGAACTAAATTCTCAATTTATCTTCTTAGATTTGGGTCCTAATGAATTCAATTACAGTTCAAACCCAACATATCTATCAGCGTCAAAGATTCGTGTAAAAGATGAAGCCACGGACCCTCCGATTGCATACATCACAGAGGTTGGATTTTATTCCGCCGATAATGAATGTATTGCAGTTGGAAAACTTTCAACTCCTATCAAAAAAACACCAAGTACGGCATTAACGTTAAAAGCTAGATTGGATTTTTAATTCCCGAAAAAGTGGTTTAAGATTATCTGTCTACAAGAGAACAAACGATGATGATTACAGAAAAAGTCAAAAACATGTTGGGATTAATTTGGAAAATCGTATCTTCTGCGGTTATTGTTATTATGTTTGTCTTTACATTTTTTTCTGACGCTAGAATTTCTAGTGCAAAAGAAACGCGGGACATTCTCGAACTCAAAACGGGAATAGTGGAAATAATTCCGAAAATTGTTTTTCTGGAAAAACAAGCATCTGAACGTGGAGTTACACTGTCAACTATATTGTTGTATTTTCAAGAAAATAAAGCAACATTGAAAGAAATTCAAACAGCCGTCGGTGAACAATCCATTTTGGCTAGCGAATTGAAAGTGAAAATTGATCAACAAGACAGAAATGATGATAAATTTGATAAAATTTTGAATGACAGACTTGAACGTATCGAGAACAAAATCGACGGACGTAGGTAATGTATTTCAAATTTAACGAAACTGATGTGTTTAGAAACGTAATCGTCACGTATCCCAAATTTGAATGTGTTTATAAATATTCCAATTCAACATTCAAATTTTTAGTAAACAATCCCATTCGTGAAAATTCAATGGCTAATGTTTCGGTTGACGGAATCAACGTTCACGAAAAAAATATTGACAGAGTGTCGAATCTGATT